>ERZ778021.1685-NODE-1685-length-23861-cov-4.980215_pt1 | contig 23861 bp, 18 predicted proteins | sample MGYA00375751_ERZ778021 | MGnify/ENA primary metagenome ERZ778021 (study PRJEB29350, sample SAMN05389814) | bioreactor metagenome | isolation source: Thiocyanate stock bioreactor | place: South Africa: University of Cape Town | collected 2013-08-29 ... | reverse complement strand
ACGGTGCCGGCCACATCCTCATGCCCGGCATCGTCAACACCCATTGCCACGCCGCCGACAGCCTGTTCCGCGGACTGGTCGAGAACCTGGCGCTTGAGCCGTGGCTGCAGACGGTGTGGAAGGCGGAAGGCGTCATCCTCAATCCCGACACGTCGCGGCTGGGAAGCCGGCTCGGCTTCGCCGAGCTGCTTCTGTCCGGCGTCACCTCGGTGATGGACATGTTCTGGTATCCGGCCGAGACGGTCCGAGCGGCCCGCGAGGTCGGCCTGCGCGTTGCCACCGGCGGCATCTTCTTCGACCCGGCCGGCGTCACCGCGCTCGCGATCGACCGGCGCGTGGCCGAGGCGCGCGAGTTCTTCGAGGAGTTCGGCAGGGCCGACGACGTCTTCGCCTGCACCATGCCGCATGGCGCCTACACCGTCTCGCCGGACAATCTGAAATCGGCATGGAAGGTCGCGCACGAATGCGGCGGCCTGTTCTGCACCCATTGCGCCGAGACGCGCGCGGAAGTTGCCGACATCGTCAACCGCTACGGCCGCACGGTGGGGCGCCATCTCGACCATCTCGGCTGCCTCGATGGCCGCACCGTGCTCGCCCACTGCGTCCATCTCGACGACGAGGAGCTCGACATCCTCGCCCGCACCGGCGCGCATGTCGCCCACAACCCGATGTCGAACATGAAGCTCGCCTCCGGCTTCGCCCGCGTGCCCGACATGCTGGAGCGCGGCATCAACGTCTCGCTCGGCACCGACGGGCCGCTCTCCGGCAACGACCTCGACATGTGGATGGCGCTCAGGCTGGCCGCCATCATCCACAAGGGCTACACCGGCCGCGCCGACACGGTCTCGACGCGCCAGGCGCTCGACATGCTGACGATCAACGGCGCCAAGGCTCTCAACGCCGCCGACCGCATCGGCAGCCTGGAGGCCGGCAAGTTCGCCGACATGGTGCTTGTCGATGTGAAGCGCCCGCATGCGGTGCCGATGTTCGACCCGATGACCCACCTCGTCTACTCGACCAACAAGAGCGACGTGCGCCACGTCTTCCTCGGCGGCGAGCAGGTGGTGCGCGACGGGGCGCTGACCCGCCTGTCGATTGAGGACACGATGGCCGAGGTCGCGGCGATGGTGCCGCGCATCAGGGCGACGATCGCCTGACATGAACGACGGGAACGCACAGATGACCGAAAGCCAGATCGCCCGTCTCGACAGGGCCCACCGCTCGATCGCCGGCCGCGTCGGCGCGCCGTGCGAGGCGGCACTCGTGCTCGGCTCCGGCCTCGGCCATCTCGCTGCGGCGGTGAAGGACCCGACAATCATCCCCTATTCCGAGATCGAGGGCTTTCCGGTCTCCACCGCGCCCGGCCACAAGGGCCAGTTCGTGATCGGCGACCTGTTCGGCCGCCGCACGGTCGTGATGCAGGGAAGGCTGCACCTCTACGAGGGCTGGCAGCCGCGCGACATCGCGCTCGCCGTCTACATGCTGAAGCGGCTCGGCGCCGGCACCTTCGTCGTTACCAACGCGGCCGGCGGCCTCAACGGCGACTATGCCGCGGGCGACGTGATGCTGATCGAGGACCATCTGAACTTCACCGGCCGCTCGCCGCTGATCGGCCCGAACGACGAGGCGATCGGCCTGCGCTTCCCCGACCAGTCGCGGCTCTACGACCCCGATCTGCGCGCGCTGGCGATCGCTTCGGCCGCCCGCACCGGCACGCCGCTCCGGTACGGCATCTATTGCGGCTTGAACGGCCCCGAGCTGGAAAGCTCGGCCGAGCGCCGCTTCTTCCGCATGGCCGGCGGCGACGCGGTCGGCATGTCGACGGTGATGGAGGTGATCGCGGCCAACCATGCCGGCCTGCGCGTGCTGGGCCTGTCGGCCATCGCCAACGCCGCGACCGGCGGACCGGACCAGCAGCCCGACACGATCGAATCCGTCGCCGAGATGGCCGCGGTCTGCGGCACCAAGATCGAGGCGATCCTAAGGGATATCTTCCCGAAACTGCCGGCCAGCGGAGAAAAAGCATGAGCGGCGCCGACTTCCCACCCGTCTCGAAGCTGCTCGACCTGTCGGGCCGCACCGCGATCGTCACCGGCGCCAGCGGCGGCATCGGTTCGGGCATCGCCCGCCGCCTCGGCGAGGCCGGCGCCAACGTGGTCTGCCACTACCATGGCAACCGCGAGGCCGCGGACGCACTCGCCTCGGCCATCAAGGCGAAGGGCGGCAAGGCTGTTCCCGCGAAGGCCGATGTGCAGTCCGCGGACGACATCCACCGCCTGATCGAGACCGCGGCAGCCGAGTTCGGCGGCGTCGACATCCTCGTCAACAATGCCGGCATCCAGCCGGTGAAGATGTTCACCGACCTTTCGGAAGCCGACTGGACGCAGATGATGGCCGCCAACGTCGCCGGCCCGTTCCTCTTGGTGCGCGCCTTCGCGGATGCGCTGCGCAAGGAGGGCCGAGGCGGCGCGGTGGTCAACATCGCCTCGATCGAAGGCCATAACCCCGCCCCCGGGCACGGCCACTACGCCACCTCCAAGGCCGCGCTGCTGATGTTCACGAGAGCCGCGGCGATGGAGCTCGGCCAGTTCGGCATCCGCGTGAATTCCATCTCGCCCGGGCTGATCCATCGCGACGGCATCGAGGAAGGCTGGCCGGAAGGCGTGGCGCGCTGGAAGGCGGCGGCCGCGCTCGGCCGCCTCGGCCGGCCGGAGGACATCGCGGACGCCGCGCTCTTCCTCGCCTCGGACGCGGCGCGCTGGATCACCGGAACCGACCTCGTGGTCGACGGCGGCGTGACCGCGCGTCCGACCTGGTAAACGACAGGAAGCAGGATATTCGCATGAGCACTCTCAAGGACCGGGTCATCGTCGTCACCGGCGGCGCCGGCGGCATCGCGGCCGGCATCGGCCAGGCGATCCTCGAAGCCGGCGGCCGCGTCGCTCTGATGGACCTCGACCGCGCCAAGGTGGAGGCGGCGGCCGGCGCGCTCGGCGCCGGCGACCGCGCAATGGGCGTCGCCGCCGACGTGACGAAGCCCGCCAGCCTGAAATCCGCCTTCGACACGGTGGCGGCGAAATGGGGCCGGCTCGACGGGCTGGTCAACAATGCCGGCATCGTCCGCCTCGGACCGGCGGACGAGACCACGCCGGAAGGGCTCGACCTCGAGCTCGCCGTCAATGTCAAGGGCGTGCTGCTCGCCTCGCAGGTCGCGGCCGGCCACTTCGCCGGCAAGGGCGGCGCGATCGTCAACATCGCATCGAACGCCGGCAAGGTCGGCTACCGCAACATGGCCGGCTACAACGCCTCCAAGGCGGCCGTCATCAACTTGACCCGCTCGCTCGCGCTGGAGTGGGCGGAGAGGGGGATCAACGTCAACGCCGTCTGCCCCGGCGGCGTGGCGACCGACATGCTGAAGAGCGTGGCCGAATTCCTCGCTCCGCGCATCGGACAGGACGAAAAGGCCCTGTTCGACACGATGTACCCGGCCCAGTTGGGCCGCCATATCAAGCCGATCGAGGTCGGTCGCGTCGTCGCCTTCCTGCTGTCGGACGCGGCAGTGATCATCCGTGGCCAGTCGATCAACATCGACGGCGGAGACACACCCTACTGACCGGACGGAAAGGAGCATTCGACGCGCGTCATCCGGATTTGACATTTGTCAACGACGATGGAATACGTCGAGCAGGCTTGAGAAATGGCATATCGATCCGCTGACCAGATCATCCACAAGGCCGCGTGGCTCTACTACACGCACGGCCTGCGTCAGGATGAGGTCGCACAGCGGCTCGACATCTCGCGAGCCTCGGTGGCGCTCTATCTGCGCCGCGCCCGCGAGGCCGGCATCGTCTCCATCTCCACCTCGACGCAGCTCTTCCGCCAAGACCGGCTGGCGCGCCGGATCGAGGATTCCTTCGGGCTGGAAGCGGTGTGGGTGGTGGGAGACGAGGGCCTGTCGCGCGACGCCGCCGACGAGATCCCCAGCCTGGCGGCGAACGTCTTTCTCGAGATGGTGAACAACGGCGACCGCGTCGGCGTCGCCTGGGGCCGCACCGTCTATGCGATCGCCGATGCGATGGCGCATGCCGACCGGCAGGACGTGACCGTGGTCGAGCTCTGCGGCAATCTCGGCTCGCCCTACTCCTACCGCCCCGACCAGTGCACGATGGAGATCGCGCGGCGGTTGAACGCGCGCGGGCTCAATTTCTACGCCCCGCTGGTTCTTGCCACCGAGCAGCTTGCCGCCGACCTGCGCCGCGAGCCGGTCATCCGCGAACAGCTCGACGGCATCAGCGCCTGCACGCTGGCGCTGTTCTCGCCCGGCACGCTCAACGAGGACAGCCACGTCATCAAATGCGGCGCGCTCGGGCTCGACGAGCTGGCGCGGCTGAAGGCGATGGGCGCGACGGGCGTCATCGCCGGGCAGATCATCGACGCGCGCGGCGCGCTGCTCGATTGCGACTACAACCGCCGCATCATCTCGGCCGATTTCGACGCCATCCGCGCCATCCCGCGTCGCCTCATGGTGGTGCAGGAGGACGACAAGCTGCACGCCCTGCGCGCCGCCCTTGCCGGCCGCTTCGCCACCCACCTCGTGCTGACCGCCCGCATGGCCGAGCGGCTGCTCGCGGCGGCCGGCAACGGCACCGACCGAACCAACGCACAAGAAGAAGACGGACGATGAAGAACCTTTGGAACGACCAGGCCGCGGACAGGATGGTGGCCGACTACGCCGCCAAGGGCGTGGCGGGCGACCTCGCGCTGCGCGTCTACACGACCCGGCTGCTCGGCGGCGAGCCGCGGTTGGTGCTGCACGGGGGTGGCAACACCTCGCTCAAGACGAAGGCGACCGACATTCTCGGCCACGAGTGGGACGTGCTCTGCGTCAAGGGCAGCGGCTGGGACATGGGCGTCATCGAACCGGCCGGCCTGCCGGCGGTCAAGCTCGCGCCGCTGCTGGAGGCCCGCAGGCTCGACCGGCTGGGCGACGAGGACATGGTCGCCCTGCAGCGCGCCAACCTGCTCGACCCCGGCGCGCCCAATCCGTCCATCGAGACGCTGCTGCACGCATTCCTGCCGCACAAATTCGTCGACCACACGCACTCGACCGCGATCCTCGCGCTGGTCGACCAGAAAGATAGCGAGCCGATCTACCGCGAGGTGTTCGGCAGGCGCCTCGGCTTCGTGCCCTACATCAAGCCGGGCTTCGACCTCGCCAAGGCGGCCGCCGACGTCTACGACGCCGACCCGTCGGTGGAAGGGCTAATCCTCGACAAGCACGGCATCTTCACCTTCGCCGAAACCGCCAAGGACGCCTACGGCCTGATGATCGAGTTCGTCACGCTGGCGGAAGAGCATGTGGCGAAGGGCAAACGTCCCTTCACGCCGGTGAAGCTGCCGGCCGCGCTCGCCACGCCCGCCGAGATCGGCCCTTACCTGCGCGGCGCGATCGCGATTCCCGAGCGCGACGGCGGCTGGGGCCGCATGGTCTCCGATTTCCGTACGTCGCAAAAGATCCTCGACTACGTGAACGCCGAAAGCGCCGATGACCTGGCCAAGCGCGGCGTCTCGACGCCGGATCTGTCGATCCGCATCAAGACCGGACCGATGGTGCTGCCCGCGCCCGAGGCCGGAAAGCTGGACGATTACGGCAAGGCGATCCGTGAACGCGTCGCCGAGTTCTCCGCCCGCTACCGCCGCTACTTCGAGGAAAACGACGCGCGCGACGACGTGAAGCGCACCATGCTCGACACCATGCCGCGGCTCACGCTGGTGCGCGGCCTCGGCCTGTTCGGCCACGGCCGCAGCCTGAAGGAGGCGAAGATCGCGGCCGATGTCGGCGAGATGCTGGTCGAGGCGGTCACCGGCGCGGAGGCCGTCGGCTCCTTCCATCCGCTGCCGCTGTCGGACCTGTTCGAGCTCGAATACTGGTCGCTGGAGCAGGCCAAGCTCGCCTCCAACAAGCCCAAGCCGCTGTCGGGACAGGTCGCACTGGTGACCGGTGGCGGCGGCGCCATCGGCGCGGCGGTCGCGAAACTGTTCGCCGCGCAGGGCGCCCACATGGTCGTGGTCGATCTCGACGGCGACAAGGCCGCGGCGACCGCCAAGGCCGCCGGCAACGGCGCGATCGGCATTGCCGCCGACGTGACCGACCCGAAGGCCGTCCGCGCCGCCTTCGACCGCGCGGTGGAGGTATTCGGCGGCGTCGACATCGTCGTCTCCAACGCCGGCGCGGCGTGGGAAGGCAGGATCGGCGAGATCTCCGACGAGCTGCTGCGCAGAAGCTTCGAGCTCAACTTCTTCGCCCACCAGAGCGTCGCGCAGAACGCGGTGCGCATCTTCAGGATGCAGGGCACCGGCGGCGTGCTCCTGTTCAACACCTCCAAGCAGGCGGTGAACCCCGGCCCGAACTTCGGCGCCTACGGCCTGCCCAAGGCGGCGACCCTGTTCCTGTCGCGGCAATATGCGCTGGACTACGGCGCGATCGGCGTGCGCTCCAACGCCGTCAACGCCGACCGCATCCGCTCCGGCCTCCTGACCGACGAGATGATCGCCAATCGGGCCAAGGCTCGCGGCCTGTCGGAGAAGGACTATATGGGTGGAAACCTGCTCGGGCTGGAGGTGCGCGCCGAGGACGTGGCGCAGGCCTTCCTGCACCAGGCGCTGGCCGAGCGCACCACGGCCGACGTGACGACGGTCGACGGCGGCAACATCGCTGCCGCGCTTCGATAGGCCGGAAAAGAACGAAAGGAAGCGGACGATGAATGTCGGCGACAGGCACTACCGCACCATCTGGCTCAACGGGGACGGCTGGTCGGTCGACCTGATCGACCAGCGCTGGCTACCGCACGACTTCCGCGTCGTCAACGTGAACACGGTCGACGGCATCGCCGTCGCCATCCGCGAGATGTGGGTGCGCGGCGCGCCGCTGATCGGCGTCGCGGCCGCCTGCGGCGTGGCGATGCGCATGCGCGAGGACGCCTCCGACGCCGCGCTCGACGCGGTGTGGGAGAAGCTTCACGCCACCCGTCCGACCGCCATCAACCTGCGCTGGGCGCTGGACGACATGCGCAACCTGCTGCGTCCGCTGCCGGTTTCGCAGCGCGCGGCCGCCGCCTACCGCCGCGCCGCCGGGATCGCCGACGAGGACGTCGAGATCAACCGCGCCATCGGCACGCACGGGCTGGAGATCATCCGCAAGATCGCGGCCGGCAAGAAGCCGGGCGAGCCGGTCAACATCCTGACCCACTGCAATGCCGGCTGGCTGGCGACGGTGGACTACGGCACCGCGACGGCGCCGATCTATCTCGCCGTCGAGGCCGGTATTCCCGTCCACGTCTATGTCGACGAGACGCGGCCGCGCAACCAGGGCGCGCACCTGACCGCCTGGGAGATGGCCGGCCACGGCATACCGCACACGCTGATCGTCGACAATGCCGGCGGCCACCTGATGCAGCACGGCATGGTAGACATGGTCGTGGTCGGAACCGACCGCACCACCGCCAACGGCGACGTCTGCAACAAGATCGGCACCTATCTGAAGGCGCTCGCGGCGAAGGACAACGGCGTGCCGTTCTACGTCGCGCTCCCCTCGCCCACCATCGACTGGACGGTGAAGGACGGCGTCAAGGAAATCCCGATCGAGGAGCGTTCCGGCGACGAAGTTTCCCTCGTCTGGGGCCGCGACCACGACGGCGCCATCCGCCAGGTGCGCATCTCGCCGGACGCCACGCCTGCCGGCAACCCGGCCTTCGACGTCACGCCGGCGCGGCTGGTGACCGGGCTGATCACCGAGCGCGGTGTCGCCCAGGCCTCGCCCGAGGGCCTGCGAGGCCTGTTCCCCGAGCGCGCCCGCGCCGCCGCCTGACGGACGCCGGCGGACGGTTTTGCCGGCGCCCCGGCGCCTTCCATGTCTTGGAATGGTATTGCCGCCGGGCGGCCATGATCAGCCCGCGGGCGGCAAAATATCCCTGAACGGCGCCATCTTTCGATTGATTTCCATCAATCTCTCTCTCAGCTTAAGATGCATGCTGCGATCTGTTCGGCCGTTCGCCGAGTTGATATAGCATAGGGACGGCTGACACCACGCGACGTGGGGTGCGCCTGTACCCAGAGGGATAACGGGAGTTCGAATATGAATAGTCTGAAGAAAGTTCTGGCAGCCTCCGTGTTCGCGGCGGCCATGATCGCCGCCAGCGGCGCGCTCGCGGCCGATTTCAAGGCCTGTCAGATCACCGACACCGGCGGCGTGGACGACAAGGGCTTCAACCAGACCGCCTGGAAGGGCGTGCAGGACGCGCAGAAGGACCTCGGCGTCGAGGGCAAGCTGCTCGAGTCCAAGGCCGAGACCGACTATCAGCAGAACCTCAACTCGTTCATCAACGAGAAGTGCGACCTGATCATCACCGTCGGCTTCCTGCTCGGCGACGCGACCAAGGCTGCGGCCGAGGCCCATCCGGACATGAAGTTCTCGATCGTCGACTTCGCCTACGACCCGGTCGTCCCGAACATCCTGGGCCAGGTCTACGCGACCGACGAGGCCGCCTTCCTCGCCGGCTATCTCGCCGCCGGCGTCTCCAAGACGGGCGTCGTCGGCACCTTCGGCGGCATCAACATCCCGCCGGTCAGCATCTTCATGGACGGCTTCGCCCGCGGCGTCGCCCACTACAACAAGGCCAAGGGCAAGGACGTGAAGGTCCTCGGCTGGGATCCCGAGAAGAAGGAAGGCCTGTTCACCGGCAACTTCAACAGCCTGGACGACGGCCGCGCCTTCGCCAAGAACCTCAACGAGGAAGGCGCCGACATCGTCATGCCGGTCGCCGGCCCGGTGGGCCAGGGCTCGGCCGCGCTGGCCTCGGAGCTGGGCGTCGACAAGCTCAAGATCATCGGCGTCGACGTCGACCAGTACGACACCGATCCGGAGCACAAGGGCGTGTTCCTGACCTCGGTCCTGAAGCGCATGGACTCGACCGTCGTCGAGGCGATCAAGGAAGCCAAGGACGGCACCTTCAAGGGCGGCGTGACCGTCGGCACGCTGGCTTCCGGCGGCGTCGGCCTCGCCCCGTTCCACGACCTCGACTCGGCCGTTCCGGCCGAGCTGAAGGACGAGCTCGCCAAGCTCGAGGCCGGCATCAAGGACGGCTCGATCAAGGTCAACTGATCAGGTTCCGGCCTGACGAAACGGCCCGCCGCCCCTCGGCGGCGGGCCCCAATCCAGCAAGAACCCGCAAAGGGCCACTGGGGGATCGAAGCCATTGGAAATCGAGCTTCGCGGCATCACCAAGCGTTTCGGTGAACTGGTCGCCAATTCCAACGTCAATCTGAAGATCCGTCCGGGCGAAGTGCTCGGCCTGCTGGGCGAGAACGGCGCCGGCAAGTCGACCATGATGAACATCCTGTCCGGCATGTACCGGCCGGACGAGGGCGAGATCCTGATCGACGGCAAGCCCGTGAGCTTTCGCGGACCCGGCGACGGCATCAAGGCCGGCATCGGCATGGTGCACCAGCACTTCATGCTGGTCCCCGTCTTCACCGTCGCCGAAAACGTCGTGCTCGGCGTCGAGCCGACAGGCATGCTCAATCACCTCGACCTCGCCAAGGCGCGCGAGCAGGTTCGCGCCATCAACGACGAATACGGGCTGGAGGTCGATCCCGACGCGCTGATCGAGGAGCTGCCGGTGGGCATCCAGCAGCGCGTCGAGATCATCAAGGTGCTGTTCCGCTCCGCCGAGGTGCTGATCTTCGACGAGCCGACGGCCGTGCTGACGCCGCAGGAAGTCACCGAGTTCTTCAAGATCGTCCGCAGCCTGAAGGCGGCCGGCAAGGCGCTGGTCTTCATTACCCACAAGCTGCACGAGATCCACGAGGTGGCCGACCGCATCGCCGTGCTGCGCGCCGGCAAGATCGTCGGCGAAGGCGTGCCGCGCAAGACCTCCGACCAGGAGCTGGCGGAGATGATGGTCGGCCGTCCGGTCACCTTCCAGGTCGAGAAGGCCGCCTTCTCGCCCGGCGAGACGTTGCTCGACATACGCGGCCTGACCGTGCTGCGTGAGGACGATTCCGTCGACGTCGACAATGTCAGCTTCTCGATCCGCAGCGGCGAGATCGTCGGCATCGCCGGCGTTCAGGGCAACGGCCAGACCGGCCTGGAGGATGCGCTCACCGGCCTTCGCCGGGTCGCCTCGGGCACGGTCTCCTTCGCCGGCAGGGACGTCACCAACGCCAGCGCGCGAGAGCTCCACAGGATGGGCTTCGCGCATGTGCCGGAGGATCGCCAGCGCAGCGGCATGATCGCCGACTTCACGATCGCCGAGAACATGGCGCTGAACACCTATTACGCGCCGCCCTTCTCGCGCGGCATCGTCATGGACTGGAAGGCGATCTACGAGAACTCGGCGCGCGACGCCGCCGCCTTCGACGTGCGCACCCAGTCGATCTTCGAGCACGCCGGCAACCTGTCGGGCGGCAACCAGCAGAAGATGATCGTCGCCCGCGAGCTGTCGCGCGACACCAAGGTCCTGATCGCCTCGCAGCCGACGCGCGGCCTCGACGTCGGCTCGATCGAATACATCCACAAGCGCATCGTCCATGCGCGGGACGAAGGCGACGGCGTGCTCATCATCTCGTCCGAGCTCGACGAGATCCTGGCTCTCGCCGACCGCATCCTGGTGATGTTCAAGGGCAGGATCGTCGCCGAGTTCGGCGCCGGCGGCCGGCCGGCGAACAAGAACGAGATCGGCCTGGCCATGGCGGGAGCAGCGGCATGAACGAGGCGAGGAACCCCGACAGCGTCTCGGCGCAGCTCCTCAAGCGCGCGGCGCCCGCCCGCGCCGATTTCGAGGACCTCGTCATCGTGCCGGTCCTGGCGGTGATCGTGGCGCTGGTGCTGGGCGCCGTCATCATGCTCGCCACCGGCGTCTCGCTGCCCATTATCGGCCGCTCCTTCGTCGCCCTGTTCGTCGGCTCGGTCGGCTCGCTCAACGCGATATCGGAGACGCTGACCTCGGCCGCACCGCTGACGCTGGCCGGCCTCGGCATCGCGCTCGGCTTCCGCGCCGGCATGTTCAACATCGGCGCCGAGGGCCAGGTCATCATGGGCGGCCTTGCGGCCGTCATCGTCGGCTTCTCCTTCCCCGGGCTGCCGATGGTGATCCACCTGCCGCTGGCGCTGCTCGCCGGCGCGCTGGTCGGCGCCCTGTGGGCGGCGATCGCCGGATGGCTGCGGGCCACCACCGGGGCCCACGAGGTCATCACGACCATCATGCTCAACCTGATCTCGGTGAAGCTGCTCGACTACCTGCTGCGCATGCCGTGGATCCAGCGTCCCGGCCGCGCCGACCCGATTTCCAAGTCGGTGCTGCCCAATGCCGAGCTGCCGCGGCTCCTCGACTGGCTCGACCCCACCCTGCGCGTGCATGCCGGCATCGTGCTCGTCGTGCTCGCGGTGCTGTTCGTCTGGTGGCTGCTGTTCCGCTCCACGATCGGCTTCGAGTTCCGCGCCTCCGGCCTCAACCCCGACGCAGCCCGCTATGCCGGCATGCGCTCGGGCCTGATCATCGTGCTGGTGATGGCGCTGGCCGGCGCGCTGGCGGGCTTGGCCGGCGCCAACCAGGTGCTCGGCGTGCTCGGCCGCGCCTCGCCGAACTTCTCCGGCGGCGTCGGCTTCGACGCCATCGCGGTGGCCCTGCTCGGACGCTCGCACCCGGTCGGCGTGCTGCTCGCCGGGCTGCTGTTCGGCGCCTTGCAGGCGGGCGCGCGCCAGATGCAGGTCTCGGCCGGCGTCAGTCTCGACCTGATCGCCATCATCCAGGCGCTGATCATCATCTTCATGGCGGCGCCGATCCTGATGCGCGCCGTGTTCTCGTTCGCCTTCCAGAAACCGGCCGGACGATAGGGGGAGCTCGACATGGCAGTCACCGACACCTCGCCCTCGGCACCCGCGGCCATCGGCTTCGCCCGGCGCCGGCAGACGCTGATCATCGGCTGGCTGCTGCTGGCGCTGGCCGTCTTCGTCGCCTTCGTCTTCGCGCTGCCGGTGACCGGCGACGCCTCCTTCCGCCTCGCCTTCCCGGGCGACGCCTTCAGCATGCCGAACCTCGTCGTGCCGGCCGCCCCCTATGCGTGGGTGGTCGCGGCGGTGCTCGCCTTCTTCGGTGTCCGCCAGTTCCTGCCGGGCGCGTCCCGCTGGTCCGGCCTGCTGTTCGGCATCGGCCTGCTTCTGGCCGTCACCGCCTTCCTGACATGGGCGACGGCCGGCAAGTCCTTCTCGCTCACCGGCATGCTGCAGGCGACCATCGTGCGCGCCGTGCCGATCGCGCTCGGCGGCCTGGCCGGCGTGCTGTCGGAGCGCGTCGCCGTCGTCAACATCGCGATCGAGGGCATGCTGCTCGCCGGCGCCTTCACCGGCGCCGTGGTCGGCTCGCTGCTCGGCGGCACGGGCGGGCTGGTCGCCGCCGTGCTGGTCGGGGGCGCCTTCGGCCTGCTGCTCGCCGCGCTCGTCGTCACCTACCGCGTCGACCAGATCATCGCCGGCGTGGCGATCAACCTCCTGGTGCTCGGCCTCACCTCCTATGTCAGCAGCCAGGTGCTGACGCACTATCGCGAGCTGAACAACGCACCGGTCTTCAAGGCGGTCAACATCCCGTTCCTCAGCGACCTGCCGGTGATCGGCCCGGTGCTATTCCAGCACAACATATTCGTCTACGGCGCGCTGATCATGGTGGCGATCGCCACCTACTACCTGTTCCACACGGCGAGCGGCCTGCGCGCTCGCGCCGTCGGTGAGCATCCCGAGGCCGCCGACACGCTCGGCATCAATGTCTACAGGATCCGCTACATCAACGTGACGCTGGCCGGCATGGCCGCCGGCTTCGGCGGCGCCTGGTTCACCCTCGGCTCGGTCGGCCGCTTCGACGAGAACATGACCAACGGGCGCGGCTATATCGGCCTTGCCGCGATGATCTTCGGCCGCTGGCACCCGGTCGGCGCGCTGATGGCCGCGCTGGTGTTCGGCTTCGCCGATTCGCTGCAGCAGAAGCTCGCCATCCTGCGCACGCCGATCCCGGCCGAGTTCCTCGCCATGGCGCCCTATATTGCCACGATCGTGCTCGTCGCGGGCCTGATCGGCCGTGCCCGGCCGCCGGCGGCCGACGGCAAGCCATACGTCAAGGAATAGGGCGGGCGGCCCGGCGCGGCCGCCTTCGCCTGCCCGCGCTGCGGCTCAGCGCGGGCGCACCCGCATGATGCCGTCCTGCCGCTCCCAGGCGAGCTCGCCGATCTCGACCATGTAGTTGACGTGGGCATGCACTTCGCTGAAGGCGAAGCTCAACTGGTGCGGATCGAGCTGCCGGGTGAACATCACCGGCACCAGCTCGGCGACCGAGCTGGCCTTCCTCGCGCAGGCGGCGGCGATCAGCTCGCAGCGCGCCGCATGGTGCGCCATCAGCTCGTCGCAGCGCGTGTGCAGGCCGAGGAACGGGAGCTGGTGGCCGGGCAGCACCAGCGCATCCTCCGGCAGCCCCACCTTCAGCGCCTTGAGCGAGCGGATGTAGAGGCCGAGCGGGTCGCCCTGCGGGTCGACCGCCCAGACCGAGACGTTCGGCGTGATCTTGGCCAGCACCTGGTCGGCGGCGAGGAAGAGGCGCTCGGCCGCGCAATAGAGCATCACCTGCTCCGGCGCGTGCCCGTCGCCGGTCAGCACCGAAAACTCGCGGCCGCCGATCACCAGCGTGTCGCCGGCGACGATGCGGCGGAAGGTGGGCGGCAGCGGCGTCACCATCCTGAGGTAGCCGTGGCCCTGCTCCATCACGATGCCGGCGGTCTCGTCGTCCATGCCGTGCGACAGGTAGAAATCGCGATAGTGCTGCGCGCTGAGCGCATCGGGATTGAGCGAGATGTTGATGCAGCCGAGCCAGGAGGTCTGGCTGGTCAGCATCGGGATGTCGAAGCGGTCGCACAGCCAGCCGGCCAGCCCGATATGGTCCGGGTGGAAATGCGTGACGATCAGGCGCGTCATCCGGCGGCCGGCCAGCGGCCCCGCCGCCAGCGCCTCCCACATGGCGCGGGTCTTGTTGCTGCCGAGCCCGGTGTCGAGCACCGCCCAGCCGTCGCCGTCGTCGATCAGGTAGATGTTGACGTGGTCGAGCCGGAAGGGAAGCGACAGGCGGGTCCACAGGATCCCCGGCGTGACCTCGATCACCTCCCCCACCTGCGGCGGCTCGGCAAAGGGGTGGACGAGGTTCGGATAGGCAACTTTCTGCAAGGTCTGGCTTTCAGGTTGTTCGGCGCGCCGTAGCAATCGTCCAAACCGCCGTTGAACGCAAGGCGTTTTGCCGCCCCCGCCTGCCGGCTGGAGAGAGCCGCGGCCGCTCTGCTGCACTGCCATCTCGCAATTGCGAACAGTTTGTTTGCGCCAGCTCAAAGAACGATTGCCGCGCCGGGCGTAGGAATGCCGTCATCAGAAACGAGCTGATCACAAGGAGAACTCCGATGTTGACGCGACGCCAGGCCCTGCTGGGCACAGCCGCCGGTGCGATGCTGGTTGCTGCCATGCCGCCGCTCGCGGCTGCGAGCGCGGCGGAGACCAAGAACCTGCCCCGGGAGAAGGTGACGCTGGTCCCCCCGCCCTATGTGCACGCCCACGAACAGGTCGCCACCGGCGGCCCGAAGGTGGTGGAGTTCACCATGGTGATCGAGGAGAAGCCGGTCGTCGTCGACGACGAGGGCACGGTCCTGCACGCCATGACCTACAACGGCACCATTCCCGGCCCGCTGATGGTCGTCCACAAGGACGACTATGTCGAGCTCACCCTCGTCAATCCCGAGACCAACACGCTCGCCCACAACATCGACTTCCATGCTGCGACGGGCGCGCTGGGCGGCGGCGACCTGACGCATGTGAACCCCGGCGAGCAGGTGAAGCTGCGCTTCAAGGCGACCCGCACCGGCACCTTCGTCTACCACTGCGCGCCGGGCGGCGCGATGATCCCCTGGCACGTCGTGTCGGGCATGAGCGGCGCGATCATGGTGCTGCCGCGCGACGGCCTGAAGGACGAGAACGGCAAGGCGCTCCGCTACGACCGCATCTACTATGTAGGCGAGAACGACTTCTACCTGCCGCGCGACGAGAACGGCAAGTTCAAGACCTACGAGTCGGCCGGCGACGCCTATGCCGACACGGTCGAGGTGATGCGCAAGCTGACCCCGACGCATGTGGTCTTCAACGGCGCGAAGGGTGCCCTCACCGGCGACCACGCGCTGAAGGCCAATGTCGGCGAGACGGTGCTGATCGTCCATTCGCAGGCGAACCGCGACAGCCGCCCGCACATCATCGGCGGCCATGGCGACCATGTCTGGGAGCAGGGCAAGTTCGACAACCCGCCCGCGAAGGACCTGGAGACCTGGTTCATCCGCGGCGGCTCGGCGGGAGCGGCGCTCTACACCTTCCTGCAGCCGGGTGTCTACGCCTACGTCAACCACAACCTGATCGAGGCCGTGGAGCTCGGTGCGACCGCCCACTTCCTGGTCGAGGGTGAATGGAACGACGACCTGATGACGCAGGTGGCGGCCCCCGCCCCGATCGTCAGCAACTGACCGGCCTTCGGCCGGCGACACGGGCGGCCCGGCAGCAGGCCGGACCGCCCCTCAACCCGGGGAGCGGACCATGAAGATGAGGCTGTTTGAGCTTGTCGGGGGCGCGATCGCCCTTCTGGCCGTCCCCACCGCCTTCGACATCGCGCGCACCCCGGCCCATCGCGCCGCGGAAGCCCCCCTGCCCTTCGTGCAGACGGTCATGCTGCCCGCCGGGCAGGTGACCTGGCCCGCCCCCGGTGAATTCCTGGTCGGCGGCCGTCCCGCCGCCGCGCCCCGCGCCGAGGTGACGTTCCGGCAGCCGCTCGAGATCATGGCCTATCAGGTCGGCGCCGCCGACTATCTCCGCTGCGTCGGCGAAGGCGCCTGCCGGGCTCTCGACGCCCGTGTCGAGCCCGCCCCCGACCTGCCCGTCACCGGCGTCAGCCACGACGACGCCGTCGCCTATGCGAACTGGTATTCGCGCCGGACCGGCGAGAGCTGGCGGCTGCCGACCGACGCCGAATGGGCCTATGCGGCCGGCGAACGCTTCGGCGGCGAGACTTCGGCCGAGGCCGACGATCCGGCCAACCCGGCGATCGCCTGGATCCGCCGCTATCGCGAGGAAGCCGCGCTGCGGCGCGCGCCCGACCCGGCGCCGAAGCCGGCCGGCCATTTCGGCGCCAATGCCGCCGGTCTCTACGACATCGCCGGCAATGTCTGGGAATGGACCTCGACCTGCTACGTCCGGACCACCTTTGCGAAGGACCGCAAGACCGTCGAAAGCACGATCGAGAACTGCGGCGTCCACGTCGTGGAGGGCCGCCACCGCACCTACATGTCGAATTTCGTGCGCGACGCGGTCAGCGGCGGCTGCGCGGTGGGAACGCCGCCCGACAATCTGGGCTTCCGGCTGGTCCGCGAACCGCGGCCGCTGCTGTCGCTGGCCGGTCTGCGCCGGCTGGTCGAGGACGCCAGGACAGGACTGGGCAGGCTCGTGGAGGCGAAAGGCCGGAGCCTGTCGTGACATGAAATCGCCGGCAGCGATGCTGCCGGCAACGAGCTTCTGGAGGCCGCACGAGCCAACCGGTGCGACCGCCAGGGGCGGCGCGGCCCGGTCGGCTCTCTCCCACCGGGCCGTTGCCGCCTACAGGACCTGGCTGAGCTGCATCGCGACCGACATGTCGCCGGCGACCTTGAGCTTGCCCTGCATGAAGGCGGCGGTCGGGTTGAGCTCGCCCGCCATCAGCGATTCCAGGTCGTCCTTCGACAGCGAGATGGTGCAGTCGGCGGGCGCGTCGGTGGTCGACACCGAGCTGCCGTCGATGACGATCACGCCGTCGCCGCCGAGGTCGAACTTGACCGAGCGGCTGAAGCTGGAACCGTCCGCCTTGGCGGCGATCTTGTCTGCGATTTCCTTGACGTTCATGGGGATTTTCTCCTCGTGGCAGGGCCGCGCCGGCGATGGCGCGAAGGACTTTCGGCTTGGTCGCGAAGGGCATAGCACGATTGACGTTTACGTCAACGTGATTTAGCGTTTTCCGTGGCCGCGTGGACGGCGGGACCGGGCCGGCAGACAGCTCGGGCCGGTGACCGGCGGGAGGAGGACCGTGGGATATCGCAGCATTCTTCGCGACGGCATCTTTGCCGGCGAGGTGCACGTCGTCACAGGCGGCGGCTCGGGCATCGGCCGCTGCGTGGCGCATGAGCTGGCGAGCCTCGGCGCCCATGTAGTGATAACCGGGCGCAGGCCGGACAAGCTCAAGCGCGTCCTGGCCGAGATCTCCGAGGACGGCGGCAGCGCCGAGGCGCGCGCCTTCGACATCCGCGACGAGGAGGCCGTCACTTCGGAGATCGCGGCGATCGTCGCCCGCCACGGCCGCATCCACGGCCTCGTCAACAATGCCGGCGGCCAGTTTCCCGCGCCGATGGAGGCGATCTCGAAGCGCGGCTTCGAGGCAGTGGTCGCCAACAACCTGACCGGCGGCTTTCTCGTCATGCGCGAGGTATTCCGCCAGTCGATGAAGGAGAACGGCGGCGCCGTGGTCAGCATGGCCGCCGACATGTGGCGCGGCATGCCGGGCATGGCGCATTCGGGCGCCGCCCGCGCCGGCACGGTCAACCTGACGAAGACGGCGGCCTACGAATGGGGGCTGTTCGGCGTGCGGGTCAACTGCGTCGCGCCCGGCTGGGTCGCCTCGTCCGGCATGGACACCTATGACGGCATGACCAAGGCGCTGATCCCGCAGCTCCGGAACCATGTGCCGCTCGGCCGCCTCGCCGTCGAGGCGGAAGTCTCCGCCGTCATCTGCTTCCTGCTGTCGCCCGCGGCCGCCTTCGTCACCGGCGTCACCGTGCCGATCGACGGCGGCGCGCCGCTCGGCTCGGCGCTGTTCCCGCTCGGCAAGGGCCGCGCGACCACGCCGTTCGACGGCTTCCACCGGGCCGAGACACCGAAAGTTCTGTCTGGGGACGAAGGCTGATGCCGGCGCTGCGCTCGGCTCTCGACGCCGGCTCGGCGGCCTTCGCGGCGAACGCCGCCGCGATGTCGGCCAGGCTCGCCGAGGTGCGGCGGCTGGAGCAGGCCGTGCGCGACAACTCCGCCTCGAAGCGCGAGCTGTTCGCAAGACGCGGCCAGATCCTGCCGCGCGAGCGCGTCGAGCGGCTGCTCGACCGCGGAACGCCCTTCCTCGAAATCTCGCCGCTCGCCGGCTACCGCATGCATGACGACGACGGCGAGGCCAACATCATGGGCGGCGGCACCATCGCCGGCATCGGCATCATCTCGGGCAGGCGCGTGATCGTGTCTGCCTCCGACAGCGGCATCAAGGGCGGCACCATCCCGCCGATCGGGCTGAAGAAGGTGCTGCGGCTGCACGAGATCGCCTTCGAGAACCGGCTGCCGCTGGTCCACATGGTCGAGAGCGGCGGCGCCAACCTCAATCATCAGGCCGAGATGTTCGTGGAGGGCGGCCGCTCCTTCGCCAACCAGGCGCGGCTGTCGGCAGCCGGCATCCCGCAGATCGCCATCGTGCACGGCTCCTCGACCGCCGGCGGCGCCTACCTGCCCGGCCTGTCGGACTACGTCGTGCTGGTGCGGCGGCGCTCGCGCATCTTCCTCGCCGGCCCGCCGCTGGTGAAGGCCGCGATCGGCGAGGATGCCGACGACGAAGCGCTCGGCGGCGCCGACCTTCATGCGCGCGTCACCGGGCTCGGCGAATATGTCGCCGAGGACGACCTGCAGGCGGTCGCGCTCGGCCGCGAGATCGTGCGCGTCCTGAACTGGGACGAGGCGGAACCGCGCGCCGCCGCGCCCGACCCGCTGTTCGACGCCGAGGAGCTGATGGGCATCGTCCCCGCCGACGAGAGGGCCGCCTTCGACATCCGCGAGGTCGTCGCGCGCATCGTCGATGCCTCCGACTTCCTCGAATTCAAGGCGGAATACGCGCCCGACACGGTCTGCGGCCATGCCGCGATCGAGGGCCACCGCGTCGGCGTCCTCGGCAACAACGGCCCGATCATGCCGGCCGGCTCGCTCAAGGCCGCGCAGTTCGTCCAGCTCTGCGACCAGACGGGCATGCCGCTCGTCTTCCTGCAGAACACGACCGGCTACATGGTCGGCTCGGCCGCCGAGCGCGACGGCGCGGTCAAGCACGGCTCCAAGATGATCCAGGCTGTCGCCACCGCGCGCGTGCCGAAATTCACGGTGCTGATCGGCGGCTCGTTCGGCGCCGGCAATTACGGCATGTGCGGGCGCGGCTTCTCGCCCCGCTTCATCTTCGCCTGGCCCTCCGCCCGCACGGCGGTGATGGGCGGCGAGCAGGCGGCGAAGGTGATGGAGATCGTGGCCCGCGGCAAGGCCGCGCGCGAAGGCGCGACAGCCGACGAGGCGGCGATCGCCCGGCAGGGCGAGGCGATCCGCGCCGGCATCGACATGCAGTCCACCGCCCTGTTCTCCACCGCGCGCCTGTGGGACGACGGCATCGTCGACCCGCGCGACACGCGGCGGATACTGGGGCTTTGCCTATCGATCGCGGCGGAGGGGGAGAGGCGCGTGTTGCGGCCGAACGCGTTCGGCGTGGCGCGCGGCTGACCTCCTCCGCCGCGATCGGCGGGTTCTCCTCCCCCGCATGCGCGGGAAGGGATCGGCGGCGGGGGCCCACGGTCCTTTCCGGCCGGCGGGGGAGGAGAGCCGAACGAAACGAGGAGACGGGCGCTCACGCCCGCAAGGGAGGATGCGCATGCAGTTCACGCCCGAGCACGACCAGATCCGCCGCACCGTGGCGAAGTTCGTCGCGCAGGAGATCAACCCGCATGTCGACGAATGGGAGGCGGAGGAGGAGTTTCCCTCGCACGAGGTGTTGGGAAAGCTCGGCGCACTCGGCCTGCTCGGCATCAAATACGACCCGGCCTATGGCGGGCTCGGCCTCGACTTCTCCTATTCGATGGTGATGGCCGAGGAGCTCGGCCTGATCGACTGCGGCGGCGTGCCGATGGCGATCGGGGTTCACACCGACATGTGCACACCGGCGCTCAACCGCTTCGGCTCGGACGAGCTGAAGCGCAACTTCCTCGCCCCCTCGATTGCGGGCGAGGTGGTCGGCTGCCTCGGCGTCTCGGAGCCCGGAGGCGGCTCCGACGTGGCGGCGGTGAAGACGACTGCGCGGCGCGACGGCGACGACCTCGTGATTTCCGGTACCAAGATGTGGATCACCAACGGCCCGGAGGCCGACTGGTGCTGCCTGCTCGCCAATACCTCCGACGGCGCGCCGCACAGGAACAAGTCGCTGATCTGCGTTCCGATGGACGCGAAGGGCATCAGCCGGCAGAAGATCAGGAAGATCGGCATGAACTCGTCGGATACCGCCCAGCTCTTCTTCGACGAGGTGCGGGTGCCGACGCGGCACGTCATCGGGCAGGAAGGCATGGGCTTCATCTACCAGATGCTGCAGTTCCAGGAGGAACGTCTCTACGCCGCCGCCAGCTCGCTCAAGAGCTTCGACCGGCTGATCGACCTGACGATCGAATACACGTCGGACCGCAAGGTGTTCGGCAAGCCCGTGCTCGACAACCAGACGGTGCATTTCCGCCTCGCCGAGCTGCGCACCGAGGTCGAGGCGCTGCGTGCGCTGACATGGTCGGCGGTCGAACAGTACGTAGTGGGCGCCGACGTGACGAAACTCGCCTCGATGGCGAAGCTCAAGACCGGGCGGCTGGCGCGGGAACTGACCGATTCCCTGCTACAATACTGGGGCGGCATGGGCTTCACCTTCGACAACCCGATCTCGCGCGCCTACCGCGACACCCGGCTGATCTCGATCGGCGCCGGCGCCGACGAGGTGATGCTCGGCATCATCGCCAAGCTCGAAGGCACGCTGCCGGGGACGGGGAACAGGGCGGCGAATTGAAACGGCTCCTCATCGCCAACCGCGGCGAGATCGCCTGCCGCATCGCCCGCACGGCGCAGCGCATGGGGATCGCCACCGTGGCGGTCTTCTCCGACGCCGACCGCGAAGCGCTGCACGTCGCCGCGGCCGATCGGGCCGAGCGCATCGGCGGGCCGACGCCGCGCGATTCCTATCTGAATATAGATGCGATCATCGCCGCCGCGCTGCGCGGCAAGGCCGACGCCATCCACCCCGGCTACGGCTTCCTGTCGGAAAACGCCACCTTCGCTGAAGCCTGCGCTAAAGCCGGGCTGACCTTCGTCGGGCCGGAACCCTCGACGATCGTGGCGATGGGTGACAAGGCGCGCGCCAGGGCGATTGCGGCCGAGGCTGGCGTGCCCATCGTTCCCGGTTATTCCGGCGACGACCAGTCGCCGTCGCGGCTGGCCGACGAGGCGGCCCGCATCGGCTTCCCGCTGATGGTCAAGGCCGCCTCCGGCGGCGGCGGGCGCGGCATGCGGGCGGTCCACGAGCCGGGCGCGCTGGCGTCGGCGCTTCAGAGCGCACGGCGCGAGGCGGAGGCAGCCTTCGGCGACGGCCGCCTGCTGCTCGAAAGGCTGGTGGAGGAGGCCCGCCACATCGAGGGGCAGGGCTTCGGCGACCGCCAGGGCGCGATAGTCCATCTCGGCGAGCGTGACTGCTCGGCCCAGCGCCGCCACCAGAAGATCGTTGAGGAGACGCCCTCCCCCTTCGTCGGCGAGGCGCTGCGCGCGCGGTTGACCGACGACGCGCTGCGACTGGCGCGCCGGGCCGCCTATGTCGGCGCCGGCACGGTCGAGTTCGTCGTCGCGCCGGACGGGGCGCATTTCTTCCTCGAGATGAACACGCGCCTGCAGGTCGAGCACCCGGTGACGGAGATGGTCACCGGCCTCGATCTCGTCGAATGGCAGATCAGGGTCGCGCGCGGCGAGCCGCTGCCGCCGCGGCAGGACGAGATCCGTTTCGCCGGCCACGCGATCGAGGCGCGGCTGTGCGCCGAGGACCCCTATGCCGGCTTCCTGCCGCAGGCGGGCCGGCTCGTCCGCTGGCGCGCGGCCGAGACGCCCGGCCTGCGGCTCGACAGCGGCGTCGGCGAAGGCACGGCCGTGCCGTCGCATTACGATCCGATGGTCGCCAAGCTGGTCGCCCATGGCGCCGACCGGACCGAAGCGCTGACGCGCCTGCGCGATGCGCTGGCGCGGCTGGAGATCGGCGGCCTGCGCACGAACCAGCGCTTCCTGATCGACCTCGTGGACGGCCCTGAATTCTCGGCCGGCGCCGTCACCACCGGCCTCGTCGACGGCTGGATCGCCGCGCAGGCGTCCATCGTGCAGGCGCCGGAACCTGCACGCGACGACATCCTGCTCGCCGCCCTCGTCCTCGCCCGCGCCGCTGACGGCGACTGGTTCCGCTCGACCGGCACCGCGACCTGCGCGATCGATCTCGACGCCGGACATGGATCCGTGCTGGTCGATATCGACTTCGCCAGAGGCCGTGCCGTGAAGGCGCGCGTCGCCGGCGAAACGGTCGAGATCGGCGAGCTTGCCGCGACCGCGGACGGCGTCGCCTGCCGGCTGGACGGGCGGGAGGTGCGCGCCTGGACCTGCAAGAGCACGGAAGGCTTGTGGCTGGGCCGCGACGGCACCACTTTCCAGCTTTTCGAACCGGACCGGCTGGCTTCCGCGGCCACCGATGCGCAGGCGACCGTCGTCGCACCGCTGGCCGGCATGGTGCGTGGCGTTTTCGTCGCCGAAGGCGACCGTGTCTCGAAAGGAACGCCGCTCGTCGCCATCGAGGCGATGAAGATGGAGACGGTGCTGACCGCCAAGACCGCCGGCGCGATCACGCGCGTCGCGGCCCGGCAAGGCGGCCTCGTCGCCATGCGCGACGTGTTGGTCGAGATCGAGCCGGACCCCGCCGGCTGAACGCTTGAATGATTGCGACGATATTGTTATGCATAATAACAATATCGGGAGGATAGACTATGCCGGTGGTCGACATGCCGGGCATGCGCAGCGTGCGCATGGGCGAGCTGGACGCCGAGGTCGAATGGCGCGACGGCGTCGCCTATGTCCGCTCCCGCCGCCCGCTCGACCCCTACCCGCGCAGCCTGATCGACACGCTGGACGAATGGGCGGCGATGGCGCCCGAGCGCGTGTTGTTCGCCGACCGCGGCCCGGACGGCGCTTGGCGCAATCTCACCTATGCTGCCGCGCGCGACGGCTCGCGCGCCGTCGCGCAATATCTGATCGACCTCGGCCTGTCGGCGGATAGGCCGATGGTCATCCTGTCCGGCAACGGCATCGAGCACGCCCTTCTGGCGCTCGGCGCGCAGCGCGCGGGTATCCCCTACGCCCCCATCTCGCCGCCCTATTCGCTGGTGGCGAAGGATTTCGACAAGCTGCGGCACATCTTCTCGCTGCTGCGGCCCGGGCTGGTCTTCTCCGCCGAAGGCGGCCCGTTCGCGCGCGCAATCGAGGCGGCTGCCGCGCCCGGCACGGTGCTGGTCAACGCCCGCGACCCGCTGCCTGACGCCGTACCCTTCGACACGCTGCTGGCGACGCGGCCGGGCCCGGCGGTGGACGCCGCGCATGCCGCGATCGGCGGCGACACGGTGGCGAAGTTCCTGTTCACGTCCGGCTCGACCGGCCTGCCGAAGGCCGTCATCAACACCCATCGCATGATCGCCTGCAACCAGGTGATGATCGCCAATGCGCTCGCCTTCCTGCGCGACGAGCCGCCGGTGATGGTCGACTGGCTGCCCTGGCACCACACTGCCGGCGGAAACCACAATTTCGGCATCGTCATCTACAATGGCGGCACGCTCTACATCGACGACGGCGCGCCGACGCCCGCCGGCATCGGCAG
>ERZ778021.1684-NODE-1684-length-23878-cov-48.284725_pt1 | contig 23878 bp, 23 predicted proteins | sample MGYA00375751_ERZ778021 | MGnify/ENA primary metagenome ERZ778021 (study PRJEB29350, sample SAMN05389814) | bioreactor metagenome | isolation source: Thiocyanate stock bioreactor | place: South Africa: University of Cape Town | collected 2013-08-29 ... | reverse complement strand
CTGGGGCGTGTCTTGCCGGTCTCCCAGTTGTAGATGGTCTGCGCGGAGACGCCTAGCAGAGTGCCCAGCTCTGGCGCGGACAGGTCGAGGCGGGTCCGCTGCGCGCGAACGCCCTGGGGTTTGAATCTCAACTTCGTGTCAGGATCCTCTGTGGCGGCCGGCGGGACATTCGCCTTCGCCGATTTTTCCAGGTGGGAGACCTGCTTCTCAAGGGCATCGATGCGCCGCTTCAGAGCGGCGATATCGGAGCGATAGCGGTTCGATGCCTTCTTGAGGCTCTCGGTTTCACCGCGAAGCTGTCGCCGGACCTGCCTGGCAACCTCGTCTTTGAAAACAGATGCAATGTTCGACACAGAAAATCCTCTCGCGTATAGGTATTGGAGGTGGTTCATGAGATGCCATTTACGGCAGGTCTGACCGGGCACTACTTTTCAGGTTCAGGATTCTCGGGCTTGGACGGGTTGACGCGCTTTGCCCTTGGATGGGCCTGATCGTAGACCTTGGCCAGGTGCTGCCAGTCAAGGTGAGTGTATATCTGGGTGGTGGAAATGTTGGCGTGGCCAAGCAGCTCCTGAACTGCACGCAGGTCGCCAGAGGACTGGAGCAGATGGCTGGCGAACGCATGTCGAAGCATGTGGGGATGAACCGGCTGGCCAAGATTGGTGCTTTTTGCCCAGGTATCCAGCCTGAGCTGCACGCTCCTCTGGGTCAGACGGCCACCGCGACGGTTGAGGAAAAGTGCCTTCTCATCGGACCCGTTCCGAATAATGTCCCGCCAGGGTAGCCAGGCCTTGATGGCCCGCACTGTGCAGCTGCCGATCGGTACGATCCTCGACTTGCTGCCCTTACCCGTGACGCGCGCCTGGCCATCCTTGAGGTCGACGTCATGGAGGTTGAGACCAGTCAGTTCTGAGAGGCGTACCCCTGCCGAATACAGGAGTTCGAACATGGCCCGGTCGCGGGCGAGCAGGCTGTCATCTTCGATCTGTGCCGGCGAAGCTCGACTGTCGAGCAGCTGCGTGCAGGCGTCGGGCGTCAGGGTTTGAGGCAGTTTGCGCCTGACTTTCGGACCCTTGAAGCCCGCACAGGGATTGTTGGGGTAGCCCAGTCGATGAACAGCGAACGTGTAGAACCCTCGCCAGCTGGAAAGATGACGCGCAAGACTCGCTGCAGATAGACCCTGCTTCCGGATCCGGATCACCACCTGGCGAATATGCTCTGGCGTGGCGTCTTGCGCTGTAATTTCCTGGATACCCAGGCCTTCAAGCAGGCTCGCGAGATCACGGCGGTAGCTCGATACGGTGTTGGGAGAGAGACGCCGTTCAGCAGCGATATAGGTCAAATAACGCTCGACGTGCGCTTGGCACGTCGATTCGCGCTCCTGCTCGGAAGGCGTCTCTGGTCTCATGGTCTCGTGGTCTACGGTAGGCCGTGGCCCACCGGTTGCAACTATGAGGGCGGTGATGGTGCCCTTCCTGCCATTGTAATTCGATACGGCGTATGCAATTCGCAAACTGCATACGCAGCTTGCACCCGCGATTCAGCCGTTAATGCCTGGACGCTTTCTCGATCTGCTCGGCAACCAGGAAGGTTGTCAGGCGATCTGCGAGCGCACCGTACTTTTCTTCGGTATCCGGATGGCGGAATTTCTCCACGATCCCGGCCACCATCTCGTCGAGCTTCTTTTCGCCTGACATCAGGGTGTCCACGATCCGCCGGAACATCGAGCCCTTCTCTTCGGCAAGCGCCTCGCGGAACAGGCTGACGGCGGAATCCCTTCGCCAGGTGTCCCTGCCATCGAGCCTGTCCAGCAGGTCGGCCCACTTTCCGAATCCACGTCCACTGCCATTCATCGCTGCTATGAACAGGATCTCGCCGCGCCGATCGAGGCCCCGGAACAAGCCGGCGTTCAGGGCGGATTCGGTTCTGGCGAAAAGGGCTTTCCTTTCGGCCACGCGCTGGGCATGGAGTTTGGTGATGTCGCTGCCGGCGCGTTCGACATCGTTCTCGATGCGGCCTAGCAGCGCGCAGGCCTCCAGCAACAGATTCGCTTCGGATTCCGTCAGAATCGATTTGTCGAAGCTGTAGGCCCCCCAATCCCGTTTGTGGGTAACGGCCTTCTTCCCGGCCGCGACATCGACGAAGCCATGCAGACGGGACTTCGTGCCCTTGATCTCTGTAGAGAACTTTTTGGACAGACCGATCTGTTGTTCAAGATCATCCACCCGCCTCTCCTTTTCCGAGTACGCGCCGACTCTCATGGCCTCGGCGATCCTGTCTCTCCTGTCCGCAAGCTCGACGACCTTGAGGCTTCGCGTAGTTTTTGGTTGCTGCCTGGCTGAAGCCAGTTGGCGCTTGAGATCCTTGATCTCGTTCACCAGTGCCTCATGGGTTTGCCACAGGGCATCGGCGTGCTCTACCCTCGCCTGCAGCCGGGCTTCCTGTTCGGCAAGCTGTGCCGCCCACTCCTGAAGTCGGGATTGGTCCTGGCTCGCAGGACCATCGAGCGGTTCATCACCCTGCAGGTACGCCTTGATGGCCTCAAGCTGGGCCGCATCAACCCACACGGTCGCCTGGCGCTTACCCAGCTGGCGCATCTTTGTCTTGAATGCCGCTTGCCGCTCCTGATTTGTCGTGGCCATGCCGTGCCCCTGTACCGTTACTGGTAACAGTCTAGCACGTCCGTTACTGGTAACAACAGGAGGGCAAAAAAATGCCGCCGTGCCCGTCAGCCGTTCTGGTCTACCGACACAAGCGGGGCCTCGGTGTAGCAAATCTGAACGTCTGGCCCGGCTGACTCAGCCATCTTCTTGGCAAGCTGCCGCCCGGCATTGTGGCAAGCCGTGCGATCAGATTCATGCCGAAGAACGAACTCGTTGGTCTTGACCTCTGGTCCAAGCTGTTCGAGCACCATGAAGGCCCGTGTGACAAAACTCAGCCAGGCCTGAAAGGCGTAAAACGTCTCGCATCGGGTGAACCATGAGGCGATCCATGGCCGCTCACGCGGGAACCCGCCGTCTATTCGAAGCAGTTCATGCCCGTCATGAGCAGGGAAAAACCCGATTTCCACCTTCGAGCCCGCTGGCCAGAGCGGACGGCGTGGCAGTGGTGACGGGGTTTCCCGACTGAGCAGCTTTTCCAGGGAGAGCCCGCCATGGTCTGGATCCAGGCCCCAGACCCCGATACGCTCGCCGGCGGCCGACCACGACGCAATGTCATGATCGAGCGCATCGAGGGCATCGAGGGCATCCAGGTCGATACCGTCTTTCGCCAGTTGGGCGAGTTCGCTCAGCATCGAGCGGACGCCCGACTCCAGAAGATATCGATCGAACTGCAGCCTGACGTACCCCGTCTCGGCGATCGAGGCGACCTCTTGGGTGAACACCGGACGCAGGCTGGCCAGATCAAGCTCCCAGACGACGCTCGCCTCGTTCGGATGGCTCACGAAGACCGGCCCGTGGATCCCCGCGCGCTCCCCATCTCCGTCGTCGGCGTCAAGCAGAAAGTACCCACCCGGCCGTTCCATGGATTCAACCAGTGCCGGGACGTTCCAGACGATTCCAGCCTCGCGCAGCACCGAGGCCTGCGCACTTATCGGGAAGGTCGGCGTCAGCTGCAGGACGGCCTCAGCCTGCTCGCCGGCGTTGCGGATTTCCGGGACCGTGACCGTCCACCCCAGCCGTCCTGGCAGCGTTAGAAGGGGCGGAATCCCGGAATCGTGGTCATTGGTGATAGGGGGGATCAACATACCCTGAGCTTATCACCGGCACGCATCGCCCTTCCGGTTTCTGTTACAAAAACCAATGACCAATGGTAAGCTGACTTTCTGTTACAAAAACCATGTGGCGACCATGAACCCTCCTGAATTCCCTGCCCCTCGCAACACCGGTGGCCGCCCCAAAGGGGACGAGCCGACCAAGGTAGTTCGGTTGCCCGTCTCGCTTGCAGATCGAGCCCGTGCCCTGCTCAAGAGCGACAACCTGCATGAATGGCCCCAGGTGCAGGCCTCAGGCACCCAGTTCTTTGTCCCGCCGGCCCATCTCCAGCGTGTCGAACTGCCGCTGTTTTCCACGCGGGTGCGGGCAGGCTTCCCCTCTCCTGCTGACGATCACGTCGAGAAGCGCCTCGATCTCAACGAGCTCTGCATCGCCCATCCCGAGGCGACTTTCTTCGTCCGCGTCTCTGGCGACTCCATGACGCGCGCAGGCCTCTCCGACAACGACATCCTGGTGGTCGACCGGGCACTGGATGCCCAGCCCGGCATGATCGTGGTCGCTGCGATCAACAACGAGGTGACGGTCAAGCGGCTGGCCAGACGGCGCGGCCGTTTCTACCTGGATCCGGAATCGGATAACCCCAGCTACCAGCCCATCGAATTAAAGGAGGGGCTGGATTGCGTGATCTGGGGAGTGGTGCGCCATGTCGTACGGAAACTCTGACCGGGTTTTCGCGCTCGTCGACGGCAACAACTTCTATGTGAGCTGCGAGCGGGTTTTCAATCCCGCCCTGGAAAACAAGCCGGTCATCGTGCTCTCCAACAACGACGGCTGTGCCGTGGCCAGAAGCCAGGAAGCGAAGGCGCTGGGCGTGGCCATGGGGGAACCCTGGTTCAAGCTGCGCCACCTCGAACGCAAGGGCCTGGTCGCCCTGTCCTCGAATTACGCGCTGTACGGTGACATGAGCAGCCGGATGATGTCGGTGATCGGGCAGTTCTGCCCGCGCCAGGAGGTCTACTCGATCGACGAGTCCTTTCTGGAGTTCGAGGGATTCTCGAAGTGGGATCTGGTGTCGCACGCCCGAGGGATCCGGGCTCGGGTGCTCAAGTGGGTGGGTATTCCCGTGTGCGTAGGGCTTGGCCCCACCAAGACGCTGGCCAAGCTCGCCAACCGGATCGCGAAACGCGAGCCGGCACGCCACGGAGTCTGCAATCTGTCGGGCTGCAGTCAGGGAGAGCTCGATACCCTGCTGGGGGCCATCGAGATCGGCGATGTCTGGGGGATCGGCCGGCGGCTATCGGAAAAGCTCGGCCAGCTGGGCATCGTGACGGCCGGGCAGCTTGCCCGGGCCAACCCGGACTTGATGCGCTCGCGATTCGGCGTGCAGGTCGAGCGCACCGTCCGCGAACTGAACGGCCTGCCCTGCTTCGACCTTGAGACGGCTCCCCAGCCCAAGCAGCAGATTGTCTCGTCGCGCAGCTTCGGCGGGCCGGTCGAAGACCGCGATACGCTCGCCGAGGCGCTGCAGTCCTATGTCGCGCGTGCCGGCGAGAAACTCCGCCGGCAGGATTCTGCCTGTTCCACCCTGGGCGTGTTCGTGATGACCGACCGATTCAAGCCTCAGGATCCGCAGTACCATCGTATGGCGACGATCGCCCTGCCCCACCCCGTCCAGGACGCCTTCGGCCTGACGCGTGCCGCCATGAAGGGGCTCAACGAGATATACCGTCCCGGATTCCGCTACCGGAAGGCTGGCGTCATACTGATGGACATCGTCCCGGCCGCACAGCGGCAGGCCACCCTGTTCGGAGAACCACCAGCGCGCAAGGAAATGCTGTCCAGACTCGTCGATACCATCAATGCCCGGATGGGCCGGGACACGCTGCGGCTGGCGCTCGCAGCATCCGACCGCCCCTGGGCCATGAAACGCGGGAACGTCTCCCCGGCGTACACCACGCGCTGGGACGAGATCCCGAGGGTGTGCTGACATGTGCGGCCGTTTTGCCCTGAAAACTCCCGCCGCCGAGATCGTGAAGCGTTTTGGGCTGGACGAAGCCGTTGATCTTGCACCCCGCTACAACATCTCACCCGGTACGGACATCCCGGCCATCCGGCACGCGCCAGACGGCCGGCGCGTCATGCATCTGCTGCGCTGGGGCTTGGTACCGAACTGGGCAAAAGATCCGACCATCGGGGCCAAACTATCAAACGCACGCGGAGAGACAGTCGCCGAGAAGCCTTCGTTTCGTTCAGCCTTCAAGCGTCGCCGCTGTCTTGTACCGGCGGATGGGTTCTACGAGTGGAAAGCGGTCGAAGGCGACAAGAAACAGCCCTACTACTTCAGCATGGCGGATGGCCAGCCTTTCGCGCTGGGCGGTCTCTGGGAATCCTGGAAAGGACCGGACGGCCAGATCCTTCGCACATGCTGTCTCATCACTACCGGGCCGAACGCGATCATGGAACCCGTGCATGACCGGATGCCGGTCATCGTGGCACCAGCCGACTTCGAGACCTGGCTCACAGCGGATGCTGATACTGCGCTGAGCCTGGTTCGAACGTATCCAGCAGAGGCCATGCAATCCTGGCCGGTGGATCGGCGTGTGAGCCGGTCGGCGGAAGAAGGCGCGGGATTGATTGAGGCGATAGGGTGAACAGAACAAGGCGCTCAGTATCTGGCAATACTGCTTCACCCACATTGCGTGAATAGATCATTCATCGTGCCCACGACTTCCGACTTCATCTTTTGCAGCACCGTGCAAATTCAGTATTGACGCCGGATTCCACGATCCGTTACATTTGCGTATATATATACAAAAAAGTAACGCATAGGAAATGCGCACGAATTCCGTGATTCTGACCGATGCTGCGATTAGCGCGCTGCTTACCAAGCCGCTGTCCAAGGCCGAATCTATTGCTCTTTGGTGGCTTGTGGCCAACCTGCCCGTCGCCGGTGATGTGATTTCACTGGCAAGCTTGGCCGATGCCCTCAAAGTACCAAGAGCACGTTTGAGCCAGACCATTAAGCGGCTATGCGAGATTGGTTTTCTTGTACGCGGCACCAAGATTGCCCTCTCCTACCACTACAAACTCAACCCCGTCTTTATTCGAATCCTTTCATGAACGAACAAGGTTATCAGCGGGCTATCGTGATTCGAACTGGGCGGAGCCTTGTGGTTTTGAGTCCCCGAGTTAGACCGATGGATCGCTGCGCGGATGACCGAGAAATTGCAGCACAAGACAGGAGAAACGCACATATCGATGCCAACCCGACGACATCGAGCAAAAGAGCGTCCGCAATCCCATGAACGCCGTAGAAATCGAACAAGCCATCACAGACCTTGCGGAGCGGCCCTTTGACCCCGCTGAGTTTCCCTACGCCTTCCTTGAAGCCTTTGGCAACAAGGCGACGACCATCAAGCGCCTGCGCGCGGGTGCGTCAAACAAGTCCGACCTTGGCGGTGTTCTTCAGACCAGCAACATCCACATCCTGAGCTGCGACGCAGGGCGGGTGACCCAAACGCTCGCCGCTCTCAAGGCCAGCCCGGCCACAGCTAAGGCCAAGGCGAAGTTCATCCTCGCCACGGACGGGGCGGACTTCGAGGCCGAAGACCTGACCAGCGGCGAGACCGTCGCCTGTGCCTTCAAGGACTTTCCCGACCATTTCGGCTTCTTCCTACCGCTGGCGGGCATCAGCACTGTCCGCCAGATCAGTGAGAACGCCTTCGACATCCGGGCCACCAGCCGCCTGAACCGTCTGTATGTCGAACTGCTGAAGGACAACCCGGAATGGGGCTCGGCGGAGCGTCGGCACGACATGAACAAGCTCATGGCGCGGCTGATCTTCTGCTTCTTCGCCGAGGACACCGACATCTTCGTCGGCAGGGGCCGCTTCACCGAAACCGTCGCGCAGATGAGCGCGAAGGACTCCTCGAACACGCACGAGGTCATCGCCACGCTGTTCCGCGCCATGAATACCAAGCGCGAGGACCGAGCTGCCGCCAAGATTCCCCGATGGGCCGAAGACTTCCCATACGTCAACGGGCAGTTGTTCTCTGGTGGCGACGAGGTGCCGCGATTCAGCAAGATCGCCCGGTCCTATCTGCTGCATGTCGGCGGATTGGACTGGACCAAGATCAACCCGGACATCTTCGGCTCGATGATCCAGGCCGTTGCCGAGGACGAGGAGCGCGGCGAGCTGGGGATGCACTACACCAGTGTCCCCAACATCCTTAAGGGCCTGAATCCGCTGTTCCTCGACGACCTGCGGGAGAAGCTGGAGGAAGCGGGCGATAACGCTCGCATGTTGCTCAACCTGCGCAAACGCATCGCCAAGATTAGGGTCTTCGACCCGGCCTGCGGTTCGGGCAATTTTCTGGTCATCGCTTACAAGGAAATGCGCGCCATCGAGGCCGAGATCAATCGGCGGCGCGGTGAACCGGATCGCGCATCAGAAATCCCAGTCACCAACTTTCGCGGGATCGAGCTACGCGACTTCCCGGCGGAGATCGCCCGCCTTGCGCTGGTCATCGCCGAGTATCAGTGCGATGTGCTGTACCGGGGCCAGAAGCTGGCGTTGGCCGAGTTTCTACCTCTGCGCAACGAAAACTGGATTACCTGCGGCAACGCGCTGCGGCTCGACTGGTTGAGCATTTGCCCGCCGACTGGAACCGGCGTGAAGATGCAGGCCGATGACTTGTTCGGTTCTCCGCTCGATCAATCTGAGATCGACTTCGAGAACGAGGGCGGCGAGACCTATATTTGTGGCAACCCGCCCTACAAAGGTAGCCAGACGCAGACCAAAGAGCAGAAGGCTGATTTGGCTTCGGTGTTTGATCCTTGTGGCATTTCGTCCAAACAAATTGACTATGTTGGCGGCTGGTTCATGAAAGCCGTCGCCTACGCGCAAGCCACGCCAACGGATTCGGCTTTCGTCAGCACCAACTCCATCTGCCAAGGTCGCATCGTTCCGATCCTGTGGCCGGAAATTTTCAAACGCGGCTCCCACATCCGCTTCGCGCACACCAGCTTCAAATGGACGAACCTCGCCGCGCACAACGCGGGCGTGACGGTCGCCATCGTCGGCCTTTCCACGGACGCAAGTAAGAAGCGCCAGCTTTATGACTTGGACCGCGATGGCGAAACCACTGTGCGCGAGGCGACAAACATCACACCTTATCTGACCGTTGGCGAGAACGTGGTGGTCGAGGGGCAGCGCAAGAGCGTTTCGGGCCTGCCGGATATGTCGTTCGGCAACATGCCCGTCGATGGAGGAAATCTCTTGTTCTCGGCGGATGACGCGGCCTCGCTCGGCTTGAGCAAGCAGGATGCAGAGACCTTTCTTCGGCGCATCTACGGCTCCGCCGAGTTTATTCGCGGAGTTGTTCGCAAGTGTCTCTGGATTCCCGATGAAAAATTGCCGCAGGCCTTGCAGATAGCCTCCATTCGAGCTCGCATTGATGGCGTTCGGGAAATGCGGCTCAAAAGTAAAGATGCGGGCACGAATGAAATGGCATCGCGGGCTCATCAGTTTCGCGAGATGTATCACGGCGAAAAGCACACGCTAATTCTTCCGGGCGTGTCATCGGAAGGGCGTGAGTATCTTCCCGTTGGAGTGATTGACAATCATTCGGTAGTCAGCAACCTCGCCTTTGCTCTCTACGACGCTCCCCTCTGGAATCTCGCGCTCATCGCTTCTCGTCTGCACCTTGTCTGGATCGCCACCGTCTGCGGCAAGCTGAAAACAGACTTCCGGTACTCCAACACCCTCGGCTGGAACACGTTCCCGGTGCCGACACTGACCGCGAAAAACAAGGCCGATCTCACGCGCTGTGCGGAGGACATCCTGCTGGCGCGGGAGCATCACTTCCCCGCGACCATCGCGGACTTGTATGACCCCGAGAACATGCCCGCTGACCTGCGCGCCGCCCATGAGCGCAACGACGAAGTGCTGGAGCGCATCTACATCGGTCGGCGCTTCAAGAACGACACCGAGCGGCTGGAAAAGCTGTTTGACCTCTATACCAAGATGACCGCTTCGGCTGCACCGGCCAAGGGCAAGAAGCGCAAAGCGGGAGCCAACGCATGAGCGACAAGATCAAGTCCGTACCGTCCGTTTCTGTCACCTACGCCCGCAACGGCGCATCGACCAAGGCCAATGCGCTTGGGATGCGGCCCATGCAGGAGCGGGCGTACGAGAAGCGGGGCGAGCAATACCTGCTCATCAAGTCGCCACCCGCGTCGGGCAAGAGCCGTGCGCTGATGTTCGTGGCACTCGACAAGCTCAAGAACCAGGGCTTGAAGCAGGCCATCATCGTCGTGCCCGAGAAGTCCATCGGGGCCAGCTTTAACGACGAACCGCTGTCGAAGTACGGCTTCTGGTCCGACTGGCAGGTCGAACCCAAGTGGAACCTGTGCAACGCGCCGGGCAACGACAACGGCGGCAAGGTCAAGTCGCTGGGCGCGTTCCTCGAAGGCGACGACAAGGTGCTGGTCTGCACCCATGCGACCTTCCGCTTCGCGGTCGATACCTACGGCGTGGAGGCGTTCGACGACCGCCTTATCGCGGTCGATGAGTTCCACCACGTCTCAAGCAACCCGGACAACAAGCTCGGCTTGCACCTGGGGCAGTTCTTCGCGCGTGGCAAGACGCACATCGTCGCCATGACGGGCTCCTATTTCCGGGGCGACGCCGAGGCCGTGCTCGCACCGCAGGATGAGTCGAAGTTCGATACCGTCACCTACACCTACTACGAGCAGCTCAACGGCTACGAGTACCTCAAGCAGCTCGACATCGGCTACTTCTTCTACAGCGGGCCTTACGTCGATGACATCCTCAACGTCCTCGATCCCGCCGAGAAGACCATCATCCACATCCCCAACGTCAATTCGCGTGAAAGCACGAAGGACAAGATGCGCGAGGTGGAGCACATCATCGAGGCGCTGGGTGAATGGCAAGGCATCGACCCTGCGACCGGCTTCCAGCGTGTCAAGCGTCCCGATGGCCGCGTGCTGCGCATCGCCGATCTCGTCGATGACGATGCCGCCAAGCGCGACCGCGTGTCCGCGTCACTCAAAGACCCGGCGCAGAAGAACAACCGCGACCATGTGGACATCATCATCGCGCTGGGTATGGCGAAGGAAGGCTTCGATTGGATTTGGTGCGAACACGCCCTGACCGTGGGCTACCGCGCCAGCCTGACCGAGATCGTGCAGATCATCGGCCGCGCGACCCGCGACGCGCCTGGCAAGACACGCGCGAGGTTCACCAATCTGATCGCCGAGCCGGATGCGGCTGAGGAAGCCGTCACCGAGGCCGTCAACGATACGTTGAAGGCCATCGCAGCCAGCCTGCTGATGGAGCAGGTTCTTGCTCCGCGCTTCGAGTTCAAGCCCAAGAACCCCGACAGCGGTCCGACGCCGGGCTTTGACTACGGCGAGGATGGCTATGACCCGGACCGCTGCAATGTCGGTGTCAATGAGCAGACAGGTGCCTTCCAAATCGAGATCAAGGGCATCGCCGAGCCGAAGAGTAAGGAGGCAGCGCGAATCTGTCAGGAAGACCTGAACGAAGTCATCGCGGCCTTCGTGCAGGACAAGCCCACCATCGAACGCGGTCTGTTCGATGAGGAGCTGGTTCCCGAGGAGCTGACGCAAGCCCGCATGGGCAAGATCATCAAGGACAAGTATCCCGAGCTCGACGCCGAAGATCAGGAGACCGTGCGTCAGCACGCCATCGCCGCCCTCAACCTCACGCAGCAGGCCAAGCGGCTTGTCACCGAAGGCGAGAGCGATGGGTCGCCCAACACCGCCCTGATCGACGGCGTGCGCCGCTTCGCGATGGACGTGCGCGAGTTGGACATTGACCTCATCGACCGCATCAACCCCTTTGGCGAAGCCTACGCCATCCTCGCCAAGACAATGAGCGAGGACAGCTTGAAGCAGGTCGCGGCGGCCATCTCGGCCAAGCGCACGAGCCTGACGCCGGAAGAGGCGAAGGAGATGGCCGTTCGCGCCGTCCAGTTCAAGAAAGAGCGCGGCCGCATTCCGGCGCTCGATTCCCAGGATGCCTGGGAGCGACGCATGGCCGAAGGCGCGGCCGCCTTCATGCGCTTCAAGGCGGAGGGACGCTATGAGTAGTTTCGATGTTGACGAACTCGCTGCGGAGCTTGCCGAGTTCGCACCGTCCGAGGCGAAGGGCGGGCGGCCGGCCAGTGAGGAGCGCGTCATCGCGGGCTTCGAGGAAATCCAACGCTTCACCGAGAAGCACGGGCGTGCGCCGCAGCATGGTGAGGATCGCGACATATTCGAGCGCCTCTACGCCGTGCGCCTGGACCGCTTGCGTGCGCTCCCGGACTGCCGCGCCCTGCTTGAGCCGCTGGACTATCAGGGCTTGCTTGCCGCTGCGCCAGCCACTGCCGTTCCGGGAGATGAGGCCATCGATATCGACGACCTGGCTGCCGAGTTGGCGGGCGTAGCCGAGGCGGACGACATCACGGTCCTACGCCATGTCCGCACCAGCGCCGACAAGCGCGCAGCCGAGGAGATCGCGGATCGCAAGCCCTGCGAGGACTTCGAGACCTTTCGACCCTTGTTCGAGCGCGTGCAAGCGGAGGTCAAAACCGGTATGCGCCAGTCCCAGCCCATCGAAGCGGGCCGCCGCGCGATTGAGGCCGGGGACTTTTTCGTTCTCGATGGCATCACGCTCTACGTTGCCGAGGTCGGCGAGCCATTGAAGACCACCGCCGGTGAAGTGGACCGCCGCCTGCGCCTCATCTTCTCCAACAGCACCGAAAGCAATCTGCTGCTGCGCTCGCTCCAACGCGCTTTCTACAACGACCCCGCCGCGCGGCGGCTGGCCTCGCCCGAGAGCGGACAACTCTCCTTCGGTGGCGAGCTTGAGGCCGATGATGTCGAAAGCGGCACAATCTACGTTCTCCGCTCCTTGTCCGATCATCCCTATGTCGCCCAGCATCGTGACATCATCCATAAGGTGGGAGTAACCGGCGGAAAGGTAGAGTCGCGCATCGCCAACGCCGAGAACGAGGCTACCTACTTGCTGGCAAAAGTCGAGATCGTTGCAACCTACAAACTTGCCGGGATCAATCGCACTCGGATGGAAGGCCTCTTCCACAGGCTGTTCGCATCTGCACGTTTGAATATCACTATCAATGACCGTTTCGGCCATCCTGTACAGCCCGAGGAATGGTTCCTCGTTCCGCTTTTCGTTATCGACGAGGCCGTGGCGCGCATCAAGGATGGCAGCATTACCAGCTACGTTTACGAACCCAGCGCAGCAAAGTTGGTAAGAATATTAGGATAGATACCACTGCATGCTCCATGCAGTGAAAGACATTTGTCATCTCAGGAGAGAATTTGATTCACGATACCGTCGACCAACAGACATCCGATCCGTTACCGGATTTACCTGTCGAGCGCAGCACGCATGGCCGTGGTGTTGGCAAATGGGTGCCCAACGAAAAGCACTTCTACCTTGCAAAATATCTGGACGCCACCCGCGAAGCGCGAAAGAAATTCAAGCAGCGCGTACTGATCGACCCATTCTGCGGTCCTGGCCGGATCCAGGTGGAGGGGGAAAGCTTTACTCGCGATGGCGGCTCGATGTCTGCCTTCCGACAATCGGTGGTTACCTGCGCACCGTTTACCAAAGTACTGATTGGCGACATTGATGACGACCGTGTACGAGCAAACGAGCAGCGCTTGAAAGCAATAGGCGCGACTGTGGAGTCTTTCAGCGGCCCAGCGGCTCACACTGTAGATGCGATGTCCAAGGCGGTACCTTTTGGAGCGCTCGCCCTCGCCTACATCGATCCCTACAACCTGGAGCATCTGTCGTTTTCGATCATCGAGTGTTTGGCCAAGTTGCCTTACGTGGACTTTGCCGTCCACTTCAGCCTGATGGATTTGACTCGCAATATCGATATGGAGCTCGACCCCAAGCGCGATCGATTCGACCATGCCTTGCCGGGATGGCGCGCCAGAGTGCCAACTGACGTGCTATCCAAAGCAAGCCTGCCCGGCTGGTTCTTCGATGAGTGGTGTCGTGCCGTTCAGACCCTCGGCTTCAGGGTCAGTGGCCAGATGCCGCTGATTACCGACGGTAAAGGCCGATCAATCTACCGCCTGGTCTTCTTCTCGCGTCATGCGCTGCCGGACCGTATCTGGAACGACGTCGCGCGCAGCCAGAACCGCGAACTCTTTGGCTGAGCAGAGCCCAAGAACCGCCAAACCATACGCTTCTAAATATCGTCGTTAGCTCGATGGTACTTTTTTTGGCTTGATTAGTGGACGTTTGTCTACCATAATTTGAAAATGGCTAGATTCAACAACGACAAGGTGCATCTGCGCCGACTGCGCGACCTGTATGCACGCGAGCACTGTCTGCCGTCGTATGGACAGATGGCTCAAGCGCTCGGATTTCAGGCGAAGAACGCGGCCTACAAGCTGGCTCATCGGCTGATGGCTACCGGGCACGTGGTGAAAGCTGCTGGCGGGCGGCTCTCTCCTGGGCCGAATTTCTTCGACCTCGATCTCAGCGACGATGAGATTCGTGCAAGCTTTGGGGCAGACTCCGCAGGCTCTGGCTTGGTCCACGACCAGGCGCTGCACCAGCTCCTGGTCCAGCGACCGTCCAGAACGGTCCTGGTACCGGTGCGGGGCGAATCAATGGTGGACGCCGGTATCCTCAACGGCGATATCGCTGTGCTTGAACTTGGTGTGCAAGCAACCCAGGGGGATTTTGTCGTGGCCGAGATCGACCAGACTTACACAATCAAGGAATTCCGACGAGTTGATGGGAAACCGTGCCTGGTATCTCATGGCATCCAGTCCGAGACCGTTGCACCCCGGCAGAGCCTGAACATCATCGGTGTCGTCAGAGGCATCGCTCGCACCTACAAACCACGGCGAGAGAGACCAGTCAAGCAAGCAAATCAAAGGGGAACGCGATGACTACCAGCAGCAGAATCGAATGGACTGAACAGACGTGGAACCCAACAGTGGGTTGCACAAAGATTTCGCCAGGCTGCAAACATTGCTATGCTGAGATGATGGCCAAACGGTTGAAAGCAATGGGGACACCCGGCTACGAGAACGGCTTTGCGCTGACGTTGCTACCAGAGCGGCTGAATGACCCACTCAGGCGCAAAAAACCCACTGTCTACTTCGTCAACTCGATGTCCGATCTATTCCATGACCGCATCCCCAACAGCTTCATCGAACAGGTGTTTGAGGTAATCGAGCAGACTCCGCATCACACGTATCAGATTCTCACGAAGCGGGCGGCCCGGATGGCGCGCTTCTTTCGCACGCGCGCTGTACCGGCAAATGCATGGCTTGGTGTGTCGGTGGAGAACCGGGAATACGGTGTCCCGCGCATCGATTATCTGCGCACCGTCCCTGCGCGGATCCGATTTCTGTCGGTGGAACCGTTGCTGTCCGACGTCGGCGAGCTTGACCTGAGCGACATCCATTGGGTCATCGTCGGTGGCGAATCCGGCCCTAAGGCTCGTCCAATGAGAATGGAATGGGTCGAGTCAGTACGTGTGCAATGCAAGGAGCAGGGCGTTGCGTTCTTCTTCAAGCAATGGGGTGGATGGGGTGCTGACGGCAAAAAGCGGGCGAAAGCGGCCAATGGACGCGAGCTTAATGGCCGTACCTGGGATGAAATGCCGAGTTCACTCACTAATCGGACTTTGGTTGCCCACGTATCGGCACACCAGCGCTGATGCAAGGTTGGAAGGCCCGCATATGTCCAGTCAAGGATCATAAGCGCGCTCTCAAGCGTGTCATTCGATGTCACATTACGTTTGGAAATGGGGAGACTCGCCCCCGCCTATCAAACGACATAGCGAGATAAAGCACGCGCTGCTCCGCAACTACCTAATCCAGTATTTCCTGACGCTGGTCTCTATGCCACATCAGGACAGGATCAGGCTTACCATCGTGGATGGTTTTTGCGGCGGTGGCTTATACCTAAACAAGTCAGGGCACGAGGTGCCTGGCTCACCATTGGTTATTCTTGAGGCAATACGTGAAGCTACGTATCTGATCGAGACTCGTCAGGAGCGACGCAAGCCGATCGATCTTGATGTCGAGCTGATCTGCATAGACAACGAGCGTTCCGCGCTTAAGTACCTTGAGAAATTGTTAGAAGAACGCGGTCATGGCGCGGCCCTAGCGGCTGAACGTATCAAACTGGTTCTTGGCGACTTTGCCGATCACTGTGCTGCCACCATAAAGCAGGCCCATGACCGCAGCCGACAATCGGGCCGCGCAATCTTCGTGCTGGATCAATACGGATATTCTCAGGTTCCCGTGAAGTGCCTGCGTGAAATTTTCGCCAAACTGAACCATGCTGAAGTGATTCTCACCTTCTACATCGACGCATTGATCAGCTATCTCAATGAGGGCAATCTCGCCAGCTTTGAGATGGCAACTGGCATTCGCGGCGGCATGACTGCTGTGGAGATCGACGACATGAAGAAGTCACCGACATGGAGAGTGCATCTGCAGTCATCGCTATATCAAAGCCTTACCAGTCAGTGCTCGGCACAGTTCTACACCCCATTCTTCATCCGGCCGCAACATGGTCACGGTGATTTCTGGCTGCTACACCTTTCACAGCATTGGAAAGCACGCGACGTGATGGCCTCGACCCATTGGCAACATTCGAATCACTTCTCACACTATGGCCGAGCTGGGTTCCACATGTTCAGCAGTACCGGCTACGTCACCAAGATCGACAGTACGGACCAATTGCAAAGAGGCTTTGATTTCAGTGAGGTCGCTGCCTCGATGAGTCATGAGACGATGCTGGAGCAAATTCCACCGATGCTGTTCGAGGCGGCCGATGGAATGACCTTTGAGCAGTTCTTTCTGCAACGGATCAACACGACACCAGCGACGAGAGCAATGGTTGAATCAACGCTGCTGACCCTAAGCCAACGGCGTGAGATAGAGATTCTTGGTGCAGACGGCGAGGAGTCGAGGGCCAAAGTACATCTGAAGCCAGAGCATGTGCTGCGGCTGCCACGACAAGCGAAATTCATCTTTTGATGCAGTTCTGATTATCCCTGCCAAGTTTTCAGCTCAAAAGCTCGATGTGCAATATTCATGATAACTACTATTATCAAGAATGTTACTTTTGTGCTGTAATCAGTAGATCAGGCACATGGTCCTCCCCTCCCCCTTGGCAAATCAGGCACTTACCGCCTTCTCTTCGCACCGGAAGATCGGTCGTCACCACCTGGCTTTCTACCGGGCCTGGCTGCAGGGCCTCGATCTCAAGGTCGCGGCCGACCGCTACCTGGAATCGGGCCTGGACCTGCGGCTGGCGCGTGCGACCCTGGGCTGGATCCAGGAGGCGCTCACCATGGCGGCGCGGAGGTACGGCAAACACGCCCTGGTGCGCCTGCTCCGGCTCCCGCTCGGGCCACCCCCTCCGGAGACCACGATCGCAGCCACGTCCGCGCCGTCCCTCGAAGATTTTCGTGCCGCGACCGATCCGGATGGCTTCTATTCGGAGGCGGAGCTGACCGCCCTTTACCTCGATGCCCATCCACAAAGCCACGACAAGCAGGCGCGCCACCGTGCGCGTCTGATCGCGCGCCAGCTGGCGACGCTGGTCTGGCTGGAGGATCTCCTGGCCACCGATCCGCAGCCGCAGGATTCGGTCGCGGCCTGGTTCGACGATCGTCTGGCGGCAAGGTTGATCCTCGCCAGTATCGGCACGCTCGGCGACCTCCTCGAACGGATCCGGACACACGGCTACCGCTGGTGGGTCACGGTGCCGCGCCTCGGGGAAAAAGGGGCCACGCGTCTGGTCGCGTGGCTCAGTCAGCATGCGTCCTCGCTCGGCAACCTGCCGGCGCAAGGCCATGCGCCGCTACGCTCGATTCCGGCGACTGCGCTCATGCGGCCAGCCTCCACCGCCATCATGCCGCTGGAGTCCTTCGTTCCGCCGGCGGCGATCGATGGCTCCCGTGGGCTGAACCGCAGCCTTGGCCGGTGCCAGATCGACGCCGGAAACGACTATCAGGCGATACAGGCCTGGCTCAGGGCCCGGGCTTTGAGTCCCCATACGGAGCGAGCCTACCGGCGGGAAGCCGAACGTCTGCTGCTCTGGGCCGTCTTGGAGCGCGGCCTGGCGCTCTCCTCCCTGACGATAGACGACGTGACCGCGTACCGCGACTGGCTTGGCGGTTTGGCACAGACCCCGCCCGAGCGCTGGACATGGCGTATCGCGCAGGCGGAATGGCTTGCCCCCAGGTCGACGCCCCGCTGGTCGCCATCCTGGCGTCCGTTCGAAGGTGCCCTCTCCGCTCGTAGCCAGGTTCATGCATACACGATCCTGAAATCCCTCTTCGAGTGGCTTTGCAAGGTACGGTATCTGGACAGCAACCCCTGGGAGGCCGTCGCGGCAAGATATACCGGAACCCCGTCGAGTCCTTCATTCGAAGTCACACATGCGTTCACGCGCAGCCATTGGCGCTACCTGATCGGCTATCTCGGCACCCTGCCCGATAACGATGCGGCCCATCGGATGCGCTTTGTCATACCCTTCGCCTACGCGACTGGCCTACGACTTGCCGAGTTGGTCGACGCGCGCCTGGGACGGCTCTATTCCATGCCGTTGAAGGACGAGCTGGGGGTGCGCTGGATGCTTAAGGTACTTGGCAAGGGCAACCGGTGGCGCTCGGTACCCATGCCAGCCATGGTGATGGATGCGCTGCGTGTGTATCTGACCAGGCGCGGCCTGGATCCCGAGCCCGGAGCCAATCTACCCGACGCCCCCCTCATTGCACCGCTCGTCGCCCGGGACAGCCTGGAACCCCTGGATCCCTCGACCCTGTACAAGGCCATGCGGGGGTTCTTCAAGGACGCTGCCCATTCACTTGGCCAGCAGGGCCACCTGGAGGACGCCCGGAAGATCGAGCTGGCGACGACGCACTGGTTGCGACATACGCGTGGCAGCCACTCTGCCGAGACCATGCCGATCAATCTGATCCAGCGCCTGCTGGGACATGCCAGCGTGGCGACGACGGGGATATACACTTCCACCGATGAAGAATCCCTATACCGTGCCCTCGATGAAACTGTCAGCGCTGCCCTCAGACCGAATGCCTAGCTGTGTAACCAAAGCTGGCTCCCTGCTCTCCCCTGTCGTCCTTTTGCTGGGCCTGGCCATGAGCTGTTCGGCGGCCGGTGCCGACGTCCTCGACGGCCGGGTCGTCGGCGTCACGGATGGCGACACCTTGACTGTGATCGATGCCGCAAAGACCGAGTACAAGATCCGGGTGGCCGGCATCGACGCACCTGAAAAGGCCATGCCCTGGGGGCAGAAATCCAAACAGGCTCTGTCCGACCGAGTTTTCGGCCGAGACGTGCGCGTCGACTGGTCAAAACGCGATCGCTACGGCCGTATCGTCGGCAAGGTGATCGTGGGCGGCAAGGATGCGGGGCTGGCCCTCGTGGGAGAGGGCTTGGCATGGCACTACAAAAAATACGAAAATGAGCAGCCTCTAGCCGATCGCCTTGAGTACGCCCGCCTCGAAAACGAAGCGCGCGCGATGCGGCGGGGATTGTGGTCGGATCCTGCGCCCATTCCCCCTTGGGAGTGGCGCAAACACAAAAAATAAAGGGTATCCGGATTTGAGTGTGTTTTCTGCCCGATGACGGGCGCGTTACAGGCAAACACAAAACCGGATTTTGGTGTTGCTTTACTTCTGATGTTGTTATATATTGAAACCGGATTATGGTGTGTCTACGGGGGTGGTGATGAGCACGTTTCACGAAGAGGCTGCGATGGCGCACGGCGCTGGAAACCCGATGTGGATGGTCACGTATGGGGAGAGTTTTTCCGGTAACGAGGTCGCCGTCGAGGTTCGTGCTGCTGAATATCAGGGATATCCGGATTTGGCTGTGTTTTGCCACAACGAAATCCGGTTTTAAGGAAGTTGTTTAGACCAACACGATTAGGAGAACAGACCATGAACTTCAAGACTTTACTGAATGAGCTGCGCGCTGCATTTCGGCCGGATTCGCTAAAACAAAACCGTCACCGAATCCTCCCAATGCTCACGGTTTTCCCGTTCCTCGCGGCGCTCTTTGGTAGCTGGTTTCTGGCTGGTGCGTTCACTCTCGGGTGCATATTCCTTATGGACCTCGCGCTCAGACGCTACCTCAATGCGCTGGCGGTTCGCATGGAGGTAAAAAACAGCGCCACGTGGGATGTTGAAGTCAACAAAGTCAAAGTTGGCACCATCACAGACGCGGAGTACGCAGCGATCCGCTATCGCGTTTTCTCTGATGCGCGGCCGTACTATGCCCAGGGCAGGAACGTCCTGCGTGTCACATTAAACTTGTTCGATTACTGTTATCGAGCCATTCCGCTTGGCGTTTTTTGGGTCGCCGTGGGCCTTGCAGTCTTCGCGCCCGACACCTTCAGTGAGACGGTATCGGCAATTAAACACGCCACGTCGAGCGAGCTCAGCCAAGCTGCCAGCGAAGCAGGGAGACTACTGGCGCTCACGATGGTACTTGTCCTTGTCTTTTTTGGGGCCTTCGGGTTATCCCGCTTTGGTTTCGTCAACCGTTTTGGTGATGCCATCGCCACCATTATGCGGCAGCGGTTGGCGGTGCCAGCCGAAGGGGTAATTGTTTTGTCCCGTTGGACACCCACCGGGCCTATGTTAACTGACGAGGCCGCGTCCCTACGGAAACGCAACTGATGTGTTTACCCACAGCTAAATCCGGATATCCAATATCAGGAAGCCGTGAACAAGGCTACTCAGCGGCTGAGCATGGACTTCTCGAAGCCGGAAGGCTCCTACTACTTCAAGCGTTGCGTTCGGAGCCACTGATGGGCGTTCGCGCTGGCCAGGGCTACGGGCAACGAAAGCCGAAGCGACTACGCTGTCCTGATTGCGATAAGCGCGGTGTTACGCAGTGGCAAGCCACTGAATTTGGCTTGGTTCGTCACTGCCAGTTTTGCCAAGCTTCCTGGAGTCAAGTCGGCTGGGATTCAGCCAAGAAAGAAGAGACGATAAAGCAATGAAGCCATCCCTTGTTCTGGCGTCCAATCGTGATGCCATCCGCCGCGTGGTGGAGTCTCACCGCGCCTGTAATCCTCGCGTCTTCGGGTCCGTAGTCCACGGCGACGACACCGAGGACAGCGACTTGGACATCCTCATCGACCCAACGCCTGACACTACCCTGTTCGACATTGGCGCGATCCGCCATGAACTGCTGCAACTCCTGGGCGTGCCTGTGGACGTGTTGACTCCGAAGGCACTGCCCGAGAAGTTCCGCGCCACTGTGCTCGCCGAGGCGGTGCCGGTATGACCCGCGATCAGCAACGCCTGGCCGACTACTTGGCGCACATCCTCGAAGCCATCGAGCGGATCGAGCAATACACCGAAGACATGAGCGAGGTGGCGTTCCTGGACAACCAGATGGCCCAGGACGCCGTGATTCGCAATATCGAGATCATTGGCGAGGCCAGCAATAACATCGAGAAGCACTACCCGGACTTCGCCGACACGAACCCCGAACTGCCCCTGGCATTCGCCTACCAGATGCGCAACGCCGTGGCGCACGGCTACTTCAAGGTGGACCTGGAAATCGTCTGGAAGACCATCCATGCTGACTTGCCAGGGCTATACGAACAGGTGCGGGAGGCGGTTCAGCGCCTGCCGCGTGACGACAACGACAATGGGATGGAACCATGAGCGACAACAAGCCGCCGATGTTCGGCCCCTCTGCTGTGATCGACCCGGCTACCTGTAAGCCGCGAGCTGGCAAGTCGGCTTTGCACTGCCATTTGCTTGGCCAGCAGCAAGGCAAGCCATTGTATTTCGACTTTCACACGGATGATGTCGGGCATACCGTCATCATGGCCCCGACCAGGACTGGCATGTCGGTACTGTCGGATGTCTTGGTTGAAGAGTGCAAGCGGCACGGCGCGAAGCTTGGTGTGGTGGATGTTGGTTATTCTTATTCGCGGACGAAGGAGGACTAAATGGGAACCAATGCAGTCCAACGACTGGTACAGGCTCTTGAATTGCTGGGCTATCAGCACACCAAAGAGCCGCACCACAAGTCCAACCTGATTCATGCCATCCAACATCATGCTGGGTTAATTGGAGACAAGGAACTTGAAGCCGTTTGCGATAGAGAGATTGAACGAATCAAGGCAGAAATCAGAGCAGCACAAGGCCCCGTCGAGGTTCAGGTGAACGTTGGGGACAACCAGCGTAACTCCGGTAGCAAGCTAAACCCCGGCACAGTGCAAATCAACATTGGCAGGAATCAGCGAAACTGCATGGGCGATTTCTACGAGTGATGGTCCCAAACTGGCAGCCCATCGAGGCATTACCGCTCATCGCTGGGATGCTGGATGGGCAACTGCATGACGTGCGTCAGCAGGTCGCCAACCTGGAACGGTGCCAGCACCGGCCGTGGGTACTGGATGCTTCAATGATTGCCCGCATTCGGGCGGTGTTCGGCGAGCAGCGCGACATGATGCCCGTCTTCCGGGAACAGCTTGCCCGGTGGCGAGATTCGCCTATTGATGAACCCCTGCGTCAGGAACTCAATCGCCTGGACGCGGTTCTGGATCAGTTGAAGGAAGCTCAGGATCGCATCCTGGTTCTGGCGGGAACACTATCCCGAGCCTTCGCATAGAACCATGCCCGCGAACATCCTGAATCTCCCCGACTACAAGGTAGTGCGGGTCGAGGAAACCGACCACGACTACCACATCACCGCCGAGGTATCGAACCCGCCTTCGGTCTGCCCCTCCTGCCGGTCGGACTCACTACGTGGGCACGGCCGCAACGAGCAGGTCATCCGTGACATGCCAACCCACGGCAAGCGTGTCGGCATCTACGTCGATACCCGACGCTGGCGCTGCCTCTCCTGCGGCAAGACCTTCATGGAGTCCCTGCCGGCTGTGAATGCCAAGCGGGAAATGACCGACCGGCTGACCAAGTGGATCGGCCAGCAGAGCCTGAAGCGCACTTTCGCCAGCATCGCCGACGACACCGGCCTGGACGAGAAGACCATCCGCAACATCTTCCGCGACTACGTGAACGAGTTGGAAGCCCAGTTCCGCTTCGAGACGCCGAAGTGGATGGGCATCGACGAGATTCACCTCATCCGGCCGCGCTGCGTCATCAGCAACATCCAGAACAACACCATCGTCAACATGCTCCCGAACCGGGACAAGAAGACGGTGGTGAACTACCTCTACAACCTGCAAGGAAAGAAAGACGTTCAGTACGTGGCGATGGACATGTGGACGCCCTATCGGGATGCCGTCCAGGCGGTCATTCCCCACGCCCGGATCGTCATCGACAAGTTCCACGTCGTCCGCATGGCGAACGACGCGCTGGAGAAGGTCAGGAAGAGCCTGCGCGAGCAACTGACGCCAAAGCAGCGTCGGGGCCTGATGCATGACAGGTTTGTGCTACTCAAGCGAGAGCGCGACCTGAATGACCGGGAACGCCTGCTACTGGATGGCTGGACAGCCAATTATCCCGAGCTGGGAGCCGCGTACAGGCTGAAGGAAGGCTTCTATGACATCTACGAAGGGTCAGTCAGCCCGCAGGCCGCACTGAGCGCCTACGAGGCTTGGAACAAGGCCGTGGTGCCAGAAGTGCGCGATGCTTACTCTGACCTGATCCGGGCCTTCACCAACTGGCAACCGTGGATTCTCAATTACTTCGACCATCCGGTGACGAATGCCTATACCGAATCGCTCAACAACCTGATCCGGGTGATGAACCGACTGGGGCGGGGCTATTCGTTCGAGGCGCTGCGGGCCAAGATTCTGTTCACAGAGGGCGTTCACAAACAGGTGCTGACCAGGCCGAAGTTCGCCAGGCGAAGGGAGCCTAAGCCGGCGCCGGCTTTTGAGCTATTTAGTGGGGTGCCGGAAGGCGGCTTTGGGCGGATGTTGCCGGGGACGCTCGAACCACACACACAGGACGAGCAGCCGAAGAACTACGGGGCCGACATAAACACACTGATCGAGTTGCTGGAGGAAGGCAAACTGTGAGCCCTCAAACACAGCCTAATCCGGATACCCAAAAAAACCACCCCGAAGGGTGGCTTTGAGCTTGGAATTCAGGCAATCAACTGCT
>ERZ778021.1680-NODE-1680-length-23941-cov-8.603533_pt1 | contig 23941 bp, 18 predicted proteins | sample MGYA00375751_ERZ778021 | MGnify/ENA primary metagenome ERZ778021 (study PRJEB29350, sample SAMN05389814) | bioreactor metagenome | isolation source: Thiocyanate stock bioreactor | place: South Africa: University of Cape Town | collected 2013-08-29 ... | reverse complement strand
GGACCTTTCCGATCAGGCAGATCGCCTCGGCACAAGCCGCAATCGAAACAGCGAAGTCAAGCGATGCTAGGGGTTTGGCTGGCGGTGTCGCGTTGTTTGCTTCTCCGCTTTCCCGGTTTCCTTCACCCGATGAAGCAAGATCACTTGGAGGTCTGGTTTCCGCGAGGCTTGGTGCTTCTCTGGCCGCCGCTCGCAGTGGGCTTGGCTCCCTTCAGCATGCCGCGGCGGAGGTCCAGAACATCGAACGGCAGATCCGAGAGAATGCTCCTGATCTTCGTTTTGATCCGGAGCCGAATCTGGCGGCCACCAGGCTCGATGTCCTTGACGCTTCTGGCAGTGACTCGCTGGTCACTCATTTCTCTTGTCATGGGTTGATCAACAACGAAACCCCGGATCTTTCGGGGTTGGTGTTTGAACCCTCAGGTGATGAACCATTCACAGTTTTCACGGCCTCTGAAATTCTCAAGGCGGGCATCCGGTCGGAGTTGACGGTTTTGTCGGCTTGCGATACCGGTCATGGCAAGCTCGTCGAGGGCGAGGGCGCGATCGCTTTGACCCGGTCGTTCCTTGCGAGTGGTTCCCGGTCGGTGGTCGCTTCGCTTTGGAAAGTTCCCGACCTGGCAACCAAAGAACTCATGAAGCTCTTCTACTCAAACCTCATCGAGGGTGATCCTCGCGGCGAAGCACTCCGCCAGGCACAACTAGATCTCGCCAAAGACCCACAGTTCTCGCATCCCGCCAATTGGGCTGCTTTCTCGTTGACGGGTGCTGGCGGGCCGGTCTTCTGAAAGCTGGGCATCGGCGAACCAATACTCATGCGGCTCCCGCCAGGGCGGCGAGTATGACCGCGAGAAGGAGCGCGATGAAAGCAGCGAATACCGTGGCCACGATTAAGGCGTAGATGAGGATGCCGCAAACAGCGAGGGCAAGGGGTAGCGTCAGAATCGCGGCCGTCACGGGGAGAGATCCGCAAAGACGTCGGCTCCACTTGCCGCTCTTGACCTGACTCAGAACGGCTGTGGTGGCGCCGAGCGCCGCGCCGGATCCGAGCGGAATGAACCAGAGGTAGTGATAGAGCGCGATAAGACTGTTGATCTGGTCACGGACGTAGAACCAGCGGTGCTCCTCCCACGCTGGACCGAATGTAACCGGGTCGACCCACAGGCCGAAGACCCCCAAGAGGACAAGCCAGGCTGACGCGCCGGCCGCGATGTAGATGAGACTGCGGTCGATTTTGCCGGGCTTGCCTTGGTAGATCGTCACCGCGTTGACGAAGTCGTTCAACGCATTACCGGCCATCTTCACGTGAGTCGGGGTTTGAATCGGTTTCATGGTTACTCCCAAACCCACTGGGCCAGCAGACACCAGCAGACCAGATTGCTCCCCGGAAGAATCACGCCGCCGAGGATCACCGGGTCCAGGCTCGCCAGGGACATCGGTGCGAGTACTGTGAACGCTGCAACCTTGCCGGCGACCGAGGCACCGCGGGCAACTGACTTCACGATGGACTTCGTCGCATTGACGTTGACGGTCACGATGCGGCGATCCATTTCACGAAGATCGACCGGTGCCGGAACCAGCTCCGGCATCCTGTCTCCTGGCTTCCAAGACAGCGGCATCTCATGACCGGTCCAGACGAGGTCGACTTGGACCCCGGCTTCGACCAGATCGTGGAGGCGTTTGTGGATCTCGGCCGGAACCGGTACACGACCCCCGAACTCGGCTCGGGTGGGATCGACGCTGTGGTCATCGAAGCACCAGTAGTGGCCATTCGGTGCCTGGATCTGAATAGCCTCCGAGGGTAGAAGGGATATGCCGAGAGGGGCAACTGGCAAACCGGCGCGCTCGGCAGGAATCAGCAGACGTTCGCCGGCTATATGCCCGATTGCCGCCACATCGGCTGACTCCAGGACAGGGTTGCCGAAGACCCGCGGGATCACTGCGGGGTTGAGTTCAGGAATGGAATCCACTGGTTCCTGCATCGTTTCCTCCTTTGGTCTTTCCACCGATTCAGGTGGGTCACCGGATGAACCGAACGAAAACGAGATGGATTGCCAAATCCCAGAAGAGGGGTGCGGAGCGCACTTTTCGCAATCCCCCTGAGGCCGGTTCGGCTCTGGACCTGACGGGACGTATTCGACGTCCCCTGTTCGAAGGAGACACATGTCAACCAGAGACGAAGAAAAGGCTGACGCCGACGTTGAGATCTACGGCCCGGAAGAAAACGAAGCCGTTTCAAGCTACTACAGGAGAGATCTCGCCTGGCGCAAAAACCGACGGGTCATCAACTCGCTCAGTGCTGAACAGATCAAGGAACTTGAGGCCTTTGAAGAGCAGGGCACAAAACTGGCCATGCCCTGGCTCGGCATGCACCACCCGGATTTCATCGTGAGCGGAGACTTTGAAGCGTACTGCTCGGCGACGGGCGCATCAACCAGTTCCGAGGCCGCGATCGTGAGCTACGCGAAGAGGCGCTACATCGAGGACGCCCTGCCCGGGCAGGACGGAATTCGTGTCGAGGAAGTTGAAGACATGGCCAGGGACATGGGTATTCCGCTCGAGGCAATCGAGACGATCCTCGGACTTGTTCGAAGCTCGGCCTGCGAGGGAGATGAACAGTGAATCCGCAAGCCCCTCTGATTACCGATGAAGCTCGGGCGATCCTTGACGGTGCGCAGCACGATTGTCAGATCCGCGAGGTCCCTTCGATGACCTGGGGGGTGATGGATCGCCTGGAAGTCGAACACCCCGAGGTGTTGGAAGCCGAAGCCGCGACGATTGGTTCTGCCGACTGGCGGGACAACCTCAAACAGGCAATTGATTCGCCCGGTTGGAACAGCTCCTGGGAGCTGCATGCGCTGATTTCAGGCGCAGTGGCCTCAGGCCGCGCGCAAGGGGTGGGTTGCGTCGGGGTCGGTGAAGTTGGACGTTCCGCCGCAGCCTTGGTCGGCGGAGAAATGCGCCCGGTCAGTGACGTCGATGAAACGGCGGAGGCTGAACCGGTTCAGCCTGGTTCCTTCAAGGTCCCCAGTCGGTTCAGCGGGATGATTGCCGACCCTCTTTCAAGCACGGGTTCCCATCGCCTGGAAGATGTGCATGAGCAACTAGAACTGATGACCCGGGTCGAGCAGGCTTTGCTCAGGGCAACGAGTAACAAGGTCGTGCTGGTCGGCGACCACGGGGTCGGAAAAACTGCTCTGGTGCGTCAACTTGCTCAACGTCTCAGGTCTGGTCAGGCGCCGTTGACCGCAGGCGGGGTCGGACTAGTCTCTGCAACTTCGCTTTTCTCAAAGGCTGGTGGCGTGAACCCGCGGGCGGTGGATCCGATCCGCAGCTTGGCCGACCAGGTTGCCGCCGCGGGTGGCCTGCTTTGCGTTGAAGGAGTTGGCGATCCGGCGACCAGGTCCCAGTTCTCGGACACGACCGCGCTAGAGGTTCTCGCGGGTGCGGTCGCTGATGACTCCCGACCGATGCTCTTCACGTCAGAGACCGGTTGTTGGGCCCGAGAAGCATCAAACGCCCCGACCGCCGCATCGCAGTTTGAGGTGATTCATGTCGATGAGATGAGTACGAGATCCGTTGAGCAGGTACTCATGACTTTGCGTGAGGTTCTAGCTCCTGAAGGGCAACGTCCATCCGAGTTCATCCCTCGCGCCGTGGTTCGCGCTGTTGCTGCCCAGGCAAGACAAGCTGAAAGTGGTGCCTATCCGGGCGCCGCTGTTCGGTTGCTGGATCGTCTGGCCGCCCGGGCTGTGCATGAAAAGCGGCGAGTCACCCTCCCCATGCTTGATGACGAGCTCGGGGCGAAGACCACCGTATTCATGGATGGCACTGCCGAAGCCGTCCTCGGCGAGCGGGTGTTCGGACAGGATGCGGCAATCGCGAAGATTGTGAACGCAATTGCCATGCGTGAGAGTGGCCTTCGACCGGGTTACGACCGTATGGTGAGCCTGTTCCTCGCCGGCCCGACAGGGGTCGGAAAAACGGAGACTGCCCACGGTATCGCCGGGCTCATCTCGGGTGACGACACCCAGGTCATTCGCCTCGACATGGCTGAATATTCGAGCGAGGGATCGGTGTACAAGCTCACGGGGGCTCCTCCAGGGCTGGTCGGCCATAGCGACGGAGCGCCGATGTGGTCACCTCTTCAGGCGAATCCGAATTGCGTGGTCATCTTCGATGAGATCGAGAAGGCGCACCCGAGCGTGCAGCAAGTCCTGCTCGGCCCGATGGATTCTGGACGGCTAACCCTGGCGAACGGTCAGACTCTGGACCTCTCCCGTGCGGTGGCGATCTTCACCTCGAACGTTGATCTGACCGGTGGGCGTCGCATGGGATTCGGAGGTGATCAGGGTGCTCTGGATGCTGCCGCTCAACTCACCCGGCACTTCGCTCCGGAGTGGGTAAACCGGCTCGATGCGATCTGCGAATTCCAGCCTCTCTCGCTGGAAGCGGTAGAAGGAATCGTGCGTTCCCGTCTGCTCCCGGTCACCGAGGAGCGGCTCAAGTGGCGGGGTATGAAGCTCGTGGTTGATCCAGCGGTCATTACTCACATCGCCGGTCTCGGCCACAGCGAGCGTTTCGGTGCGCGCGAGCTCAACCGCACCTACGAACGCGAACTGATCCTGCCGCTCAGCAGAGCTGTACCTCGCAGGACCCGCAACGCCACGGTCAGCTGCCAGCTGGTGGACGGCAAGGTGTCGGTGTCTATCGAATAGGCACCGTCTGGTCACAGCCCGAAAACGCAATCCCCGCGGATTCACGTCGGAACTCTCCCAGATGGCAACTACGAAAGGAGACAGAATGAACGTGAGTTCGCGGGTGTGCGTTATCGGAGATGTTCACGGACACCTCCAGCTTGCACTGGGCGTGGCAGCCCGCTGGCAGGAGGAAATGGACGAGCCTTTTGAAGCCGTACTGATCTGCGGGGATATCAGCGCCTTCGCTACCGTCGATCGGATTGACAGGGCGACCCGCCGGTTCTCCCAGGTCAATCCCTGCGAGATCGAGTTCCCGGCGCAGTGGATGAAGCCGGAAGAATCCCCGTGGCTCGATGGAATCTGGGCGCCCAAGGACGAGGGTGGACTGGGTTTTGACGCGCCGGTGATCGTCACTTACGGCAACCACGAGGACTTCGATCTGATTGCGGCCTCGACACCGGACGGGATTCCGCTCGAACCGGTGGAAATCTCGGACCTGCGGGCACTGGACCCGGGCGGGAGGATCCTGCTCCTGCCTAGCGGCTGGCGGGTCAGGCTGCCGAGCGGTCTGGTCGTCGGTGCGATCGGAGGTATCCAGCCGGGCCAGCGGCCCAAGCCGGATACCCGCCCATGGCCTACATCGATCCCCTCCACGTGGACATGATCACCGAGGGTGCCCCGATCGACCTCCTGATCACCCATCAGGGTCCCGGTCTCCATCAGGGCTACGGGCGCGGCTCCGAACTGCTCGACCGGGTGGTCGAATCCGGCAAGGTCAGGGCGATGTTCCACGGCCACTCGGTCGGCGACTCCGAGATCAAGGTGTTCAACGGGTGCAAAGTCACTCCGCTCCACGGAATTCCGTTTCGAATCAAGGGCCCCAACATGGGCCAGCCGGGTGAGGATTCCTGGTGTGCGGTGGAGGTAAGCCCGGAGGGAGTCGAGACCGACCGGTGTCGTCCGGATTGCTGGTGCGAGTTCCACCAGCGCGGATGGGTGAAGAAGCCCGGAGGGCTGCTCGTCGCACCGGCACTTGACTGCTGGAACCGCTCACGCGGCTAGCCGCGTTTCCAGACGCCCGAAGAAATTCGCAATCGCTTCGTCCCGTTCACGGATTAACGGGACGAAGCGGCGAATCCCGCTTCGAGAAACACCGGCTTCTGGCGTGAGAACGCAATCCACTCTTTCGCCAGACGGTGACGAAGACATCCGATTCACACCGAAAGAAAAGGAGAAGGCCAAGTGCCTCCCAACAGCAACAACAACAGCAATCCCGATTCATTCGTGATTGGCGGGAATTCTCACGATCTATCCCTGGAGGGAGTGTCCTATCCATCCGGGGGCTCGGTTCGTCCGCTCCCATCTGCACCGCATGTTCCGTCCGTCGTGGTCTCGGCAGAAGTCGCCGCGCCCCCCAGTCGCCGACAGCTGGTCCTGATTGTGACCGACGGTTCACCCTCGATGCTGGGCCGGTCGGAAGGTAACTTGACCAAGGCTGAAGCTACCGCCCAGGCAACCCGGGAGCTGGTCGATGAACTTCTCCGCAGCTCGGTCAAGGGCAACTTCTCGATTGCCTGGATTCCCTGGGCGGAAAAGGTGCTCTCAAGCTGGGGGCCCAAGGACCTGGTCTCGGTCCCCGAGGGAACGAACTGGGATCCGACCCGCTTCGGCGGTAGCGGTACCCGCTCGGCTTCGGCGCTCGATGCGGCTGCTCAGATGGCCCGGGTCTATCTCGACTCGGCCATGGAAGAGCGTCTGCCGGCCAGCGTCGTTGTACTCCTGCTTACCGATGGCGAAGATGGTGACCCCTCGTCGGCTCTTCGCTCGGCGGAGCAGCTGCGCTCAATCGAAGGAGTCACCCTCGCAGCCTGCCGGTTCGGAACGAGCTCGTCGGGCAACGACCTACTCCAGCAGATGGCTGATCCGGGCTTCTACCAGCAGGTTCACAACGCCGATGAGCTGAGGCGCTTCTTCATGAAGTCGGTCACACAGGGTGGCCAGCGGCAGCTGATGCCCGGAGGACGCAACTAGGCGCACAACCCGGGACACCCCGGTACCGGCTGAAGAGGCCGGTACCGGGGCAGACCCGCTTCTTCTTCAAGGAGGCATTCCATGGCAACGGTCAAGATTGACACGCTCGAGACTTCCAGCGACGAATTCGTTCAGGAGCTGAGACCTCCGCTTGTCGTAGCGGGCGACCAGCTCGAGGTCTCAACTTTCCGCGCTGGTTTGAACGAGCTCTACAAAGTGAGTTCGATCGCCGGCCGGAAGCCTTCGGCCGAGGTGTTTCTGAAGATCTACTCGGCCGATACGCCCGCTGAGTGCCAGGAAGCTCTGGGTCGTCTGAGTGACCTTCACCGTTGTTTCAACTCGCGCAACATCGGCATCGGCTGGGCCAAGTCCTTTCTCGCTTTGCCTTACCAGGCGTTCATGGTCACGCTGAACGGAAAACCGGAACTGGCCGCGTTGATGCTTGACATCACGCCTCTTGGCTATGAAGACTGCCCTTTCGGGCCCAACGGAAAATCGGATACCTACGTTCCGGCGCCGTTCGAGCTGAAGGCTGCATTGGCCTCATCCCTGATCGAGAAGGCCGAACTGATGGCAGCCGCCGGCTGGATCCACGCTGACATTAACCCGCCGAACCTGATGTTCGGTGGCAGTGATGTCCAGATCATCGACTTCGATAGCGGGACCCTGGTTGGATCGAACCGACCTGCCGGGGTGGCTGGCAAGGGCGACTTCTACCTGGCCCCTGAAGCTAAGCGTCTCCCGCTCCCACCTGGCTGCCAGTATGACCTTTCGCGTCTAAATCTCGAGTCCGACCGCTGGTCTTGCGCGATGCTCATCGCCACGATTCTGTTCCTGGCACCGCCAATCATGTTTCTCCGCCACGACACGGCGGAAATGATTGACGACTACGCTGCATCGGGCCGCAAGTGGCCGGATTTCGACCCCGCGGCGAGCTACGCGTCTACTGATCCGGGCAGGCTTGACGCTCACCGACAGCTGACGGACCTCATGAATCAGTTCGCGCCGGGCGTCATCGACCTGTTCAGCCGGCTGTTCAGTGCCGGTTCCAACGGCTCGGCTCGTCCGACCCTGGCTGAGTGGCGGCATGAGATCGACTCCCTGATCACTCCGCTGTCAGTCAACGTACTCACGGTTAGTGAAGATGTGGTGCTTGAAGGCGATCTGATCGAACTTGAATGGGAAGTTGACGGTGCCGACTGGGTCAAAATCAACGAGCACGATCATCTCCCGCCCGCGGGCATGATGCAGGTAGCGGTCACCGCTACCACCCAATACATCTTGGAGGCCGGGAACGCCTGCAACGTGATCCGGCACATGGGACCGGTCGTCCGGGCCGCCCCCATGCCGAAAGCGGAGACCATCAAGATTCCAGCCGGACCGGAGCTCGTAGTTCCCGGTTTTGGCAGTTTCCCGGTCGCCGAACCTCCGAGGCTTACGGCATCGGAATTCCCTCGCTTCTGGGCCCCGGAGACCCCGCATCTCCATACCCCCGGAATGTCCCCCGGGACTCCAGGAAGGCTCGAAGAGGTGGCGCCTCCTGCGTTGCCTCCGGCCCCGCCGCGGTTTCTTCCGCGGGTTGGTCTCGGATTGCGATGGCTGCGCCGGTGATCGGCGCCCGCCGACTCTCGCAATCTCGCTCCAGGGCAGACGGCTGCGGAGGCAGGAAATCCACCGCAAAGGACATTGACTTGAAAACTCTGAAGCCCAACAGCATTGGTAATGCCATCACGCTGATCGCTGCGCTTGGTTTGGTCGCCGGCTCGATGGTGGTTCGGGGGATCGAGTCGTGATTGGGATACGGCGATGCTGCGTCTTCTGCCGGAAGCCGCGCAGCACAGTTGACGCCACCGGCTGGGACCGTTGCGAGTCATGTGCAACCAACGTGATCAGTCGCGGAAGGGACGCCCGCGAGGCGGCCGCAAGGGTGCTTACGCAGATCAGACATTTCTCGATCTCGATATCCATGCCGGTGCGTTGCGAGGTCGTTGATGGCGAACGCCTACTCGAGCTTGGAGGCGACGACTCGACCATGGGCTTGACAGCCCGGCAGGAGAATCTGCGCTGGGGTCGTCTCGAGAAGAAGGCGGAGATACTTGTTCGGCGTAGGCTTCCAGTCGAGGTCTTCGAGTCAACGCTCGCTCACGAACTCGTTCATGTCGCTGTCTTCGAGTCCGGGCGGACGGACTTGCCGATGGAAGTCGAGGAGGGCCTAGCCCAGTACGTCTCCTGGAGGTACCTGACCGAGTTTGCGACCGACAGCCCGGTGACTCTCCACTGGGCCAAGACTATTGCCAATCATCCCGACCCGATCTATGGAGGCGGCTTCCGGATGGTCGCTGATCGGGTCGCCCAAGAAGGTTTCGGTCCGATCTGGCGGGCGATTCGCGATGGGGAGAACCCGTTCGACGGCGAAGCGGACGAACCGCGCCGCCATTTCGCAATCCCTGGAAAGAGATCGCGGTTCGACAACCAGCGATCCCCTTTGAACCAAGGAGAGTGAAGTGAATCCGAACCAGAACAACAACCACCGGCCGAAGTCTCTGAGAGAGAAGATCCTGATCTTCACGGCGAGTCTTGACGAGCGTGTGCTCGACGATCTGAGCCCCGCCGATGCTCGGCGTGCCACGACCGACGGCATCTTCCCGCTGATCTCCATGGGGCTGGCGTTCCTCAGCGCTTTCATCTTCCTGACGAGCACCGTGAAGCCACCGATCCTGGCTGTCGTCGCGATCGCCGGCGCGTGGAGTCTCGTCGTTGCTTTCCTTGAAATCAAGATCTCCGAAGGGATCAGGCAGCAGGATGGCTTCGGTAAGAAGGTTGTGGCGGCATTTCCGCGGCTCTTCCTTGCTCTCGTCGTCGCTTTCCTGATCGGTGAGCCGCTCACCCAGAAGATCTTCCAGGATGACGTCATTCCCCTGGCGGTCAGCATGAAGCAGGACGAAGTCGCTGAGACCCGTGACGAGACCACCGAGAAGTACGACACGGTGATCGACGGGCTCACGGCCGATCGTCAGAAGGTCATATCTGCCCAGTCAGGAGGTCCGCATGGAGCTGGAGTACCAGACAACCCGCTTCTGCAACAACTCGCCGATCAAATCGACCAGGCGCAGGCAAAGGCAGACGCGGCCAACCTTGAAGCTGCCAGGCAATGGGAAGGGACCGGGAACCGTAAGCAGGGCCAGGGTCCTCTGTACCGCGAAGCGAAGCGCAAGGCCGATGAGGTGCAGGCCGAGGTGGACCAACTCAAGGCGGAATACCAGACGGAAGAAAACAAGATCATCCTCAAGGAGGACAAGGCCGACAAAGTTGCCGCAGCCGCCGTGAGCGGCGACCTTCAACCTTTGAATGCGGCAATACGCGAGCAGAGAACCGCTCGAGCGAAGGCTCTGGCGGCCCTGAAGGAAGAGGCGAACCGGCCCCCCGGGCATCTGCTCATGGTGAAGGCAACCTGGAAGCTGGCGCAGGACGAGTTCGTCGTAATGGCTTTGTTGATCTCGGTCATCGTGTTCTTCATGGCCGTGGAGATTGGACTTGTTCTCCACAGGATCCTTCAGCCGAGGACGCAGTACGACATGCTCGCTTGCCAGATCGCGAAAGTTGACGGTGCTGGCTTTGAGACGATCGGCGATGTTGGTCTGAAACAGGAGGAGAAGATCAGAAATCTCGAAGAGAAGCAGGTAGATATCTACATCTCGGAAACCGAGAAGTCGCTGAAGAGGGGAGTCAAGAAGATCGTCGCGATCGAAGAGGAAGTCCGTGACGATCAGATTGAGCGCTACCGCCGTGAAGTGAAGGAGATGATGGGGCGGCAGGGCGCGGGAACAGCCAACGGCAGTGGCGCAGCCCACGGCCACGACGGTACTGCCGACAGCAATAGTGCGGGCAACGCTCAGAACCCCACAACGAATGGAAACGGAACCGCCACTGGCAACGACCAGGGCCCGATGGTCAGGTTCCTCAAGTTCCGGGGCTCGCACATGCCTTCTCTGAACAACCCGTCAAACCCGGACCAGCCCGCCAGCTGACAAGGAGGTAAACAGTGTCGAAGAACATGACATCAATTCCGGGACCGGAGAAAGCGATGGCGTCCAGCCCCGACGGGCGTCTCGTTGCGGCCTATGCCACCACGACCGACAGGGCGAGCCAGACAGATTCGCAGGACCGGGCTGCCATCGTCGTCAATGATCAGAAGGGAGTGATCGGCGTCGTCGTATGTGACGGCGTCGGGTCACAGCCCGACTCCGGCGAAATAGCCGACCTCGTGGTCGGGAAGACCACCGAGTTCGTGAGCAACCGAGGTCTCAGCGGCTGGGATGAACTCTCGACAAAAGTCAACTCCAACCTTGATCGAGATCTCGATGGAGCTTGCACTCAGATCGTGGTGGCGCTCGACAACGAAGGCCGAGTCCGCTTCAGCTTCCTGGGTGACGGAGCGCTGTTCGAGGTCCGCATGCGGGAACTGATGCCTGGCCACTATTGGCCGGCCTTCAGCGAGATGGCTCTCGCACAGTCACTCAGTACCCCCGGCGGCTGGGCTCTCACCGGCTACCTGCCGGCGCCGTCGGGGACGGATCCCGACCCGGTAATCGGGTCCCGCTCCCGCCAGCTCCGGCCCGAGCCGCAACTCTGGCTCGCGGTCACGGACGGAGTGAGTTCTGACCAGGAACGCCCGCTTAGCATCCCGACCCCGGAGGGATCTAGGTGGCAGGAAACCAGTCAGGTACTGACCCGTCTGCTGGACCAACTCGCCCGCAACTGGCAAGAACTCATCTCCCCGGAAACCAAGGATCCCGACCGTATCCTCGCTGAGTGTCTTGCAAGAGAACTGGACAACTGCGGCCAACAGGGACTCCTGAAGGATGACACCACGGCCGCGGCAGTCCTCTACCGGCCCGATCCAAATACCGAAAAACGATGATCTCCAGAGAGATACTGGACGCCAGAGTCACCGACTTGTACGATTGCGTGGTGAACGAATCACTGGGAGGCGCTGAGGAACCCGAATGGGAGGACGAAGACCATGACGACCGGATAATGGTCCGATCAAGGTCAACGAAAATCTTCCTGATGCGTAAAGCGGCTCGAGAAGCCGCCAAGTTATTGCGCGAAGCAGAGCAACTTGATCCCGAGGATCCTAGAACCGCAAAGAAGTTGGGCCTCCTAAATTCTCGGAGAGAGTCGGAACTTTCGGAGATTCTCCGGCCGGAGATTTTGGCCAAGTTTGAAAGAGTGTCCCTGCAAAGGGCAAACTACGATGCCACGCTCGCGGGGGATATATACGTTAGGGCAATCGCCAAGGCCAACGAGCCGAAGAAGCTCAGGAGTCCGGAGTTTCTGGAACGTATCGCTACCGCAAGTAGTCCAATTGGCTTCATGTATTGGCACGTTCACACTTGGTGCAGAGATGCCTACAAAGACGTATTCAGAGAGCGAAACAGAATTCAAGAGGATGTTGTCGAACCTGGTGTTGTCGATGGCGCTATTCCGCCATCAGATAGTGACCTAAACCGTCGAAGACCTCCAAGTGAAGTCGTCGCTGCGGCCTTGCAGAATTCGGTGGATGAGCAGGCTGCCGCAGAAGAGATCTCACGAAATGAAGAATATGCCTATATTAGTGACATATATCGAAACGTTGTGATCACGCACGACTATAAGCGTGCGCAGTGGGATCTTCATCGATTTACTGAGCCACTCGCGAAGAGACCTCCAGTTGGAGCTTATCGAAATCGCCTGGTATCGCAGATCGTGTCTTCCGCATTGTCGAGCAACGCTTCCAGTCATGGAGTTGAAGAAGACCACATAAGGGCTCTGAGGATGTCCGATGACGAGGATGACTCCGAGGCAAAGACCAGACTCAGCTCAATACGAGTTGCGATCATCGCTCAGCCAAATAAATTCAAGACTTGGAGCGACGAAAAGACGGTTGCTCCTCCTTTGAGCAAAATGAAGAGAGATTTTCAGGTTTGGTTGGCTGAACATCGACTGTACCTTTGGACTAGCGATCTGCCTAACGAATCAAGGGCGGCGAGGGTGGCCGAGATCGTGACTCACGGGCGTCTAAAGGAATCAAACGGTTTTCTCGCCTACTTGAAGGACCAAGATCTCATCAAAAGACATACCTTACTTCTCGGAAGTAACGACGGAGAACATATTCTTGGTGATCCAGATTTGGTGGGAGCGGACCGTCTTATATATGTCATTATGACGCTTCGGGGTTCGAGGAAAAAGACTTCCACTGAATTTGGAAATCCCCCGAAGGACTTCGAACGATGGGAAGAAGAGAGGTACGTCCGGGAACGCTTTAAAGAACTTCAAGAACAGCTTGAAACGATTCCAGGTGGAGATGTTTTGAGTGCGAACGGGGAAGAGCAAGAGTGAACGCCAAGACAAAAATGCTTCTCGGCGAATTCGTCGAGCTCTACGAAGAGGGCGAGAATCCAAGCATCCTGGAGTTCTGCAGACGAGCGGGTAACGATGGTCCCGAACTTGCCCGGCGTCTGGAGTCCTTTCTTGATGTTGCTCCGGAGGTTGAGCTGACGGATGCGGCAAAGGTTCGGCACGTCAAGAAGGTCTCAGAGCTGTTTGGAAGCTCCTCGGTTGCTGAGCCGGAGGTTGCGGCCGAATACACCGAGGAATCAGTTCTCGGGGGCCGAAAGGCTGGGCGGAAAAAGTCTGTGGTCCGCTTTCTTCAGGGTTTGATCCAGGTGGCTACGGTACCGGCACTAGATTCTGCTTTTGCCGTGAAGGGTGACAACGGCGACCAGACCGAGAGGCTCACTGTTCCTCTCGCTCCAGTCGGTTTTTTGATCTTGAAGGTTCGGGCCAATTCGCTTCTGGCCGAGCTTGAAGTTCACGGGAAGGAGGTTGATATCGGAGATCGACCGACGATCTACTTCCCGTCGGTCGACAGGGACGAAGGCAGCGTCTTGGCATCTGACGCGACCTGGCATGGCGAAGAGCCCGGGATTGCCGTGTTCGAGAAAGAGGAAGGTGTGTGGAAGTCTGACCTAGGTGAGATCGGCGAATTGGGAATTGATCTGGACGCCTTGGCCTCAGGCGCCGGCCTTTACAGAGTTGAGCAGGTCACATCGCAGATTTCGGGCGGTTCGAAGTTGGCGTCGTGGTTGAGAGAGAAGACAGCAGGTATTTCTGGACGGTTGGCGGAGATCGAAATTGGCTTTGTGATTGCGCCGCTGCAACTTGCTGATGTACGCAGTGGAGGGGTGAGAGCTGAAGGTCGTTCTCCGGGAGAGGCGGTCGCCCTGGACCTCGACTCAAGTGGTTGGAATGACCTGCTTGGCCCCCACGCGTCCGGAAGCGGCCAGGTCCAGGGGGACTTGTTGACTCTCTGGATCGTCGGCGAGATTCCGCCGGAAGGTCTTACAGCGGCGGTCGAAACGCCAGATGGTTCAATCGTTTCGGCCGAGGGAACGTCAGCGGGAGAAGGTGTCGTTGAGTTTCAGCTCGACTGGACATGGGAAGCGATCCCGCAAAACGTCGGGTTGATCAACGCGTCGTGAGAGCATAAGGGCGCGGAGCCAGAAGAATGAACGCTGCTGCGCGGTGGTCCTTGTCGAGTCCGAAGGTCAGGACGAATCGCAACTTCGCCACGGGAGACGCGAAAGACGAGGAGTTTGATTGGGCGCTCGCCACCGAGCCCGCTAGAAACTGCATCAGCCTGGCCGAGAAGGAAGCCCGTGGCCTCGCTCAGCCCGAGATCGATACGGACCATCTCCTCCTGGCTCTCCTTGATTTCAACAGCGGCTGGCCCGCAGAAATCCTTGCTGAGAAGGGGATCGACCCCGCCGGACTCCGCAAATGGTCAGGTGGAGCGGAGCAAGCCGCTGATGAAGCCAAAGCAAGCAAGCTGCCGTTCAGCCGTGCCGCCACACAAGTGATCACCGAAGCTTTCGCCGAATCCGCTACCAATGGTGACGACTACATGGGTACTACCCATCTTCTGGTCGGGCTGCTGGGGAATCACGGTGGATTCGCTCTGCCATTCCTAACTCATCGCGACGTGGATATTGAGTCTCTGCGCGAGTCCGCGAGAATCGAGCTCGGGGTTGATCCAGAATCGGCGGTTGACCGCAGGATTTCACGGGCAGCGTTCGTGCTCTCCCAGGGTTACCTGCAGTCTGTACCCGCCGACACCTTCTGCCTGCTCAATGCGGTCACTCAGGTCAACGAAGACGAAGAACTCGCCGGCCAACTTGAAGCGATGGGAATAGCCAGCGAGACGCTGGACCCGATCGGCCCGGAAGCGGTGAAGCTGAGAACCGAACTGGCCTGCGACGCGATCGATCGAGCTTGCGAGAAGTTCCAGACGGATAACCCGACCTCGTCGCAACTAATTTCAACGATCGTTTCGGAGCCATCTGAAGCGATCAGGTTCGGGTTACGCGAACTGAATCTCCGGCCCGAAGAAGTAAACGCCCGGGTCCTTGGTTTGCCGGTGCCATCGAAGTACCCAGAAATTGAGTGGCCCGACTTTGTCGACATGTCCTTACTCACGCTGGAGCTTCATGACTGGATGGACAAGGCATCGGTGATTGCAGGAGAAGCAGGCCGGGGATTCGTCGATACGGATTCCTTCCTTTTGGCACTGATAGACACGGTAGATTGGATTTCCGGTCTCTTGGCGAAGAACAGGATCGACCGGGACGAAGTGAAGGAATGGATAGACGGAAAGAAATGCTCAGACGTTCCGGACGGAGTTTTGCGGCTGCCCATCGGGGCCATTGCCCAGCTGGTCGTTGAAGACGCTTTTCGGGAATCTCAAATTGCCGAAAACGACCATGTCGGCGTGGAGCATGTTTTGATGGCCTTGCTGGGCAACCACGGCGGACTCGCTCTGGCCTACATGACCTCGGCGGGTCTTGAAATCGAAGAGACCAGGGCCCGACTCAGAGAAAAGGCTGGAATCAACTCGGATTTTGCCGAAGACAGGACCCTCGCCCGCCGTACTCTCCTCAGCGCCCAGGGCCTTATGAACAGATTTCCGGCCGATTCGTTTGGCTTGCTGATATCGATCTCGGAAACTAACCAGGACCAATGGTTCGGGTCGTTGCTGAGATCCATGTACCTGACCCGCGATGACCTGTTGGATCTTGGCGACGAAGCAATCAAGAATGACTTCGAGTGGGCCTGCGATGCGATCGACCGGGCATGCGAGAAGTTCGAGACCGATGATCCGTCCGCACCCCAGCTTGTTTCGGCGATCGTTTCCGAACCCTCTGAAGCAGTTACATTCGCGCTGGGTGAGGTCGGACTACGGCCGGAGGAAGTCAATGCTCAGATGCTTGAGCTTCTTGCCCGGGAAGGTGGACAGGTTTCTTCCACCTGGACCCACACAGCCACTTCAGTCGGAAACTTTCTCATCCATATGGCTGTTTCTGCCTGGATGGTTCTGGATGTGGTGGACAGCCACCAATGGTGGAAGCTGCTGCTCATACCTTTGATCTGGAACGGCTATCCGGCTCATGGATCGGCCTTCCACCTGGTGGTGGCCGGACTGGTCGGATTCCTGGTTTCCCCCATCGCTGGTGCGGCATTGCTGCTCGCGGCGCTGCTTGATGCCATTCACGCGTACTCCGAACGCCGCCAGTTGTTGGCACAGACGGGAATCAAACTGAAGCCCTCCCAGGTACGGCGAGTCGCCCTCCGACGGCTACGCCCGAACTGGCCTGGATTGAGATTCAGGCAACTGGCTGGGAAAATCTGGATGCGGAACTGAACTGGTGGGGGATCTGGGGGACATGGCGGGATTTCCGCCCGGAAAGCCGCCGGCTACCCGGCGGGCCTCAGCGGTCATGGCATACGGCACCATCCTGCTGCTTGCAACTGTCGTTGTCTCTTTGGTGGTTGGACATGTCCAAGTCGCGATAGCCGCGCTGGTCGTCGGGGTTCCGATTATCTGGAAGTCGCGTTTGGCAGTTGTCCCGTCGGCTGCCGCAATGATCTGGCTTCTCATCCACGGAGAGTTTCTGGTTTTCGCGGGAGCGTTACCAGCGTTCCTCAGCTACCCCTTCCCCTACTTCGCAAGAGGCAAGTGGGCCTACGGAGTCACCGATCCCGACGCGCTGAGAGCTGCTGTCGATGAACTCCCCCGGAGCCTGATCAACCAGATTCGTGAGGAGATTGGCAGTCGTCCACTCACCACCAGGGATCTGCTGTGCCTGGCCGCTGGTTCCGGTGACGTGTCAACCAGCAACTGGGAACTCAAGGCAAGCCAGGATCCTGGTCCGGAGGCATGGGACGGACCGGTGCTGGAACCTGCGATGAGGGGGATTGTTGCCACCAAGTTCGCCTGCGAGGCATGCGTGCTGGCAACGAAGATCACGGAAACGCTCGACCTCAGAATGAACGTACGCATTCTGGGTGCCGCGGCCGCATCAGTTTTCTTCTCCTCGGCGCAAGAGTGGACCGGCAGGACTTTCATGTCAACCGGAGCCGCAGATTCCCTTGGTGTCTCCCTTGTCCAGTTCTCGAGTCTGGTGACCGCGTTCACCAGCGATCCGGCCGGAAGAGATTTCGGCCGACGGCTGGAGACCGCGAGCATGCTGAACTCCGAACTCACCGGGGGACTTAGGTCGGCAGTCAACGAGCAAATCCAGAAGGATCTGCCCAGGAGTCTCCTCGCCACGCTCTCGTACTGGCAAGTTGTCCGGCTTCAGTGGAGGACTCTCTTGCATGGTCCAGGAGCCGAGGCAGAAGGCAGTCCTGAGTGACCGAAGCGGAGGCGGCCACGCCGGGCGATCAAGACGGAGGCGACGGTCCGAAGAGAGTGCCGATCGGGCTCCTCCTGGGGTGGTGGGGAATCAGGCCGTTCCTTTCGTTCCTGGCTTTGACCCTGCCATGGCTTATCGGCGGGATCTCGCCAGTCGGCTTTCTCATAGTGGTTCTGGCCTTGCTCTTGAGGCCGGCTCGACACCGCTGGTTGGGTCTTATGCCCATAGTTCTGGTTGCCCCCTTCTCGGTTCCGGCTGCCGTGATACTCGCCTTCAGATTGCTCTTCACCGAGCTGATTCTCAAGTGGCCGATAGCCGGGTTGGCAGGAGAAACCCGGAGGATCGAAGAAATTCGGGCGCACTTCATTCTTACGGTCCCCGAGATCGAGATCGCAGAGTCGCCCGAAGCGGCTTTCGGGAATCTGGAGGCTGCGGTCAGAGCGCGCCGAGGAGAGATCGGTTCCCCCGTCGCGACTTACGCCGCCACGTCATGGGTGAAACACCGACCCCGAGAGACCATCCGGGCGCTGAGAATCATCGTTGAGGCGTTGTTTCGAGGGCGAGTTCTTGGAATCCCGTTTGTGGATGACGATTTCGATCGGATGTTCCTCTTGGAGGAGCTGGCTACCGTGGTGTTCCGTGTCGTCGCTGTCTCCGCCCTCGTGTTGGGTGCGACTATTTTTGCCCTAGTGACGGACTACTCCGAACCTGGAGTGCTCCCGATATCTCCGCCCGATTGGCTGCTGCTGACGACCTCGGTCCTTCTATTCGGAATCTGGACGACCTCGGAGAAACTGCATGTCGGCCGGATCATGTTCGGGATCCTCCTCGTGGTCTATTGCATGCCGGGGAGCTTCTGGTCCACCTGCGGGGCAGCGCTGCTCATTGTGATCCTCCTGCGATGGGCGGGAGCCAGATTTTGGCGTCTGATGGTCCAGGGTTCGCGTCCAAAGCGCAGAGTCTCTCCTGCCATGGGATCACCCCTTTTCCGGCACAAATGGAGCCTTGCCGAAAGATCAGCCGAAGCCGGTCAAAATAGCATTGCGGTCGGTCTGTTGATGGATCTGGCCGAGGAGTACGAAGGAAAACCTCACCTGGAAAGAGCGGCCGTGGCTAGGGCCGCGCTACTCGAACTGGATGTGGGCAGGACCGGCCCGGCGGCCGATCTCCTGGATCGCCTTCGGTCGATTCCGGAAGGGGGTGACCGGGGGTTCACCGAAGCAGCTCAGGGGATCCTGTCGCTAGAGCTGGGGGACATCGTTGAAGCCGAAGCCGCGCTTGAGGCTGCTTCGAGTCACCTGCCCGCGTCGTCACCGCTCTACCGGAGAGTCATCTCGTCGCTCGCCGAGACGGTCACTCTCGCCGGTGACCCGGATCGGGCGATCGAGCTACAAGGGCGAATTCGCGGACGAGCGTTTGGAAATGTAGGTCTGGTCCAGATGCTCGAAAGTGAAACCGCGATCGCCGCAGCCCTGGCAGCTCGAGGCGACGGTGATGCGGCACTGGAACGGATCTCCGAGTACACCGGAAATATGGGCTCATTCGATGAGAATGCGTCCTTTCTCGCCAAGGAGATGCGAGCCGGTTTCGCCCTGACCGAGTCCAGGGCGAGACTGCTGGTCGGGCAGATGACCTTGCGGCAAGGCGGCGAGCTCGTCGGCGCCGAACGAGATCTCCGCTACGCGTTGTCAAGATCAGCCGAGGCTCTCGCGGGGGCGGACCGCGATCAGATCCGTTCTTCGGCCCGAATACTTCATGGATATGCGCTGGTGCGCCTGAACGAGGCAGCGGAAGGTGCCGAAGAAATCGAGGATGGGATCGGGGAATTGGAGCAGCGGCGTCTCCAGCTGCGTTCCGCTGACCGCCGGACCGCGATGATCGTGGCCGACGAAGAGCTGTATCGCTGGGCATTCAAGGGGTTGGTTCAGGCCCAGAACGACGGCGTCGAGGGGGCGGCCATGACTGGCGCCAAGCTGATCGAATCCTTGCGAAGGACCGCGATCGCCGAAACCCTTCGCTCCGGGCAGTTGCCGCTCAGCGAAGACGCCAAGGGGCTGGTCGGTGAAATCGCAGAGCTTGAACGAAGCCAGGGCGAGGATAAGGACGACGAGCGATCAGGGAACGCCGAACGGAACCAGGTTCTGCGGGCGAAGCGACATAAGCTTGGCGGTCTCGTATCTGACGCGTTCGCTTCCGCTTATCTGCCCAAGGCAGTCGAGGGGACCCAGATCACGGATGCCGCGAAGACATATGGACATCTGCTTTCGTTCCATGTGCCTCCGGGTGGTCTGCCGGCCTGGCGATCCTGGGTCGCACCCGACGGGTCGGTCGAGATCGCCGAATTGTGGGGAGACGGTTCCCCCACCCGCGAGTCGATAAAAGCATGGATCGATAACCCTGACAGTGACCCGCTAAGTCTTATAAAGCCCTTGTCGGTGGCGAGGCCACTTTGGGAAAACCTGGCCGGCGAGGTGTTGCCAAAGGGTTTGAGGGACCGGTTGCTGAACGAGACAAACGGCGCGGACCCGGAACGGCTGGTCGTCGTTCCCGACGGCCCTCTCTCCACTTTCACCTGGCCTGCTCTTCATGTCGGTGGAGAGCCCATTATCTCCCGGGCCTCGCTGGCCTTGACACCTGCCCTCGACTTTCTTTCAGGGAAGGGACATCCTGCCAAGGGAGATCGAAAGAGCCGATTGGTTGCTCATGTGGTCGAAGGGCTAAAAGGGTCCGGTTCCGAGGTCGAAGTTTTGGTTCGATCGGGGGATGTCGAGTTCGTCGATTCCCGCGACGGTTTCCTGGCGGCCCTCGATGCGGGTGATCTCGACGGCGCTTACTTGGCGGCCCACGGTGTCGGAATGGGTCTGGAACAAAAGGTGGACTTTGCCGATGACTACTCACTTTCTGCGGCAAAGGCTCTGGTGCACAAGTGGCCTCCGTGGACCGTCTTCGCTTCCTGTCTGGTCGGGAAGGTGGACCACCAAGCCGGCCGGGAGCCATTCGGGCTGGCGGTGTCTTGCATGCTCGGAGGTACGGAAACCTTCGTTTCTTCGCTGCTTGAAATCCCGCCACTCAGTGCCGCTGAAGTCTGCAGCGGACTGGCAGAGAAGCTTGCGACCAGCGACCAGTACCCTCCGGACATCCTGCGCGACCTCCAGCTCCAGTACATGAAATCGCCGGGAAACCAGAACTCCACGATCCGCCATTGCCTGGGACTGGTGTGCATTTCGAGCGTGCCCCCGCCAGCCGCCTGAACATGAGAGTGGATGCGGTGCATTCGGCTGGCTGGGTGCATGCGGACATCAACCCGTCATCGCTGACGTCAGCGATGACGACATTCAATTGGTTGGATTCGAGGGTGGGACTCTGGTCGGGTCGGATCGAGAGTCCCGCGTAATCGGCAAGGGAGCCATCTTTCCGGGCCGGAACCAACGCTGATGCTCGTCCGACTGCTGGCGACTGGCTTCGGGCGGTCAGGAAGCTGACCTGAGTACAGGCTGGGCAGAACCGAACTCAAAACGCAATCCATTTTTCCAGCCCACGGTTGACGAGAGCGAACCCGTCAACCAGCGGATACGGAGCAATGGAATTGAACCCGAAATGCCCCAAACATCGAGAGCACACTCACCGTTGCCGTTCTTGTCAGGGACGAGGCACGGATTCAGGCCCGTTCGGGTTGATGATCCGGAACTGCCCCAGCTGCGCCGGGACCGGCCATTACTGCCCGGTCTGCGGAAAGCACTGGCGGCGTTGGGGCACCTCTGCGACCCCATCGCTGAACGGGCCAACCTCGTTGCCGCCGCGGACTGACGTTCCTCTTCTCGCCCTCACCCAAGAAACGCAATCCGTTTCGAATCCGGGCGGAACCGATTCATGACAGCCCGCGTCGGTCCCGGAAATCAGTTCGGATTCGACAAGGGGGTGAATCAGCGAACTGGAGTATGCGATGACGCCAAAATGCTCGAAACATCACAAGCGCACATATACCTGCCGCACCTGCAAGGGCAGCGGTGACTTCCACGGTCTGTTTGGTCTGACCAGCGGCAGGTGCACCACCTGTGGGGGCAAGGGTCACCTATGTCCGGTCTGCGGGAAGCACTGGAGGTAGCTGGCCCCGGGAGAACGCAATCGACTTGGTTCGAACGCGGTCTCTTCAACGCTGGGCGGTTCAGTCAACGAGAAGGGATCTAAAAGTGTCTTCAAACAACGGAAATAGTGAAGGTCGGTTCGCGCTCGAAGGAAGCGGTCCCCAGGATCTGGTCCTTTCGGCTGGTTCCGGCGGCCCATCGCTACCAACACAAGGTTCGGTTCGGGTAGTGCCGACGGTGGCTGCGCCAGAAGGAGTCTCAGCTCCACCGAACGCCAGACAGCTGGTCGTCGTGGCGGGGGACGTATCTCCTTCGATGAACGAGCCGGACTCAAGCGGAACCCAGACGAAGGCGGCGGCAACAATCCAGGCAACGGCGGAACTTATCGCGGCTCTGAAGAAGAGCAGCCTGAGCGGTAATTTCGCGATTGCCACCATTGCCTGGGCAGAGCGGGTTCTTGCTACCACGGGCCCGGAGTTGCTCTTCTCGGCGGCGGGGAATCTGGATTGGAATCCGGCAACCCACGGCGGGAAGGGCACGCGATGCGGTACTGCCTTGGAGCAGGCGGCACCGATAACTCGTGCGTACCTGGAAGCGGCTTCGCGGGAACGCCTCCCGGCGAGTGTGGTGATTTTGCTTCTCACCGATGGCAAGGACGCTGCGCCTACCGAAGCAGTGAGTGCGGCGAATGAGCTCCGGTCAATTGAAGGAGTAACTGTCGCCGCCTGCCGGTTCGGCGCAAGTGAAGAAGGTGATGACCTGCTTCGCCACATCGCCAGTGAGGGCTTCTACCAGGAAGTCCACAACGCCGAAGAACTCCGTCGGTTCTTCATGAAGTCAATAACCGATGCCGGCCGCCGTCAGGTCAGGCCCAGTGAGGATCGCTGACGAAGACATCCGGAAGCTAGCCCGGTCCGACCAGTATGGCCGGACCGGGCTTGAGGGCGGGAACCGCCGATTTTTCCCGTCAAAATGGCATCATCTGGTACCCAAAAACTCACAAACCAGCACAGTATTCTTGGCACGGTGAAGGAGCACAAGGGAGAAGGGACATGAGTGAGCTCAACTGCCGTGAGTGAACCGAATGACGAACTGAACTTACGCCTTCAATTGCTGCGCGATCAGGTCTCTAGGGTCCGGAGTGAAGGTGGCGATGGCGCCCTCGCGGACACGTTGGTTCAGCTAGGGAATCTTCTAGTCGAGTCTGGACAGACTGCTTGGCAGAGCGGTGACTTCCGGGCGGCGCTGGCGTCTTTCGAGGAAGTTCTTCTGATCACTCGCGAGCTCAAGGATCGTCGTGGCGAGGTCACGATATTGAGCAATATCGGCGGGGTTCACGATGATCTAGGTGTTCCGGCGAAGGCTCTGGAGTTTTACGGCAAGGCGTTGCGGGCCTACCAGGAGACGGACGATCGTCGTGGTGAGGCAAGAGCGCTGAGCAACATGGGCAAGGTTCACTACGGTCTGGGTAGCTTGGCAAAGGCTTTGGAGCTTTTCGGTGAGGCGTTGCCGATCTACCGGGAGACGGGTGATCGTCGTGGTGAGGCCACGACGTTGAACAACATCGGCGGGGTTCACGACGATCTGGGCGATCCGAAGCGGGCTTTGGAACTTTATGGTCAGGCGTTGCTGATCCGCCGTGAGGCCGAAGACCGTCGCGGCGAGGCCACGACGTTACACAACATGGGCTTGGCCCAGCACGGACTGGGTGTTCCGGCGAAGGCTCTGGAGTTTTATGGCCAGGCGTTGCGGATCTCCCGGGAGACGGGTGATCGTCGTGGTGAGGGCACGACATTGAACAACATCGGCATAGTTCACAAAGGTCTGGGAGATCCGCAGAAGGCTTTGGAGCTCTTCGGTCAGGCGTTGCTGATCCGCCGTGAAGTCGAAGACCGTCGTGGTGAGGCCACGACGTTGAATAACATCGGCGGGGTTCACGATGATCTGGGTGATCCGCAGAAGGCTTTGGAGCTTTTCGGTGAGGCGTTGCCGATCTACCGGGAGACGGGTGATCGTCGTGGTGAGGCCACGACGTTAGGCAACATTGGCAGCGTTCACGATGCTCTGGGTGACCCGGAAGGGGCTCTCGAGCTTTATGAGGGATCCTTGCCAATTCTTCAGGAGACTGGTGATCGTCGTGGTGAGGCCATGGCGTTGAACAACATTGGCATAGTTCACAAAGGTCTGGGTGATACGGAAATAGCCTCGGAGTTTTACGCGCAAGCTCTGTATATATGTCGGGAAACCGGCATACGTGGTGGTGCGGCGACAGCTCTTTCCAACCTCGCCTTCGTTCATTGGTCGTACGGCGATACAAAGGAGGCGCTCAATTGCTTTCGAGAGTCGATTCGTGTTCGTGAGGCGATGCGTGCCGATGTGAAGGATGAGGATC
>ERZ778021.1673-NODE-1673-length-24005-cov-5.644885_pt1 | contig 24005 bp, 28 predicted proteins | sample MGYA00375751_ERZ778021 | MGnify/ENA primary metagenome ERZ778021 (study PRJEB29350, sample SAMN05389814) | bioreactor metagenome | isolation source: Thiocyanate stock bioreactor | place: South Africa: University of Cape Town | collected 2013-08-29 ... | reverse complement strand
CCCGGGCGTCTCGTGGCGGCCACAGCCTGCCCGGGCCGCCACGAGACGCCCGGGACTCCCCGCGCGCCAGCTTCAAGGCGCCCCGAAGCACGCCGCGCGCCGGCTCCAACTGCCCCGAACCCCTACGGCGTGTCCTTGCCGCCTTCGATTTCGACGATTTCGCCGGCGCCGTTCACTTCCGTTTCCGGCAGCTCGGTGGAGATGTCGGTGACGAAGGTGCCGCCGGGGGCGACGCCAGAGGAGGTTTCCGCCTTCGTTTCGCTGCTCAGCCCGGCGCCGACTTCGTAGGCGACCGTGTACTTGCCGGGCCGCGCGGCGCTCAGCTTCCAGACCGCCTCGACCGACTTGCCCGGTTTCAGCGGGCCGAAGGAGTAGGTGCCGGGCGAGGAGGTCTCGGCGCCGCCCGGCTCGGAGGAGCCGACGAGGCGCGGGTAGGTCGCCGACAGCACCCAGACGGGGCGGTCGCCGTTGGCCAGTTCAGGGTCGGGTTCGTGGACCGAGAAGGGGATCTGCGCCGCTTCTCCCTGCTTGCCCTGGATGTTCACCGACACGACCAGGGCGGGGACCGTCTTTTCGCCGTCGTTCTCGACGTCGATCCGCATCAGCGAGGTCTGGCCGACGAACTGGCGGGTCGGGAAGCTCGCCCCGGTCACCTTCACCTGATAGTTCCCGGCCGGCTCGCCCGAGTCGGAGGAGGACCCGCCGCAGGCAGCGAGCAGCGCCGCCACGGCCAGAGCCGCGGACCCCACCGCGGCGGCTCGGAGGCGGGCACCCCGGCGACGTGTTCCGGCTCCCCGCAAAGCGAGGCGAACATAGCACGGGTAATCCCCGCAATGGAGCCGTTTTCGGGCCATCCGGGCGGTTAGCGCGATCTCAATATGGAGCTAACGGAGCGGGCCGATCGATCCCATAGACTGCGGCCGGAAGAGTGGGGTCGCCGCGTCCGGAAGGCGCGGCCGGCTGGAGGAGCAGATGGTCGGATCCGCGGTGAACAGGGCGTTCCTGCCCGCCAAGTCCTTGTTTGAACAGGTCGGGGAGCTCGTGCTCCTGACCGGTCGCACGATCGCCTCCGCGGTCCGCCCGCCCTACCCCTACGGCGAGGAGTTCATCGGCCAGTTCCTCTTCGCCCTGCAGCTCTGCTGGTTCCCGCTGCTGGTCTCGACCGTGGCGATCAACTTCGGCGCCCCCGGCCTCCAGGCGGCCAACTTCCTCACCCTGTTCGGCGCCCTCGACCGGCTCGGCGGCTTCTTCGTCCTCGCCGCGATCCGAGAAATCGGGCCCTTCGTGACCGGCGTCTGCGTGGCCGGGATCGCCGGCACCGCGATCACCGCCGACCTCGGCGCCCGCAAGATCCGCGAGGAGCTCGACGCCCTCCAGGTGCTCGGCGTCGACCCGATCAAGAACCTGGTCGTGCCGCGCTTCCTCGCCCTGATGTTGATCACCGGGCTGCTCGACATCTTCGCCATCGTCGCCGGCCTCTCCGGCGGCATCCTCACCGAGCTCCTCTACCACCAGAGCCTCGGCGGCTTCTTCGCCACCCTGTTCTCGCAGGCCTCGGTCACCGACCTCTGGGGCTCGGTGGTCAAGTGCACGCTCTTCGGCGCGATCATCGCGATCGTCTGCTGCTACAAAGGCATGACCGCCACCGGCGGCGCCGCGGGCGTGGGCCGGGCGGTGAACGAGGCCGTGGTGATCTCCTTCCTCGCCTTCTTCGCCTTCAACTACGTCTTCACCCAGACCCTGCTGGCGACCAACCCGGAACTGCAGACGATCCGGTGAACGCCTGGCTCGAGGTCCCGCGCGGCTGGCTCGACTCGCTCGGCGAGATCGCCCGCTTCGGCGGTCGCGTCTCGATGCTGGTCTACTCGGGCCGCGTCTTCCGCTTCTTCGGCGAGGCGCTGCGCCAGGCCGGGATCCTGATCCTCGGCTCGGCCCTGGTGATCTGGGGGCTGGTCTTCGTGCTCGGCCTGCAGTGCGGGATCGAGGGCGCCTACCTGCTGCGCGCCAACGGCGCCCCCGCCTACGCGGGCGTCTTCTCGGCCTGGTGCGACCTGCGCGAGATCCTGCCCTACGCCTTCGGCTACATGCTGGCGGCCAAGGTGGGGACCGGGATCGTCGCCGAGCTCGGCGCGATGCGGATCTCCGACGAGATCGACGCGCTCGAGGTGATGGGCGTGCCGCCGGTCACCTTCCTCTGCGCGACCCGCCTGCTGGCCGCCTGGATCGCCTTCCCGTTCATGTACCTGGTGGCGATCGGGATCATGTACCTGGCCTCCTACGTCGCCGTGGTCAAGCAGATCGGCGACGCCTCCTCGGGCGGCTACCTGCTGATCTTCTGGCAGTTCCAGAATCCGCCGGACGTCATCTTCAGCCTGATCAAGGGCATGGTGATGGCGACCGCGATCGTGCTGGTCGGCTGCTACTACGGCTACACCGCTTCAGGAGGACCTGTGGGGGTGGGGACCGCGACGGCGAAGTCGATGGTCCTGAACATCGTCTTAGTCCACATCATCGGCATGCTTGGGACCCTTGTCTTCTGGGGAGCCAACCCGAGGGCACCGATAGGAGGGTGACGTGACGCGCAACGACGAGGAAGAGCGCTTCAACGAGATCGAGGAGGAGCAGTACGAGGCGGAGGCGGAAACCAGCGCCGAGCTGGCGGCCACCGAATCGGAGGCTCCGCCGGCCGCGGATGCGCCGACGCCGGCCAGTCACCCGCAGAGCGCCACCGACGAGGGCCCCTACGTGAGCGAGGATGGCGCCCTGATGGGCCGCGACTTCGTCATCCCCGGGGTCGACCCGCGCGAGCACGACCCGTACCGCTTCCACACCGGCCGCAAGCGCGACCACGGCGGCGAGGACGCGATCGAGATCATCGACCTGGTCAAACAGTTCGGCCGCGCCCGCATCCTCAACGGCTTGAACCTCGGGCTGCCGGAGAACCAGGTCTCGATGGTGCTCGGCCCGTCGGGCACCGGCAAGAGCGTGCTGATCAAGCACATCGTCGGGCTGCTCTATCCGGACTCGGGCGACGTCCTCGTGCACGGCGAATCGATCCCGAACATGACCGACGACGAACTGTTCGAGGTGCGCAAGAAGTTCGGCCTGCTCTTCCAGGACGGGGCGCTCTTCGGTTCGATGAACATCTACGACAACGTCGCCTTCCCGCTGCGCCAGCACACCGACAAAGGCGAGGAAGAGATCGGCGAGATCGTCAACCGGAGGCTGAAAGAGGTAGGCCTCTCGGAGGCGACCTACAAGATGCCGAACGAGCTCTCGGGCGGGATGCGCAAGCGCGCCGGATTCGCCCGGGCGCTGGTGCTGGAACCGGCGATCGTGATGTTCGACGAGCCCGACTCGGGCCTCGACCCGGTCCGCACGGCGCTGCTCTGCGAGCTGATCCGCGAGATCCACGCCGAGAACGGCGGCTGCTACCTGGTGATCTCGCACGACCTCAACACGGCGCGGCGGATCGCCGACTTCATCGCCGTGCTCTGGAGCGGCAAGATCGTCGAGTCGGGACCGAAAGAAGAAGTGTTCGACTCGTCCAACCCGTTCGTCAATCAGTTCCTCCACGCGGACGTCAGCGGCCCGCTCTCGATGGATTAGCCATATATGGGGCGACGGCGCCCGTTCGGGGCGATCGCCGCGTGGTCGGTGCGCCATGCCCGCGCGGTGCTGGCACTCGCCGGGGTGATCGCCGTCGCCGCGGCGGTCGGCGCGACCCAGGTCGACACCGACGCCGGTCTATCTACTCTGGTCGGGGTGGGTGATCCGACCTACGAGGCGACCCAGCGGGCGCGCTCCGAGTTCGGCGAAGAACCGGTGGTCGTGCTGGTCAAGGAGAGCCTGCCGAAGCTGCTCGGGAGCAAGGACCTGCTGCGGCTGCTGCGACTCGAGGGCTGCCTCTCGGGGAAAGTGCCGCCGGGGGCGGATCCGCTCCCGGGGGCCTGTGAAGGGATCGCCGCGATGAAGCCGGTCACCTTCCTCGCCGGCCCGGCCACCTTTCTGAACGAGGCGGTGGTGCAGATCGGCGAACAGCTCGAACGCCTCTCCCGGAGCCTGTCGCAGGCGCAGTTCCAGGAATACCTGTTGCAGGTGGCGACGAAGTACGGGATCACCTCGGCGCCCTCGATCGAGAACGAAGAATTCGTCTCCACGGTCGTCTTCGACCTGGCCAAGGCGCGGGGCACGCCGAAGGCGCGGCTCGCCTACCTGTTCCCGAACTCCCACTCGGCCCAGATCGTGATCCGGCTGAAACCCGATCTGAGCGAAGCCGAGCGCCACCGGGCGATCGGCCTGATCAAGGAAGCGGTGGGCGAAACGACCCCGCGCAAGGCCTGCGCCGCCGAAGAAGGCGGCAAGGCGGAACCGTGCTTCGCCCTCGCCGACGGCGAATATGTGGTGACCGGCGCCCCGGTCGTCGTCGATGCCGTCGCCCGTGCCCTGAAGGACGCACTGCTGATCCTCTTCGGCGTCGCCGTCGTGGTGATGGCGGTGGTCCTCCTCCTCGCCTTCCGCAGCCGCATGCGCCTACTCCCGCTGGCCCTTGCCCTCGCGTCCGCGGCCCTCGTCTTCGGCCTCCTGACCCTGGTCGGCGGCTCCCTGACGATGGCCTCGGTGGCGGTCCTCCCGATCCTGATCGGGCTCGCCGTCGATTACGCGATCCAGTTCCAGGCGCGCCTCGACGAGGTACGGGCGACCGGGGCGACGGGCGAGGCGGCCGCCCGGACCGCCGCGAACCTCTCGGGTCCCACGATCGCCACCGCGTGCCTCGCCACGGCCGCCGGCTTCCTCGTGCTCCTGCTCAGCCCGACCCCGATGGTCCGCGGCTTCGGCGTCCTCCTGGTGGTGGGCGTCCTTCTGGCCTTCGTCCTGGTGATGACCGCGGGGTTCGCCGCCCTGGGCTTGCGTCGCACTGCGTCCCCCGTGAGCGCCCCTGCGGGGGGGTGGCGCCGGCGGGGGGACCATCCCGAGGAAGCTTTAGCTACCGGAGGGATGGTGGGCCCCGCCGGTGACAGGACCCGCCCGCCCGAGCGCGCCCGCCCGCTTGCCGGCCTTGTCACCTTCTCGATCAACCGACCAGCCGTCGTCCTGATCGTCGGAGTCGCGCTGGCCGCGATCGGGTGGGGGGTGGGAACCCAGATCGACACCGTCAGCGAAGTTCGCCAACTCGCCCCGCATTCGCTCGGCGCGGTCGAAGACCTGAACGCCTACGAGCAGGCGACCGGCACCACCGGCAGCCTCGAAGTCCTGGTCGAAGCCCCCGACCTGACCGACCCGGCGACCGTGGAATGGATGGCGGGCTTCAAGCGTCGCGTCCTCAGGTCCGACGACGTCACCGCCGGCCCGGCGCTCTCCGACTTCCTCACCCGCGGCGAAGGCAAGGTGACGAAGTCGGGCATCGAAGCGACCCTGCAGGCGCTCTCGGCGTACTCGCTGCGCCAGGTGGCGCCGATCGATCCGAAGACCGGCAAGATCGGTCACGTGGCGCTGCTCAGCTTCGGGATCAGCTCGCAGACGCTGGCCGAACAGCAGCAGCTGCTGGACAGCGTGCGCGCCCAGGTCGGGAACCCGCCCGCGGGGGTGGTGGTGCGGCTCGCGGGGCTGCCGGTGGTCGCCGCCGAAGCGGCCTCCGAGCTCTCCTCCAGCCGCTACTGGCTCGCCCTCGCCGGGCTCGGTACCGTCGCCCTCGTCCTGCTGGCGCTGCTGCGCTCGTTCCGCCGCGCGCTCGTGCCGCTGCTGCCGACCGTGCTCGCCACCGGCTGGGCCTCGTTGCTGATCTGGCTGACCGGCATCCCGCTGAACCCGATGTCGGCGGCGCTGGGGGCACTGACGATCGCGATCGCGACCGAGTTCGCGGTGATCCTCTGCGGCCGCTTCGAGCAGGAGCGCTCGGTCGGCGCCGACGCCCCGAGCGCGCTCCGCCGCGCCTATGCGCGGACCGGCGCCGCGGTGCTCGCCTCCGGGCTGACCGCGATCGCCGGGTTCGCCGTCCTCGTCGCCTCCGACGTCCAGATGCTGCGGGACTTCGGCGCGGTCACCGTGATCGACCTCGCCGCCGCGCTGCTCGGGGTGATCGTGATCCTGCCCGCGACGCTGATCCTGCTGGAGCGCCGCGGCGGGGCCGAGGCGGGGGAGGCGGCGTGAAAGGACTCGGCAACCGCTACTCGGTCCTCGTCGGGCTGCTCTTCCTGGCGCTGATCGTGGTCGCCACCCTCCACACCCTGAACGGAGGCGGGGAAGACACCCTCGGGCTCGACCGGCAGCCGGCCCGCTGGCCGCTGCCCGAGTTCGCCGTCCCCGCCGCCGCCGGGACGCTGGAAGGCGACGCCAACGTCTACCAGGACGACTGCGGCAGCTCGACCCTGCCCTGCCCGGAAGACCCTCAGCGCGTTCCCGCCTGCCAGATCGCCACGCCCGGGGCGATCCGCGTCTGCGACCTCTTCGACCGGCCGCTGGTGATCTCGTTCTGGTTCGGCACCGAAAGCGGCTGCGAGCGCCAACAGGACGTGGTCAGCACGGTCGCCGCGCGGTACCGTGGACGGGTGAACTTCCTTTCGCTGGACGTCCGCGATTCGCGCGGGTCCGTTCGCGAATTGGTGCGCGAACGGGGCTGGGAGATGCCGGTCGGCTTCGACCGGGACGGCGCCGTGGCGGCGCTATACCGGGTCGGCGGCTGCCCGACCTTCGCCTACGCCTACCCCGGCGGCACGCTGCAGAGCGCCTCGATCGGTGAACTTGGCGTCGGCGCCCTCAGCCACCATGTGGAGGAATTGCTCATCGCGACGAAGGTGGCGGAAAGGGGCTGAGCATGGCGAGCGCCGAAGGGGCACGGGTTGGGATCGGTTGGGAGCCGGCGCCGACATCGGGTTGGGTGTCGCCGCATCTGCAAGCTGAGTTCCCGGGGCTGTCGCTGGCCTCGGTCGAGGTGGACGGGCGCGTGCGCCGCAGTCCCGACCCGATCCGGCGCCGTCTGCGGGACCTCTCGAACCGGATGCGCGGCGCCGAGGCGATCCGCCTCCGCGGCCGGCCGATTCCCTGGGCTTACCGGGTCTTCTACCGCCAGATCGGCCTCGATCCCGACCGCGACCGGACCCCGATCGAGCAGCTGGTGCTGGAACGACTCCACGACGGCGGCTTCCGCCCGCGCGGACTGCCCACCGACGCGCTGACGATCGCCACGGTCGAGACCGGCGTCGCGCTGCGGGTCTTCGACGCCGACCGGCTCGAGGGCGAGCTCTGCATCCGCGATGCCGCCCCCGGCGAGGCGCTGCCCGGGCGCCGCTCGGAGCTCGCCCGCGGCACCCTCACGATCGCCGACGAGAGCGGCCCGGTCGGGCTCCTCTTCGGGCCCACGGCGGCGGGCCGCGAGGTCGATCGCGACAGTCGCCGGATCACGATCGCCGCGGTCGGCGTCGGCGCGGTGCCGACGATCGCTGTTGAGGAGGCGTTATGGATTGCCGCCTCGGCCCTCGAGGCGGCTTAGAATCTGCCTATGCCGGATCTGCTCGACCGGGGGGAGGTCAACCCTCTGTCCTTTGTCACCCAGAGGGTGACAAAGGACAGAGGGTTGGAGGTCGAGCGCGCCGCGCGCGCGGAGCTGCGCCGGCAGATCGGCAGGCTCGAGCGGGAGCTCGGGGATCTGGTCGCCGAGGGGCTGGGGCGGGTGCAGGTCCCGCACCGGGTCGAGGCCGCGGGGCCGGCCCGGGTGCTCGACCTCGGCGGGCTTGAGCGCGTTCGCGACGCGCTCGCCATCCGGATCGCCGAGGCGCATCGCGTCCTCGCCGAGCGGGCCTTCGTCGAGGAGGCCAACCGCGAACTTCTCCGTGACCTGCTCGCCGCCCCGGAGCGCCACCGCTGGGTCCGCGTCAGCCGCGCCGACGTGGGCGAGCCCGGCTGCGGCCACTGGCACTCGCGCCCCGTCCTCGGACCGCTCGGGATGCTGATGGGGTGGTGGCGGGTCAAGGTCTCATCGGGATGCCCGCGAGACGGGCGGCTGGCGGCCGCGTCTCACACCCGGACGAGAGGCCACCGGCGCCGTGGGGCAAAGCCCCGCTGGCCGAGCTGGCGATCTTCGCCGGGATCGTCTGCCTCGCGATCGGCATCTTCGGCTCGCACGAGACGATGATCGGCGTCGGCGTCGGCCTCGCCGGGGTCGGCGGCATGGAGGTGGCGATCCGCGAGCACTTCGCCGGCTACCGCTCACACACGACGCTGCTCGCGGGCTTCGTCTTCGTCGTCGTGACCGGCCTGCTGTTCTACGTGGCCGGGATGGTGCTGGCCTACGCGCTGCCGATCGGCGCCGCCTGCTTCGCGGTCGCCTTCTACCTGGCCCGCCGCGCATTCCAGCGCGCTTCCGGAGGCATGAGCTTCCGGATCGGCGGAATGCGCGGCTAGCCAGGCTCTGGGGCCGCCTTGGGGCTAGACCAGGGCGCCGCGGGGGGCGCCGGAGGTACGAGCGGCAAGCTCGGTGGAGAGGATGGAGCGCTGTCGGGGGGTGAGGGTGCCGAGCTGCTTGTTCTCGCTCAGCGACAGGGGCATGAGGAACTTGCGGGCGCGGGTGCGGCCCCAGCGACGCTGGCTGGTGAGAAGCTCGGAGATGGTCATGCTCTCGGTCTGCCAGGGGCAATCGCGGACGACCTCGGCAGGATCGAGGTCACCGCGCGCCACCGCGCGCTTCAGCTCGGCCCGGGCCAGGCGCACGGAGTTCGCCCGTTCGAGCGCCCTCATGTGCTGAGGCGGCTCTGGAGTTGCGGTCATCGGTGCGGGTGCCATTGCGGCAGCGTCCACGGGGACTCCTCCCTTCAAAAGGAATCGTTAACTGGGTGGTCTCGTCGTCAGCTCCACCGAGGTGCCCTGCCAACTTTGCGAACCCGACGGGGTGGTGGCCCTGTCGTCCTCTTAGGTGGCGGCGACGAGGAGACGAAGCTACGTCTTTGAGGTGGCCGACGTCAACCCGAGATCAGCGCAATGACGCCCGGCCCGGTCGCTAAGAGCAACATTTTCGGACGGCCCTCGAGAGGGTCCCGATCCGAAGAAGTCTGAAACTACCCCCAGCGGGGGATGTCAACTGCTGGTTAAGGGGCGGTAACAGGTTCTTTAAACGCGAGGGAGCTCCGGGAACTCCGAAATCGTCTTCTCGATCGTCGCCAAGGCGGCGTCGAGTTGCTCGCGCGTGTGGGTCGCCATCAGGCTCGTCCGCAGGAGCGCGCCGCCCGGCGGGACCGCCGGATGGATCGCCACGTTGGTGTAGACGCCGGCCTCGAAGAGCGCCTTCCAGAGGAGCACCGCCTGCCAGTCGTCGCCGACGACGACCGGGACCACCGGGGTGGTGGCGACGCGGCCGTCGGGCAGCGTCCCCGGCTCGACCACCTGGAGGCCGAGCGAGCGCAGGCCTTCGCGTAGGTAGGAGGCGTTGCCGAGCAGGCGCTCGAACAGCTCCGGGCCCTCGGCGCGGATCACCCGCAGCGCCGCCAGCGCGGCGCCGACCGCGGCGGGCACCGCCGAGGCGCTGAAGATGAAGGCGCGCGAGGAGACCCGCAGGTACTCGATCACGTCGGCCGGGCCGACGATGAAGCCGCCGCAGGAGGCGAGGCTCTTGGAGAAGGTCCCCATCCGCAGGTCGACCTGCTCCTCGAGCCCGAAGAGCTCCGAGGCGCCGGCGCCGCGGGCGCCGAGCACGCCGGCCCCGTGCGCCTCGTCGACCATCAGCCGCGCGCCGTAGGTGCGGCAGAGGTCGACGATCCGTGGGAGGTCGGGGACGTCGCCCTCCATCGAGAAGACGCCGTCGACGACGACCAGGATGCCGCCGCCGTCCTCCGCCGCCCGTCCCAGCATCTTCTCCAGTTTGTCCATCTTGTTGTGACGGAACGGGCGCAGTTTCGCGCCGGAGATGCGGACGCCGTCGAGGATCGAGGCGTGGTCGCCGGAATCGCAGATCACCGTGTCGGCGGGGCCGAGGATCGTCCCGATCGCGCCCACGTTGGCCTGGTAGCCGGTGGTGAAGACGATCGCGTCGTCGGTGCCCATCCATTCGGCGAGCTCGCGCTCGAGGTCGAGGTGGAGCGGCGTGGTGCCGTTGAGGAGGCGCGAGCCGGTCACCCCGGTGCCGTAGGTCTCGAGCGCCTCGCGGGCCGCCTCCTTCACCCGCGGGTCGCCGGTCAGCCCGAGGTAGTTGTTGGAGCCGAGCATGATCGTCTCCCGTCCCTCCATCTCGACCACCGGGCCGGCCTGCGAGGTGAGCAGGCGGAAGTAGGGGAGAAGGTCGTGCTCTTTGGCGGCTTCCAGCTGCTCGAGCCGGTCGTGGCTGCGCGCCTTCTCGAAGACGTCGACGGGTGCTTTGGCGATCTCACTCATGCGCCGAAGTCTAGGTCGAGCGGGGACGTAAAGGCCGCAAACCCGCAGTTTGCGGGGTTCCCGGGCGAGCCCTCCGGACCCGACCACACCCCTCGCTAGATTGGGTTCGGTGAGCGACCACCACCTTGATGGGGAGATCGTCGCCGAGGAAGACGCCGCCGCCGAGGACGCCGTCGCCCCGGTCCGCAGGCTTCCCGGCCCGGCGCCCGAAGCGGCGCTGGCGGTGCTGCGCCCGGAGATGAAGAGCGCCGCGATCGCCGCCGCGGGCGGGGTCCTGGCCGGCGCCGCCACCGTCGCCGCGGTGCGCGCGGTCTCCGCCGTCGGCTCGCGGGCGAGCTCCTCGCGCCGCCTCACCCGCCGGCGCCGCCCGGCGGGCAAGGTGATCGCCAGTCGCTCCTTCCTGGTCGACGTCCACCTGCTCGACCGTTAGGTGGGCGCACCCGCTTCGCTCGAGGTCGAGGTCCGGCCTCCCTCGCCGTTCCGGTTCGGCCGCGGCTCGACCGACCGCACCCTGCGGATCGAGCGCGGCGTCGCCACCCGCCTGCTGACCGTCGACTGCGCCCCGGTGCTCGCCCGCGCCTGGATGAAGGGACCGGGCCGGGTCGCCTTCCGCGCCGAGGCGGTCGACCCGGGGGCGCTCGCGTCCCACCGTGCCTGCGAGGAGCTGCGGCCCGCCGGCGAGGTCGAGCTGGGGACCGCGATCGAGCGGCTCCGCTTCGCCCTCGGCGTCGACGAGGACATGGGCGCCTTCCACCAGCGCTTCCGTCGTGACCCGCTGCTCGGGCCGATCATCCGCCGCCGTCCCGACTTCCGCCCGAGCCGGCGGATCTGGCCCTGGGAGGCGCTCGCTGCCGCCGTCTGCGGGCAGCTGATCGAGGCGCGCCGGGCGGCGACGATCGAGCGGCGCATCGTCGGCCGCTGGGGGACGAAACTGGGCGGACCCGGCCGCGGGGTCCTCCGCGACGTGCCGTCGCCGGCCCTGATCGCCGGCCGTGCCGCGTCCGAACTCCAGTCGATGGACCTCTCCGGCGCCCGCTCGATCGCCCTGCGCCGGCTCGCCCTCGACGTCGTCCGCGGCCGCTCCGACGTCGCCGACCGGGCCGACGACGCCCGCCTCCTGGCGGTCCCGGAAATCGGCCCCTGGACGGTCCAGTGCCTCGCCCTCTTCGGCCGCGGCGAAGCCGACTCGCTGCCCGCCGGGGACCTCGGCTACATCAAGCTCGTCGGCCACCTCGCCGGGCTCGGCCGGCGCGCCACCGTGCCCGAGGTCGAAGAGTTCTACGCGCCCTACGAGCCCTATCGCGGGCTGGTCGGCTCGCTCACCCTCTCCGGGCTCCACCGGGTGGTCGCGGAAGGCCCGCGGCTGCGCCTCGCGCCCGAAGCGCGGATCGACCGCGCCGCCTGAGCGCGGCTCAGACCCGGGCGCGGGCGTCGGCGGCGGCGGCGTAGGAGCGGGCCGCCTCGCGCTGCAGGTGGAGGCGCTGGAAGTCCTCCGAGGCGCCGGCGAGGACGCCGTCGAGCAGCGCCGTGATCTGGGTCTGGACGGTGGCGGCGCGCCGCAGCCAGGGGGCCGCCTCCTCCGGCGGCCGGCTCGGCAGGGTCGCCGCGATCCGGCCGCCCTCCTCGTAGAGCGGCGCCATCTCCTCCGGCCGACCCGCCCGGCAGAGCGCCAGCTCGGCGTCGGCCAGCTCGGCCAGCACGCGGTAGGGATCGATGCTCACGTTCGCCTCGCTCACGCCACCGCGTCTCCGAGTGCCGTCCTCCGGCCCGCGCCCGCGCCGGGCGCCGCCGGCGCCGAGGCGAGCGTCGCCCACGACTCGCGCAGGCCGCCGAGCAGGACCGCCACGCGTTCGATCCGCTTCGCGTCGCGGTCGATCTGGGCGCGCAGCAGCTCGCGGTTGCAGAAGAGGTAGATGTCGCCCAGGTGGGCGGCGATCTCACCCGCCTCGAAGTCGAGGGTCGCCAGCAGCTCGTCGAGGATCGCCCCGGCGCGGCCGAGCGCGGTCCCGGCGGCGGCGGCGTCGCCCTCGCGGGTCGCCGCGGCGGCGCGGGCGAGGAATCGGCCGGCGCCGTCGTAGAGCATCACCACGAGGCGCTCCGGCGGCGCCGTCAGCACGCTGTTCTCCGCGTAGGCGCGGGAGGGGTCGCGGTAGGTGTTCATCGGCCGAGGCTTTCGAGCTGGCCCTTCAGCCATTCCGACTGCGACTTCGCCTTCGCCAACGCCGATTCCATCGCCGCGAACTGGGCCTTCAGCCGTTCTTCGCGGCGTTCGAGGCGTTCTTCCAGCGAGACCATCGATTCGCGCAGGGAGGTCGCTTCGGCGGTCGCCGCGCTGATCCGTTCGGCGAGGCCGCCGCCGGGGCGCGAGGCGGCGCTGACGATCGGTTCGAGCGCGGCGCCGAAGCCGCTTGCCCCGCTCAGCGTCGCCTTGGCGGCCAGCGGATTCGTCTGCAGCGCTTCGGCGAGCATCGCTTCGTTGAAGACGAGCAGGCCGCGGACCGAGTTCGAGGTCGCGGTGACGCCGGCGCTCGGCGCCCCGGTGCTGACCCCGAGCGCGGTGAGCCCGGATTCGGACAGCACCTGGCGCATCTGGCCGAGCAGCCCGGTCAGCGCCGAGTCACCGAACAGCACGCCGCGGTTCGCCTGTTCCTGGTTGGCCGGTTCGCGCACCGGTTCTTCCGCCAGCTTCGCCTGGATCGCTTCCACCGCGGCGTTGTAGGAGGTGACGAAGGCTTTCACCGCGGCGGTGATCGCGGTCGTGTTGGCGCCCGGTTCGCCGACGTTGATCGTCACCGCTTCGTGGGTGACGGCGGTGGCGGTCAGGGCGACGCCGGGGATCGCTTCGGCGAGGACGTTGGTGGCGGAGCTACCGGCGACGCCGTCGACGGTGTAGAGGGCGTCGAGCCCGGTGCGGCGCTTCGTTTCTTCCTCGCTGATCGCGGCGCCGGCGGCGCTGATCGTCGCGGCGCTGCCGGTGGTGCGGGAGGAGAGGACGAGCTTGCCGCCGACCGCGACCGCCGAGACTCCCGTTTCGGCGGTCGAGTTGATCGCCGACACGGCGTCGGCGAGCGTCGCCCCGGCGGTGAGGGAGACGGTCTTGCCACCGATCGTCAGCGTGCCCGCTTCGGCGCTTTCGGAGAAGGCGTACGTGCGCTGTTCGGCGCGGGCCAGCTGACTCACTTCCACCTGGTAGCCGCCCGGCCCGGCGCCGCCGGTCAGGGTCGCGGCGAGGCCGGCGGAGGAGGAGGTGACGGTCTGGACTTCCTTCCAGAGGGTCGGCGACTTCAGTCCTTCGAGTGCCGTGGCGACCGACTGCAGCTTGCCGAGGATCCCCTGCAGCGCCGTTTCGCGGGCCTTCACCCGGCCCTGCTGCAGTTCCAGCCGGGCGCGCGGCGCGGCTTCCACCTTCATCAGGTTTTCGACGATCGATTCGACGTCGAGGCTGGAGCCGAGGCCGCTGATCGTGATCGGGGACATCAGGCGGTCAACCTCCCGCTGGCGAAGTCGAAGACTTCGGCGGGTGCGACGGTGCGCAGGACGGCGCCGTTCACGTCGCGGAGCTCCACCCGCAGGGCGCCTTCCGGGTCGCGCTCGAAGCGCAGTTCGCGGCCCAGTTCGTGCAGGCGGGCGGCGGCGCGGGCGGCTGCCTGGACCTCGGCCCGCACCTGCGGCGGCGCCGCGGGTTCGCCCGCCGCGGCGAGATCGCGGGAGAAGCTAGCGTCGGCCACGCGGCCACCGCCGGCCTTGCCGGTGTTCGCCCCGGGGGCGTCGGGCGCGGGCCGCAGCGGCCCGATGCTGTCGATCCTCGAGTTGCCGAAATCCATGGCAGCCCAGGTAATCGTCCGCGCGCGCTCTAACTTGACGCGATTTCAAGGGCGGTTTGGCGCAAAATGCGAGCGTCTTCGTCGAGGCCGCGGGCGGCGGCGAGCTCGGCGAGGGCGTTCAGGGCTTCGGCGTCGGGGCCCTCCTCCTCGACTGCGGCCACCCACTCCTCCGCCGCCGACTCGAGGAAACCGCGTCGCCCGTACATCCGCGCCAGCAGCCGGCGGCGCTCGCCCGCGGCCAGCCCGGTGGCCGTCAGGGCCGGGAGCAGTGCTTCGAAGGCCTCGAACTCCTCCACTCGCAGGAGCGCCTCCAGCATCGTCGTCAGCGGCTCGATGATCGCCGGGTCGAGCGCCGGAAAGGCGGCGGCCGCCGCCCAGGCGGCGAAGAGGTCGAGCTCGGCGACGGCGAGCCCGCGACGGGCGGCGCGGGCGATCGCCTCGTCGACCGGGGCGCCGGCGAGGACCAGGGCGAAGAGCTCCGAGCGCGCCGCGGCCGGCGCGGCGACGTCCTCCGCGGCGATCGCCTCCGCCACTTCCGCCGCCTCGCCGTAGCGGCGCTGGGTCAACAAGGTCTCGGCGAGCGCGAGGCGGGCGGCGCCGCGGTCCGGGTGAGCGTCGACGACGAGGGCGAAGAGCGGCTCGGCGGCGGCCGCCTGCCCGGCCTCGTACAGCGCCGTGGCGAGCATGAAGCGGACCGACGGCGTCACCTCGGCGACGCCCTCCTCGACCGCCGCCGCGACCGCGCCCGGGTCGACGCCGCGGGCCAGCATCGCGCTCGCCAGCGGCAGCACCGAGCCGAGGTAGGCGGGATGCTCGGCGAGGCAGCGGCGCAGGGCCGCCTCGCCCGCCGCCGGCGCGCCGCGGGCCGCCTCGACCTTGGCCAGGCGGACCAGCGCCAGGTAGCTGCCGCAGCCGACCGTGGGGGAGAGGGCGCTCGGCGCGTCGCCCCGTCGCAGGCACTCTTCCAGCAGCGCCGCGGCACGGTCGAGGTCGTCGGCCGCCTCGGCGATCAGGGCGCGCTCGAAGACCAGGTCGGTGAAGTCCTCGAACAGCTCCAGTCCCTCGACCGCGCGCGCCTCGGCTTCCGCGTGCAGGCCGCAGAAGCGCAGGGCCTTGGTCGAGCGGGAGACGAGCGAGGGGAAGTAGGGGCGCTGGTGCCGGCGCGGGTCGGCGGCGAGCAGGACCCAGGCGAGCTCGAACTGCTCGCAGGCCCCGGCCGCGTCGCCCGCCGCCGCCACCTCGGAGCCGAGGTTGAAGTGGAGGAAGGGATCGGACCCCGCCTCGCCCAGCTGCCCGCGCAGCAGCTCGATGTTGCGCCGTGACTTCTCCTTCGCGTCGCGGACCGCGCCGAGGTAGCCGTAGTGGTCGACCCGGATCGTGGTCGGCTCGAGCCGCTCCGGCAGCCCGCTCGGCAGCCGCTGGGCGATCTGCTCGTGGACGCGGCCCTCGAAGCGGTACTCGGGCCGGTTGCGAAAGAGGCGCAGGGCGTTGTGGGTGACCGCGGTGCCGTCGCCGAGCTCCCCGGTGTGGTGGGTCTCGACCAGGTAGAAGGCCTCGCGCCAGGTGTGCCCGGCGAGCTCGCGGAGGCGGGGGGCGTCGCTCGGGTGGAGGATCTCGTCGGCGTCGAGGAAGAGGAGCCAGTCGCCGCTCGCCGCCTCGATGCCGACGTTGCGGGCGTCGGCGAAGGAGCCGGTCCACTCGCGCTCGATCACGGTCGCGCCGAAGGAGCGGGCGATCGCCACGGTGGCGTCGCGCGAGCCGGTGTCGACGACGACGATCTCGTCGACCGCCGCGGCGACGGCGTCGAGGCAGCGCGGCAGCATCTCCTCCTCGTCGCGGACGATCATGCAGAGGCTGATCCGCAGGCCCGCGTCAGGACGGGCGCGGGCGGCGACCCGCAGTGCCGTCGCCTCGAGGCTGCGGCGGCGCGCCGCGACGCCGGCCGGGAGGTCAGGCGCGGGCCCCTTGCGGCTCCGCGCCCGCTCCAGGTTGGCCGCCGTCCGCGGCAGTTGCGGGTCGAGGCGCAGCGCCGCGGCGAGGAGCTCGGCGGCGGCCCTGGACCCGCCCAGCTCGGAGAGGGCGACGCCCGCGTAGTTGAGGAGCAGGGGCTCGCGCGGCTCGCCTTCGAGGCCCGCCAGGGCGGTCTCCGCGACCTCCGCGTAGAGCTTCGCGCGCGCCTTCGCCGGCGTCGTCGCTACCGCTTCCAGCCTCGTCTCGATCGCCCGCCGACGCTCCCGGTAGGGGGCCTCGCGGAGGTCGGCGGGGGAGGGGCCGACGGGGGCCGCGGGGGCGGTGTCGGGGTCGAGTCGCAGGGCCATCGACCCTTTGATCGACCGCGCTCGACCGATCCGGAGGAATTGGACATTCATCCATGTCCAAGTACACGGAATTACCCCAATGCGGCGATTGCGCATTTCGGACGGTTCGCCGAAAAAGTCACGACCCCGCAAAAACTTCCCAGGAGGATTCGATGGGAACCCCGGTCGTCGATCGTCACGAAGACACCGAGAAGCTGTGGCAGCGGTATTCCGAGAACGGTGACCTGGCGGCGCGTGACCGCCTCGTCCTCGCCTACGTCCCGCTGGTGCGACACCTCGCCTTCCGCAAGGTCCGCGAGCTGCCCGCCTGGTGCGAGGTCGACGATCTCGTCTCCAGCGGGATCGAGGGGCTGATGGGGGCGATCGAACGCTACGACCCGGCCAAGGGCGCCAGCCTCGAACAGTTCGTCTGGACCCGGATCCACGGGGCGCTGCTCGACGCGCTCCGGCGGCTCGACTGGGCGCCGCGCTCGCTGCGCCGATGGGAGCGGGAGATGGAGCAGGCCGGCGAGGCGCACCTCCGGGCGACCGGCCGGCGGCCGACCGCGGCCGAGCTGGCGGCGAGGATGGGGATCGACGAGGCGGAGATGGCGGCCCGGCTGCGCGACCTCGCGGTCGCCGATCTCGCCTCGCTGGACGGCGTCGTCAACTCCGACGAAGACGGCAGCGTGGCGCTCGTGCAGACGATCGCCGACGCCGATCCGCACCGCGACCCGGAGGCCGAGGCGACCCGGGCGATCGCCCGCGAGCGCTTCCGCCGCGCCTTCTCCCACCTCCCCGAGCGCGAGCAACGGGTCGCCGTGATGCTCTACTCGCAAGGGCGCACGCTGAGTGAGATCGGCGCCGTCCTCGGCGTCTCCGAGAGCCGCGTCTGCCAGATCCACGGCGAGTTGAAAGAGCGCCTGCGCTCCTCCTTGCGGCGCGACACCGAACTCTTCTCCGCCGCGGGCTGAGGCGCCGCGGAAGTCGCCTCAAGTCGCCGCCGCGCCGGTCGAATAACCGGGGCAGACATGGACAGCGGCCTCTACATCGCAGCCTCCGGGATGCTCGCCGAGATGGTCCGGCAGGAACAGATCTCGAACGAACTCGCCAACGCCGCGACGCCGGGCTACAAGACCGACCACTCGAACCAGGCGGCCTTCGGCGAACTGCTCCTCCACAACACCAAGACCGGCGCCGCGGTGGGCCGGCTCGGGCTGGGCGTGGAGATCGCCGACACCTCCACCGACCTGACCCCGGCGCCGATCCACCAGACCGGCGAACCGCTCGACTTCGCGATCGAAGGCGAAGGCTTCTTCGCCGTCCTCACCGCCCAGGGCGTCCGCTACACCCGCGACGGCCAGTTCACCGAGGACGCCGAAGGGGTCCTCACCGACGCGCTCGGAAACCCGGTGATCGGCTCGGCCGGCGGCCCGGTGCGGGTCGGTGCCGACGGGACCGTGCCCGCCTCCGCGGTCGGCGTCTTCGCCGTGACCGGCGCCGAAAAGATCGGCGACTCGCTCTACACCGGCACCGCCGCGGGCGACGCATCGGGGGCCGCGAAGGCCGGGGCGCTGGAGGAATCGGCGGTCGACCCGGCCAAGTCGATGGTGCAGATGATCTCCTCCTTCCGCTCGCTCGAAGCCGACCAGAAGTCGATCCAGACGATCGACGAAACGCTGAACGAGTCGGGCCAGATCGGCGGGCTGTCCTGATGGTGAACGGGCTGGCCGCGGCGGCGGCGGGGATGGAAGCTCAGCAGGCGGCGCTCGACGCCCTCTCCGGCGACATCGCCAACGCCTCGACGATCGGCTACAAGAGCCTCCGCGTCGGCTTCCGCGACCTGCTCTACCAGCCCGCCGGCCGCGGCGGTGCGGCGGGGACGCAGACCGGCGACGGGGCGACCGCGGAAGTGATCGGCCGCGACTTCACCCAGGGGGCGCTCGAACAGACGGGGCGCTCGCTCGACGTGGCGCTGATCGGCCCCGGCTTCATCGCGGTGCGCGGCGCCGGCGGGGCGGTCGCGCTGACCCGTGCCGGCGACCTCGGCGTGGGCGCTGACGGGACGCTGCAGACGGCGACCGGGCAGCGGCTCGAGCCGCCGGTCCGGATTCCGGCGGGCACCGATCCCGAAGACATCGAGATCGATCCCGACGGGACGGTCAAGGTCGGCAAGCGCACGGTCGGCCAGATCGACCTGGTCGAAGTGACCAACCCGAGCGGGCTGCAGCCGGACGGCGAAGGGGACTTCCTGCCGAGCGCGGCGAGCGGCCCGGTGCGCGGCGCGTCCGGCGCCCGGTTGCAGCAGGGCGCGCTGGAGGCCTCGAACGTCGAAATGGCGACCGTGATGACGCAGATGAGCGAAGCCCAGCAGGGCTACGAGCTGGCGGGCAAAGCGGTGCAGACGCAGGACGAAGTGCTGGCCGTCGCCAACGGGTTGATCCGGTGAGCGCGACCGCCGTCAGCCCCCTCGTCACCGCCCCGGTGCCGCGGCAGGTGCGTCAGGAAGGCGCCGACGCGGTGCACGGCTACCGGGCGGCGCTCGGCTTCGAAGCGATGCTGCTGGAGCAGGTCCTCGACCAGGCGCTGCCGGAAGCCGGGGGCGAAGGCGAAGAAGCGGGGGCTTTCGGGTCCGGCGGCGATCCGAGCGTCGCCTCCCTGCCGCAGACGGTCGCCGACGCGGTGGTCGGTGCCGGCGGGCTCGGCGTCGCCACGGACATGTACCGCTCCTTCGAGGCCGCCGGATGAGCGGGCTGGTGCTCTCCGACCCGGTGCTGCCGGGGGCGGTCGCCCGCCACCTCGAGCTGCAGATCCGCTCCGCCCAGCGGCTGCTCGACCTGGTCCTGCGCCAGGGCGCGGCGATCCGCGAGCGCGACGTCGAGACCGTGCTCGGCTGCCTCGCCGAGATCCAGGTCGAGATGGCCGCCCGCGAGGCGCTCGAGGGCGAACGCGAGGCGCTGGTCGCGCGGGCCGCGGCGCGGCTCGGGATCGACCGCGAAGAGGTCTCCTTGGCGGCGCTCGACAGCCTTGCCACTCCGGCCGAGCGCGACGAGCTCCTCCTCCGCAGCGCCGCGCTGCGCGGGCTGCTCGCCGAGATCGCCCGCGAGCACGGCATCAACCGCGCCCTGATGCGCCAGGAGCTGACTTTCCTCGATCACCTGATCCGGATCAGCGGCGAGCAGCCCGAGCCGGGGCCCAACCGACTGATGGACGTCGAGGCCTGAGATGGGGATCTCGACCTTCACCGGGCTGCAGACCGCGCTGCGCGGGTTGATCGCGCAGCAGGACGCGCTCGACACGACCGGGCACAACATCTCCAATGCCAGCACCCCGGGCTACTCGCGCCAGGAAGCGGTGATGCGGGCCTCGACGGCGCTTCCCGTCACCACCGGCACGGCGGCGGGCGGCGGCCGGGCCGAACTCGGGACCGGGGTCGACGTGGTCGGCTACTCGCGCGCCCGCGATCAGTTCCTCGATCTCCAGTACCGAGCCCAGGCGATGCGCCTCGGCGGCCTCGCCGCCCGCGTGCAGGGTCTGGAAACGGTCGAAGGGGCGCTTGCCGAGCCCGGTGAAAGCGGCCTCTCGGCCCAGCTGCAGACCTTCTGGTCGGATTGGGAAGGGCTCGCCAACGATCCCGAAAACACGGCCGCCCGCCAGGCCGTGATCGAAGCGGGCCGCTCGCTGGCGACGACGCTGGCCGAACTGGGCTCGCAGATGACCGAGGCCGCCGAAGTGGCTTCCGCCCAGTTCACCTCGATCACCGGCGCGGGTGGCGAAGTCGAAACGATCGGCAAGGAAATCGCCGCGCTGAACGGGGCGATCCGCAGCGCGATCACCTCGGGCTCGGAGCCCAACGACCTGCTCGATCGCCGCGACCTGCTGCTCGACCAGCTCTCCGGGCTGGGCCAGGTGTCGGTCACCGAACTCGGCGACGGGACGGTCGAAGTCGGCTTCGGCGACGCGGCGACGCCGCTGGTGTCCGGCACCACGGTGACCTGGCCGCAGACGCTGAGCGAACCGAAGGGCAAGCTCGGGGCGCTGCTCGAACTCGCCCAGCCGGGCGGCACGATCGAATCGTTCCAGCTCGAACTGAACGGCTTCGCCGAAGAACTCGCCGACGCCGTGAACACGATCCACGCGAGCGGCGGCGGGCCGGCCTTCTTCACCTACACCGCCGGCAGCGGCGCCTCGACTCTCGAAGTCGCGGTGAGCGCCGGCGAAGTGCAGACGGCAAGCGACGGCACCGCCGGGGGCAACGACCTGGCGACCGCGATCGGGGCGCTGCGGGGCGGCAAAGTCGACCGCACCTACGCCGCCTTCGTCACCCGGGTCGGCACCGTGCTGGACGAAGCGCGCAAAGGCGAAGCCAACGCCCAGACGCTGCTCGACACGGTCCAGGAACGGCGCGAATCGGTCTCCGGCGTCTCGCTCGACGAAGAGATGACGAACCTGATCCGCTATCAGCGCGGCTACGAAGCCTCGGCACGGACGATGACCGCGCTCGACGAAGCTCTGGACACGCTGATCAACCGCACCGGCCGGGTGGGTCTCTGATGCCGCTGCGGGTGACCGAGACGATGACCTCGCGGCTGATCCTCACCGACCTCGACGCGGCGCGCACGAAGATGGCGCAGACGCAGCGCGAAATCTCCTCCGGCAAACGGATCACCCGGCCTTCCGACGATCCCTTCGGCACCGGCCGGGCACTGCAGCTGGGGGGCGAGCTGGAAGGCCTGCGCCAGTTCAAGAGCAACGTCGACGACGGCACCGGCTGGGTGACGGCAAGCGAAGCGGCGCTGACCCGGATCACGCAGACGGTCCAGCGGGCCCGCGAACTGCTGGTCCAGGGCGGCAACGACTCCAACGGGCAGGTCGCCCGCGAAGGGATCGCGGCGGAGATCGAAGCGCTGATCGAAGACGTGAAGCAGGAAGCGAACGTCACCTACGGCGGCCGCTTCATCTTCTCCGGCACCGAAACCGACACCCGCCCTTACGAACTCGGGGCGGTCGACGCCTACGCGGGGAACGAAGGGACGGTGGCGCGGGTGATCGGCCGCGGCGTCTCGCTGCAGATCAACGTCAACGTCAAGGAACTGCTCGGCGAAGGCCAGGCGGCGGGGGATGACAAGCTGCTCGACGTGCTCCGCGACGCGGCCGAAAACCTGCGCGGCGGCACCGTCGCCGACAGCGAAGCGGTGCGGGGCACCGACCTCTCCCGGCTGGATGCGAACCTCGACGAACTGACCCGGGTGCGGGCCGTCGTCGGCGCCACCACCGACCGTCTGACGACCGCCGGGACGCGGCTGGAAGAGCTCGAAGAATCGGGGCTCAAACAACTCTCCGACGTGCGCGACGCCGACCTCCCCGAAGCGCTGGTCAACTTCTCCACGCAGCAGGCGGCCTACGAAACCGCGCTCCGCGCCGGCGCCCAGATCGTGCAGCCCTCGCTGCTCGATTTCCTGCGTTAATACCCGGAAGGGGACCCTGTGCCGGAGATCGTGAACAGCAGCCGCTTCGGGTCGATCGAGGTTTCCGACGACGCCGTGATCGACTTCCCGGCGGGGCTGATCGGGGTCGGCGGCAGCCGCTTCGCGCTGATCGGCCGGGACGAGGGCGACGCCTTCCTCTGGCTGCAGGAGACGGAGCTGCCCGAGCTGGCGCTGCCGGTCACCGACCCGTTCCCGTTCTTCCCCGACTACGAGGTCCTGCTCGCCGACGCCGAGGCCGAGCGCACCGGGATCACCGACCCGGCCGACGTCGGCGTGCTGGTCGTCGTGCGGGCCGACGCCGACGATCCGGCGGCGATCGGCGCCAACCTGCTGGCGCCGATCCTGGTCGCCGGCGGGGTCGGGCACCAGGTGATGAACGAGGCCGGCTGGGCGCCGCTGCGCGAGCCCCTGTTCGCGGGCGGGCGCCGGCCCGCCGTGGCCTAGCCATGCTGAGCATCAGCCGCCGGGTGGGCGAGCGGATCCTGATCGGCGACGGCATCGTGGTCGAGGTGCTCGAGGTGAGCGGCGGCGGCGTGCGGCTCGGGATCACCGCGCCGGCGGCGCAGCGGATCTACCGCGAGGAGCTCTGGGAGCGGGTGAAGGCCGAGAACGAAGCGGCCGCGCAGGGCGACTTCAAGGCGCCGAAAGGGCGACCAGACCGAGGGTGATCGCCCGCGCCACGGCCTCGGCGGAGGTCCGGGCGCCGAGTTTGCGGCGGATGTTGCGGATGTGGGTGCGGGCGGTGTGGGGGCTGATGCAGAGCGCCGCGGCGATCTCCTCGATGCCGGAGCCGCGGGCCAGCTCGGTGGCGACGCGGCGCTCGCGGGCGGAGAGCGGTGCCGCCCGCGGCGGGTGTGTGTCGCACTCGAAGTAGGTGCCGCCGGCGGCGATCGTGTGGACGGCGCGGCTGAGGCGCTCGGCCGAGCACTCGCGGCAGACCGAACCTGCGGCGCCGAGCTGGAGCGTCGTCTCCAGGGTGAGCGGGCGGTCGACCAGCAGCAGCGCCTTGGCGCCGTGGCGGCGGGCGAGTCCGGCCGGGTCGTCGGTATGGGCGAGGCCGGCGAGGAGGACGACGTCAGCGTCGGTGGCGATGCTCTCGGCCTCGGCGCGGTCGGGGATCGTCACCTCGATCAGCTCGCTGCGCAGGAGCGCCCCCAGGGCCGCGGCGGAGATCGCACCGCCGCCGTAGATGGCGACGACGGGGACCTGGAGGATCGAGGAGTAGGGGTTCATCCGAGCCGTACGTATCCGGTGGCGCCGCTTTCGCCGGGCCCGTAGGTGCGCTGTGCGACTTCGTCGGACGAATTGCCCTCGATCGTGTGGATCGTGCCGTCGGGGTCGACCGATTCGACGATGCCGACGTGGTCGGAGCCCCAGACGATCAGGTCGCCGGCCTGCGGCGCCCCGCTTGCGGCGGGGATCGCGCGGCCGGTCCGTTCGGCCCATTCCCAGATCGCCCCGACCGACTGGAAGCCTTCGCCGTTTTCGCCCAGCGGGATGCCCGCCTGGCGCGAGGCCCAGGAGACGAAGTCGGCGCACCAGGGCCCGACCTCGGCGCCCGCCACGGCGCCGCGGTATTCGGCGATCCGCGGCGAGTCGTTGGAGCCGGGCGGCATCTCCGCCTGGCCGACCTGGGTGCGGGCGATTGCCACGGCGGCGAGCGGGGCGGTGCCGGCGGTGCCCACGCTGATCACCGGAGTCCAGAGATGTTCCAGGATCGACTTCGCTTTTTCCCAGCTCATCGGCTCGCCGAGGAATTTCTGGTCCATCAGATGGCCGATCGACGTGCCGAACCAGATGTTGGCGAAATACATCAGGATCAGCGCCAGCATGAAGTTGGGAATCGCGATGCCGATGAGGCCGAGGAAAGTCAGCCCGTAGTCGCCCCAGCTATACTGGTGCGTGGCCGAGTACATGCCGATCGGAAAGGCGATCAGCCAAGTGAAGACGATGGTGAAGAAGGAGACGAGCACGGTCAGCCAGAGCCGGTCGCCGACCACGTCGGACACCGGCAGCTCGTATTCGAAGGAATAGCC
>ERZ778021.1667-NODE-1667-length-24112-cov-4.117138_pt1 | contig 24112 bp, 18 predicted proteins | sample MGYA00375751_ERZ778021 | MGnify/ENA primary metagenome ERZ778021 (study PRJEB29350, sample SAMN05389814) | bioreactor metagenome | isolation source: Thiocyanate stock bioreactor | place: South Africa: University of Cape Town | collected 2013-08-29 ... | reverse complement strand
AGAAAGCCTTACGAACTCAATCGACATAATGGGGTCATAGGAATTAATGGAGAGCTCGTGATCCGTGATGTTGGTAACAGGAAAGCAGAAGACGCCTCTGAATCCGGGGTCTACAAAATGACTGATCTCCACCCGAAGCCCTTTTCGTGCCCATGACGATATCGGGCTGGCGTGCAATAACATGTCCTGAGGAACATCAAATTCCTCCTCGGTATAGATTAATACTGTCTCATTTGGTTGTAGTATAATACAGGCCGCTCCTTCGGTTTCCGGCTCCAGGAGAGCATCTTCCCACATATAACTGCTGGAAGCCCTTTTGTAACATGGGCTTAATGCACAATCGTAGGAGGCCGCCTCAATACGTGAGCTGTCTGCATTTTTCATAATAACCGAATCTTTGATGAGCTGCTCAATTTCATAGTCAACCAACGTAAAATCACCTGCTGCTAAGCCATTGTCTCCGAGAGTACCGTTTGGCATAATAAATTTATCCTCTTTGAATCCTTGTGTAATGGCATCGATTCGCAGCAGCCGAATGGTATCCTTGTTATCGTCTGTCAGATTCAATTCAACGATTTTGGGTTCTTCTTCCCGACTGCTTATGATAAAGTCCGGAACACCCACATGGAATGCGGGTATTGATTGATCTCTCGAATGGTCAATGAGCTCGATACATGAGAAATCATGAATATGTCCATGCAAAAAATAATTGTATCCATAATTTAAAGCTGCTTCCAGAAGCTTAAATCCGCCTATTGTATTGTGATATTCCTTTAGCGCCAGTGAGTGCTCAATACCGCTGATCAGCGGATGGTGGGACACAACGATTTTGCGATATTCTTTATACTCATCCGCTTCGTTGATTTCATTACAGATTTGAACAAAATTGTCATGGGTTTTGAAATCAACAGTAGGAATATCTTTGACTTGCTGGGAACGCAAATAGCTCAGAGCGTCCTCTTTTGACTTAGCATCGCCATTTTTAATGTTTTCCACCAATTCAATTACTTTTGGGATTTCGGTAACGACGGTAGAGGAATGATTCACTGTAGAAACACATGCGACCAACATTTTTAAATCATCATATACGAATACGGGAGCGCCTAAGCGGCATACTCCCCCGGAACTCTTGCGAAAGGGATTGATATATTTAGAAAAAGAAAACTTGAAGTCTTTCAGAACATCCTGTTGCATTCTTTGGATATCGTGGTTTCCCGGTAATACAATAATGTGGTCTTGAATATGGTCAGGATACCGAAAAATGTCGGTCACGCTTTCAAGGTCCTCGAGAAATGTTAGGAATTCAGAATATGATTTTTGTTTCTCTTCTCTGCTATCCCTTCCTGTGGCATAATCTCCTAAAAAAACCAGCAAATCAATTTTATCGTTACGATACCTTTTTTCCAGGGCTCGTTTTAATATATGGAGCTTGTCAATGCCGATATGATCAATCAGCTGGTCATTCGGGGCAGTGCCATAAACTCCTTTGTCATTGCCGGAGCCTAAATGAAAATCCGAGATAATTACAATGTTTTCTGACATGACTTTTCATCCTTTCTTATTAAAATCATTGTTCAATATATTTTCGACATATGGCATAGCGGGTTGATTAATACGGAGATGATCAGATCCGAAGGGAAACCATGTCACCAATGAATAACAATACGGAACACGATTGGAGTGAACGGTATTGAGCCGGATCCCTGTATACTACGATCGGAATGAAAATCAAAGGCCGTTTAGTGTGACAAACAGCTCATATATTTCATGCATGGATTCATATTCGGCATCGGTAACCTGCTTCTTATATTGAATCATGCTTAAGCCCTCATGATAGGGCTGCTGGAATCTCTTGATAAAATTTTGCTTGCCTCTGCGGATCAGTTCTGTTGCCACAAAAACAAAAATCTGCTCGATAAGTTTGTAATGTTTTTTTCTTATTTGTTCATCTTTTTCCTTCGAAATACGGGTAGAGAAAATATAAAATCCTTCTTTGGCGTATATGGACGAATAATTTTTCTGGGGAATGATGTTGGTCAATGTTTTGATATAATATTCTTGCTTTCTATAATTGGTATCAATGGGCGATTCTGTTATTTCGCTGCTCTTGAGTGCTATCTCAAGCTTTTCAATGGTGTCGGGCGCATAAAAGCGAGTGGAACGCTGAATGACAAAAAATTCACTGTCCTCAAATGGTTCAATGAGATCGGTTCCTCCTGTTTCGGCCAGTCGTTTTGTTATAAAAATAACGTGCTTTGCTATTTGTGATCTGAACTCTGCGGCATCAAGATCAAACTTTCCGTCATTACAAATAAACTGGCCAACACGCTTGCGTACCACATCGTCACGAAAATTCTGATGCATGAAATTAGAAAATTCAAATACGGTTTTCCACCATGGCTTTAGGAAGCTTCTGGTTTGTAATTGATGAATCAACCGAAATGTCTTGTCTGTTTTTTGCTTTAGTGTTTCAATATCTTCGGTTTTTGAAGAATCGGTGATTTTAGCAAACAATGTTTTGTTAATTGATTGGGTATTACGAGTGTGATAGGTATGTATCTCGTTGAGGAGTGAGATCCAGTCACTGTCGGAACGGTATTGGTCAACAACGGAAGAAGCGGAATACAGATAGGACTTCGGGACCAATCCGAAAAAAAGGTGGTCGTAGTTGTCAGGTGTATCCTTGATAATCTTTTGTGTTATATCGGGATTTTCCAGTATCAAAAAGGCTTCCGCGTTATGGGACATCCGTCTGGCGATATAGGCGTTTAAAAAGTCAGAGAAAATAACCGCATGATGATTGTATACATACATATACAATCCATCCCGCGCATCAATCATATTTTGCAGAGCCAGTATTGCTTTGCTTGTGAAAACCAAAGATAGCTTATCGTTCACATACATATTCCGGAACAATCTTTTGGTATCGATTACAGGTGTTCCTATCCCGGTGAAAAAAGAATCACGCATAATATAATCCAATTTGTCCATATCAAAAATGCTGGAATTGATCAGTCTTACCACGGCGTTTTTTTCCTTGTTTTCAACGAATAATGAATCAGTGGAAACATCATACTCAATTCCAAGGATGCAACGGATAATAAGTTCAAAATCGGTTTCGATATAACAGCTGTCTTCACCGTCTGATGCCTCCTGATTGAGATCGGAAAGAATATCAAACAACTTTTCCAAAATAACAATGCAGGACAATTGTTCATGGACGGAACCGATATTAGCAGCATTTGCTTTTTTTATGATATTACGCAGCTTGTGATATTTTTTTTTCTTTAAGCGGAATTTCATTGATTCATAAAGACGCTTTCTGACATTTTCAGCGTCAAATTCTACTTCTCCCATATGGGAAAACGGGCAATGCCCCACATCGTGAAGCAAAGCGGCAAGAGCGGCATTGAACTGTAAATTATCGTCGAAAATAGGCTCTGTTACATTTCCTGTACTGTTTACGATAATACCGTTCTTATTTAAGTTCTTAATTGCTTTGCGAGTCAATTCAAGAACGCCCAGAGAATGTTCGAAACGTGTGTGACGTGCAGCGGGATATACGTGCTGACAGGTAAGCTGACGAACATCCTTTAACCTTTGAAATTCCAGGGTATCAATAATTTTTAGGTCAAATTTTGTCAAGCTGACATATTCATGCACGAGGTCTCTGACAATTTTAATTGGTTTGAAATAAAATGACTTACGTAGCTTTTTGTTCATCGTTCAAGTTCTCCTAACCGTTTAAACTCCCGTCCCGAAAACCACTTGCCTGTTTAAAATGCTGTGATAGCTACCGGCATATCATCCATTTGGATTACTCATTAAAAATAGTTGAATGAATTCTAAAGCTACATCCATTAAAATTTTTGGCGTCATACCCCTAGAAGCATGAATCAATAAATACTGACAAATTCATAAATTATTATTTTTTACATTATCATACATAATGTACCACGATTCGTAGATAGTGTCAATGAAAATGTGACAATACAACACAAAATGGTCTATATTGTAAAGCTTGTAAAATAATTAATTACTATCAGAACACAACATCGTTTTATTTGTATTCCTTTGTTTTTTTCATATGACTGCTTTTGTCGGGAGTTTCATGTAATGGGTATAATGTAAAATCGAGTAGTTTTCTATAGGACAACTATGAATATTGATGCAATGAAACGTTATATTACTGATCAATCACAAGAAAAGGAGTTTGATATTTGAATCAGGAATTTTCAATATTTTATAGTATGAATTCCTTAAATTTACTTGACAAACACACAATCATTAGATAAAATGAAACGTATGTTCTGGAATAAAATGTTGTAAGCTTGCATGTGCTCAAGGTAGATCGTAATTTATGTTGCATTTGCAAACAATTTTATCTTTTGCAAATGGCAGGCTGCAATTGATATCGTGTCTTCAAAAAACCGGCAGCTGAACATGCAGGCCTACTGAGATGGTAGCTTTTCAGCTCGCATGGGTTACTGATTACGCTGATTTCTGATGAAATTGTAAAATTATTCGCAGAGGAATTATCACATATGGAAAAAATATTTGAGCAGCAAAGTGATATCAAACTACGCTTTGAGCAAGCACTTAACAGTTTTACGGACAAGCTTAAGCCGGACCCGAATATTGTTGCCGTGATTTTATGCGGAAGTCTGTCCAATGATACGGTATGGGAAAAAAGCGATATGGATGTTACCGTGCTGGTTCGGGAGATGAAGCTTCCCATTACCAGCTTTTGCATTGAAGAAGACGGGCTTATTATCAATGCCGGCATTCAAAAGGAATTTGACTTTAAACGCATGCTGGAGCGCAGTCTGGGGGGCGGATTTTTATATTCGTATTATTCAAAAGCAAAGGTTGTGTATACAAACGACGAAAGTCTGCGTGATTACATTGCCCGTTCACAAAAAACAGGAGCGGACGACAGGGCACTGACGTTTTTTCAAATGTCCACGGGACTTATTTATTATATGGAAAAAATAGAGAAATGGCTGACGATTAAAAAAGATCTGCTGTATGCCCAGCTCTGGGTGCTAAAAGCTGCGGAGCATTATGCTAACATGCGTCTGGTGCTTGACCATAAACCACCTAGCAGAGAGGCTGTCTTGAAGGTAATGGAATATGCACCGGAACGAATCCGGCCCTTGTATGAAAAACCCATGCAGGGACCTATGAGCAGGGAAGAGGTTTGGGATGCTCTTAAATTCTTCAAACAATTTTTAATGGATAACATTGATTTGATCAAGCAGCCTGTAACGGAATATATGTCGGATGGCGAAATCCGAACAGTTACGGCATTGGTCAAGCATTTCGGCACAAGCTCACACGATATCTATCATGTTTTTGATTTTCTGGAAGAGATGGGTGTTGTGGGGCGAATGAACGAAACAATACGCATCACGCCCAAAAGCCGGATGTCCGTTGACGAAGTGGCGTTTATGTATATGCAGGGCCTTCGGGAGATGGGAAACAGTACGGATGAGTTAATGAACAATCCGCCCCGTGAGTTTATGTGGTAGAGTAGTCAGAAGATAAGTAGGGAGTTATTTATGGTTAGAGAAACAATTGAAGTAATTGGTGCGAAACAAAACAATTTAAAGGATGTTGATGTTGAGATCCCTCGTGACAAGCTCACGGAGGTAACGGGCGTGTCGGGGTCGGGGAAATCTTCATTGGTGTTCGATGTCATCTATGGGGAGGGCCAACGCCGCTTTTTGGAATCCATCTCAAATTTTGCCAAAGGACGCATCAATCAGGTAAGAAAGCCGGACGTAAAGTTCGTGCGGGGTCTTTCGCCGGTGGTATCCATCGAACAAAAAAAGGGGAACTTCAATCCACGTTCCACCGTTGGAACGGTCACCGATATTCAGGATTATCTCCGTCTTTTGTTTGCGACGGTGGGGATCGGTGAATGTCCGGTCTGCGGGCATAAGCTGGAGCAGGTGAATGCGTCCGGGATGGCGGAGCATATTTCCTCGCTGCCTGCGGGGACGGTGGTGGAGCTTCGTGCACCCACAAGCAGAATGCCGGGTACGGATTTTAACGATCTGTTTGATATCATCCGAAAAAAGGGATACAGACATCTGCTGGTGGACGGCAAACCATTTGATTTATCCGAAAAACACCAGCTTGACGAAAACACAAATTATGATATGGAAATTATCATTGAACAATTCACTTTAAAACAGGGTATGTATATACGCATTGCGAAAGCAATAGAAGCAGCAATGGTTGCGCTGAACGATGATATTGTAATCAAAACGGAAATTTTGAGCTTCCCTGAAAAAATGGATCAAGGGAAAGCGGAAAAGATAAAACATGATTTTTATTCCAAATACTATTGCCCGGAGCATCATTATATTCTGTGCGAGTTGCAAACCTTCCACTTTTCCTTCAACACCACAGGAAGCGCTTGTACAACCTGTAACGGTATCGGAAAATCACATATTGTGGAGCCCAGATTTTTAATCGATAATCCTGAGAAAAGTGTAAACGGCGGCTGCTTCAGACAAAGCGTGTTAAAAAAGGATTTTCACAAGCGGTATGTGGGAATGGTTTTACATAGCGTCAGTATAAAATACGACATTAACCTTAACATGCCCTTCAACAAGCTTCCGGATGAGAAACGTAATATCGTGCTTTATGGTCCGCCCAACGGCGAACCCATCGAATGGATCATCCCGCCGGAATATCAAAAACGGTACCACTGGATGATGGATAAGGCGTGGCAATGGGGCGGTGTCGTCGGCGATATTTACTGGGGTTATAACCGATGGGTCCGCAGAACCGGAGATGTGACCTGGGAGCCGGATTACATCAGAGATGTCATGATCGAAACCACTTGTCCCGTCTGCAACGGCGGTCGGCTAAAAAAGCAACGGTTGTCTGTGACTGTGTGCGGCAAAAATATTCAAGAGCTGTCATCCATGCAGCTTGTAAACCTGGTGGATTTTCTCAGAAACGCAAAATTCACAGGGCATAATGCAGATGTTGCCGATAACATTGCACACGAATTGATCAAACGGCTTCAATTGCTCATTGATGTGGGGTTGTATTATTTAAATCTGGGGAGAAGGAGCGACTCTATCTCGGGCGGAGAAATGCAGCGCATTAAAATGTCCACCCAGATCAGCTCCGAGCTGATGGGGATGCTGTATATCATGGATGAGCCCAGCATCGGTCTCCACCCCCGGGATTCCATTAAAGTCATTGATATCATGAAAATGCTCCGGGATATCGGCAATACGGTGATTGTTGTGGAACACGACCTGGAAACCATGCGTCATGCCGATTTTCTTGTGGAAATCGGTCCGGGCCCCGGCATTCACGGCGGCAGTATTATATCCACAGGGACGGTTCCCCAGATTATCAAGGATAAAAAATCCATGACCGGTGCGTATATGTCCGGGCGGAGAAAAATCGTGGTGCCAAAACGCCGCCGTAGTGCAGACTTAGACAAATGTATCACCATTGGCGGTGCGTGCGAAAACAATCTGAAGCACATAACGGTTGAGATTCCTCTGGGCGTTTTTGTATGTGTAACGGGAGTATCCGGTTCGGGAAAATCCACCTTGATCCACGATACCTTGTATAAACAAATAGACGTAAACAAACGGCAAACGAGGATTATGCCCGGAAAGCACGAGTATATGCTGGGCAGCGAGGGGATTAACAACGTCGTCAACATCGACCAATCTGCAATCGGACGCAGCAGCAAATCCAATCCCGCGACTTATGTGGGAATTTACGATCACATCAGAAAATTATTTGCAGCTACCTCTGATGCTGTGGATAAGGGCTATACCGCCATTGATTTCAGCCTGACCCATGCAAACGGCACACGCTGTGAGCATTGTACCGGCGATGGCGTGATTGTCACTTCTCTGCAGTTTATGGCGGATATTGAAACCACCTGTCCCGTGTGTAAGGGTGCGCGTTTTTCCGAAGAGGGTCTGGAGGTCAAATGGAACGGCAAAAGCATCGGCGATGTGCTGAACATGACAGTAGAGGAGGCTTGCGATTTTTTCGGCGAGATAAAGCTTCTGAAACACAAGCTGAATATCATGGGTGAACTGGGACTCGGATATATGACACTGGGTCAAAGCTCCACCACGCTTTCGGGCGGTGAGGCACAACGTGTCAAGCTGGCTTATGAACTGGCTAAAATCAAACGGGGCAATCATAATCTTTATATTCTAGACGAGCCGACCACCGGTCTTCATGTGGCTGATATCGAAAAGCTTTTGGTCAGCATCAATAAGCTTGTTGACGAAGGTCATACAGTGCTGGTCATCGAACACAATTTGGATGTAATCAAATCAAGCGACTATATTATTGATTTAGGGCCGGATGGCGGGGATCAGGGCGGAGAAATCGTTGCCTTCGGCACCCCGGAGGAAGTGGCACAGAATAAAAATTCTTTCACAGGAAAATATCTGGCAAAGGAATTGTAATTATATAACCGGTTATGTAATCATAAAACAAAGCTTTGAAGCTCATCGCTTTGGAATGTTTTCATCGAATAGGAGCATAAGCCGAATTCTTGCCATTTCGGCCATAATATAAATAAGGCAGCGTAATATTACGCTGCCTTAGATACATTTTTGTTTTCAGAGATATCTGAAATATTTACATAAGCTTTTTTAAAAGGACCCGCCCTGTCGTAATGAGGCCGTCGAGTATAACCTGAAAATAGCAGGTGGGTGCTTACCCTGCGGTTTTGCGCTTCCAACATCCGGTCATGACCGGGAGGCCTGCAAACCCGCCGCAGGAGTGAATGCTCCCATGAAATAACTTGTAGGGTTATATGAACAGCGTTCAATACACGATCAGGGCAGGAGATGAACTAATCTATATCCTCAATCTCAAAGACATCCTTCAGCCGGTCAATAAACAATTCGGCAACGGATTCATACTCTTCATCATCTTCGATCTCTTCATAATACGGCTCGCCCTCTTCCTCCAGCTCTTTTACAATCACAAGCTCGCCGTCATTGTCCAGCATTTCATTGGGGTCGTCAAAAACGGGCGTAAGCGCCAGATATCTGCCCTCATCCGTTTCGATCGCATCAATGACTTCGAAGGTGAAATTTGTGCCATCTTCGTCCGTCAATGATATGATATCAGGATTATAATCCTCTGCCATCGGTATCATTCCTTTACAGTGTAATGTATTCCGAGATTATTGTAACAAGATTTCAAATTATAGTCAACAGGATATTTTTATAATTTTAGTATTTCAAAAAAATAAAAATTTATCAAAAAAACCTATTGACTTTTCCCAAATGATAGCATATAATATGAATAACAAAGAAGCACGAAGAGAGAAAGCTCAGACGTTTCGGAGTTGAAATTTCTGAAAGGGGTTGATGCCAGTGTACAGTATAGAATCACAGCAGAGGGTCAGCCGTTTTTGTGAATAATTTCTATTGATAATTAAGAGATAAATTGAAAGTTCAATTTTATCTTAAATATACGGAGTTTATCCGATATAACATAGGAATTTTCTAGAACGGCTGGCCGTCAGGGAAAATTCTTTTTCTTATTGCTGTGGAAAAGGGCAGGTTACGGAGATAGTCAGTGTGAGCTGGTCCAAAGCCTGTACGGTTGAGTGACAGACCGAAAAATCCTTATCAATGTCTCCGAAATCGGGTGTAAAGAAACCCGGCACCGAAAGAAAAATCTGAAATGAAGAGAAGAATTCGGTAAATTTATTGGAATGCGGCAGCGAATACCGGTATGATAATTAAGTTAAGATCAAAGATGGATGTTAAAGGTATCAGAACGGATTTCTGTATAATACGATTGGATATTATTTGTTCTGGCATGCGAATATGCAGACTTCTAGTGAAAAAGAGATATTGCATTCCGATAAAAAGCAGTTATGAACTGTGCGTATTGTTGTAATTATGTTCTGAATATACATTCTTCCACCAGATTACAGCGGAAAATTAAAAATAGCGCCTCGATGTGTAAACGCATCGGGGCGTGTTTTTGTTATTGTGCCAATGAAACAGAGGTTTCGTCAAATAAACTATTGTTGTTTTGCTGTTCTGCCACTGCGAGGTTCAAAACAGGGATACCCGCTTCTTTAGCACGTTTTACGGTATAAGCGGTACCGCTCATTTTATTCTTGAGATAACAGATGCAAAAATCAGATTGCCCGATCAGCACATCGTTTCTTGCTTGCATGCATCCCGGGACATAGTGCTCGCAGATGTATTGAATATCATCCGCAGCTTTTAAAATTTCAATATATTTTGCCTTGTCTTTTTCTTTCCAGCGATGGTGCTGATCCTTACAGGGTAAAATCATGCAAAGGCTGATATCCGGGTATTCGGATTTTAATTCAAAAACCGCATCACAGGCAAGACTGTCAAATCCAATGGCACCGCCGTTATAAAATATACGATAGTTCAGATGATAGAGTTTTATAATCTCATCCTTTAAGGTGGCTTTGAGGGATTCTTTCATGCTATCCTTGATAAACCGATGACCGGAAAAACAACAGGATTTCTTTTCATCCACCATCAAACATCCGCCTTTCATAAACAATAAGATGTGTATATATTACACCATATCGGAGTCCATGGCAAGTCAAAATTTAAGAATGACGAAAAAATGTTCTAAAAGTCAATTACGGTCAGGAACCTTTGTCTTTCAGAGGAATTCTGTTTTCAAAGGGAAAATAGAAAAAGTTTTAAACCGGTTTGGTTGGAAAAAAGAAGATTTCGTACGTTAAGGAGCTTTCTGCCTCAAATCCAAATCACCGGCTTGTTATCAATGGTAATTGACTTGACTTTATTGTGTCATACAGGTAGAATGAAAGAAAACAATATGGAATTTCAAGGGAGTGTCGACCCAAAAACAGTGAATTCGCTCAGTGCTGACAGGGTGCCGGCAAAAGCGAAAGGAACAGCTGCCTATGAATATTCCCAGTTGATACGGGGTAACGATGAAAAAGAAGAGAGTTAAAATGCTGATCATACTTCTGTTGGTTCTGTTTTTTGGCGGGTTCATTTATATTGATAATCACACACTGTCCGTCACTCATATCACATTGGAAACAGAGAAAATAGAAGAACAAATCAAGATTGTTCATCTGTCCGACTTGCACAATGATACCTTTGGCAAGGACAATCAGCGGTTGATTGAGAAAGTGAAGGACCAAAACCCGGACATTATTGTATTTACCGGGGATCTTGTGACCCGCAGTGACACCAAATATGATACTATGGTCGAGACACTTTCCGGGTTGGGTCAAATCAAGCCGGTGTATTATGTAGCGGGAAATCATGAACATGATTTCATCTATGAATCAGCGCTTTATGCAGAACTGAAGCGTCAGGGGATCAAGGTATTGAACAACGAAACCGATCGCATAACGGTAAAGAATACCACGTTATCAATTCAGGGTCTTGATTTATTTGAAATGGAGCAGGGGAAGGCAGAGAAAATCCTGACAAGCTTTGAGAAGGAACCCTATTATAAGCTGGTACTGTCTCACTATCCCGAGAATTTCGACGATCTGTACAGCAACTATACAGTCGATTTGGTCATGAGCGGTCATGCCCACGGCGGTCAGATTATTCTGCCGTTTTTTGGTGGTGTTTACTCGCCCGGTCAGGGGCTTCATCCAAAATACTACGGAGGTCTGTATAAAAAAAATAGTGTTAACATGGTGGTCAGCCGCGGACTGGGAAATTCGCTGATCATTCCCCGGGTGTTCAATCCGCCTGATATTGTTGTAATCAGTTTAAAGAAAAAATAAAGGGCTGTAAGGCTCTTTATTTTTTTGTTTCGGTTGTATTGTCGTCCACCTCTGTGACATCGAAAAGGAATTTCTTTTCTGCCGGATACATAGTATTTAACAGTCCATGGTCATGGGAATAGAGACTGGAATGAAAACGAAATTGACTTTATGAAACGGAATGATGGATATTGGAATTCCTGAAACAGATCAACGAGCAAGTCGGAAGTTTTTTATGGGGCGGTTTTTTGCTCTATTTTTTATTGATTGTCGGGCTCTTTTTGACCATCGGCACAAAAGCGCTGCAAATCAGAAGATTGCCAGCCATGTTCAAAGAAACCCTTGGGACATTATTCAGGAAACAAGAGAGAAAAGACGGGGTGACTCCCTTTCAGGCCATGTCGGCAGCCTTGGGCGGGACCATCGGGACCGGCAATATCACAGGGGTAGCCACTGCGTTGACGCTGGGCGGCGCCGGAGCGATTTTTTGGATGTGGGTTTCTGCTGTGTTTTGTATGGTGATTAAATTTGCCGAGGTTACGCTGGCAGTGCATTTCCGTGAAAAAAACGAACAGGGAGAATGGTCAGGCGGGCCCATGTATTATATTAAAAACGGCTTGGGGAAACGATGGCTCTTTCTCGCTGTGCTGTTTTGTTTTTTCGGTGTGGCGGCTTCCTTTGGCATTGGCGGGGCAGCACAGGTGAATTCCGTATCGGAATCGGCGTTTCATACCTTTCTGCTTCCCAAGGCGGTGACCGGCTTCGTGTTCATGCTGCTGGTGGGCGCCGTTATTTTCGGCGGAGTGAAACGGCTGACGGTAATTACCTCAAAGCTGGTACCCTTTATGGCGATTTTTTATGTGATTGGTGCGTTTATTGTGATTTTCTGCAATGCTCCCCGCATTCCGAGCGCTTTCACCACCATTTTCAGCGATGCGTTTCGCTTTGAAGCAGGGGCCGCAGGAGCGGCAGGATTTACAATTTCAAACGCCATCCGATATGGCGTGTCCCGGGGCATTTTTACCAACGAAGCGGGCATGGGCAGTGCGCCCATCATACATGCATCGGCAGAAAATACACCGGTGAAGCAAGGGTATTGGGGAGCGTTCGAGGTGTTTGCCGATACAATAGTGGTGTGTACCATTACGGCACTGGTCATCTTGTCCTCGTCCTTTTACGGCACAGCAGAAAAAACGGGTCCTGCGTTGGTGCAGGGTGCGTTCCGGGAAGTGTTCGGTAGCTACGGCAGCTGGTTTCTGACAGTGTCTCTTGCGCTGTTTGCCTTTGCGTCTATCATCGGCTGGTCCTATTACGGCACAAAATGTTGTGAGTTTTTATTCAAGCGGAAAGCAGCGGTCTTGCTGTACAAGGCTGTTTTTTGCGTTATGCTGTTTATCAGTGCCAACACGGGTCTGGAGCTGATATGGGGCATTTCTGACACTCTGAACGGTTTCATGGCGCTCCCGAACCTGTGTGCAGTAATTCTTCTCTCACCGGTTTTGTATCGTTTGGTAAAAGAGGAAGGATGAAGAGGATATATCCCGGTCGATATAGTAACAGTCACATCGGCCGGGGTGGTATACATAGAATTGCCGCATTGTTTTGAATAAGGGTGTGTGAAAAAGATCCGTCAAGGCTTCCATGAATAAAAACTTGACAATCTTAAATGAGTTGTATACAATATAATTGTAAAAAACAAAAAAGGAGTTTGTGATATGAATTTATATGATCAGAGCGTGAAGGACAGGAAGGGCAATGTTGTATCCTTAAAGGAGTATGAGGGAAAGGTGTTGCTGATTGTAAACACAGCCACAGGCTGCGGGTTTACACCCCAGTATACGGGTCTTCAAAATCTGTATGATAAATACAAGGACAGAAGGTTCGTTGTGCTTGATTTTCCCTGTAATCAGTTTGGCAATCAAGCGCCGGGTACGGGGGAGGAAATCCATAATTTTTGTACCTTAAACTATCATGTGACCTTTCCCCAGTTTGCAAAGGTGGATGTAAACGGTGCGGCAGAAAGCCCGGTGTTCACATTTTTGAAAGAACAAAAGAACGGTTTTCTCGGTTCAAGGATCAAATGGAATTTCACCAAATTTTTAATAGACAGACAGGGGAACGTTGTGGGTCGATATGGACCTGCAGACAAGCCGGAAAACCTTGAAAAAGACATAGCCGATCTGCTATAATACAGAAGAGATTAAAATTGATTATCGGGAGATTTGTATGAGTTACGATGCGTTAAAGCTGGAAAACCAGCTATGCTTCCCTTTGTATGCCTGCTCGAAAGAGGTTGTGCGTTTGTATAAGCCTTTTTTGGATGAAATCGGGCTCACCTATACCCAGTATATTGCGATGATGGTTTTATGGGCCAGGCAAGCGGTCTCTGTGAAGGATTTGGGGGAAGCGCTGTACTTGGACAGTGGCACATTAACACCGCTGCTGAAGAAAATGGAATTACAAGGGCAGGTGTCCCGCAATCGTGATCCTAAGGACGAACGAAGCGTGATTGTGTCTCTGACCGATGTGGGAAAAAGCCTTCGTGAAAAAGCCATTGATGTTCCGAAACGGATCGGGAGCTGCATTCCTTTGACTGGCGAAGAAGCAAAAACTCTTTCCCTTCTTCTCTATAAGATTCTCAGCACAATAAAATAACAAACAGCGATTTTGAGAGGTGTGGTTCAATGAGCAAGACAGACAAACGGGAGGATTATTTAAAAGCAATTGAAAGCAGGAAATCCAGAAGAAGCTATACAAAAGAGCCCATCGACCCTGAAAAGGTGTGGTTTTTGAAACAATGTATGGAAGAAATCAATGGGGAAAGCGGGCTGAGTATCCGCTGGCTGGAAGACGGAGGCGCTGCTTTTTCAATGACCAAAAGCTATGGGATGTTTAAAAATGTCCGCTCGGTAATGGTGTTGCAGGGACAGAGGAAGGCATCGGATCTGAGGGAACGGGCGGGGTACTATGGCGAGCGTCTGGTGCTGGAAGCCGCACGGCTGGGTTTGGGTACCTGCTGGGTGGCAGGGACGTATGATAAAAGCTCCGCATTACTCCCGGTGATTGACGGCGAAGAAATCGTTTGTTTAATCTCTGTTGGCAATGTGCCGCCGGAACAGACCCTCAAGGAAAAGGTAATTTACCGCTCGGTTCATCGCAGTTCCTTGAAGCCGGAAGATTTTTATATCGCTGACGGTCCCGTGCCGGATTGGTTTATGAACGGGATCAAGGCAGTGCAAAAAGCCCCCTCGGCTATCAACAGCCAAAAGGTGCGGTTTCAATATAAAAACCAAACGGCTACCGTGACCATTCCGGAAACAAGACCGACGGACCTGATCGATCTGGGAATTGCAAAGCTGCATTTCACAATTGGAGCAGAAGGTAATTTCCCTTTTGGAAACGGAGCTGTTTTTGAAAAAGAGTAAAAACAACCCCCTATGAATGCAACTACATTCATAGGGGGTTGTTATGTATTTATAAGGAAAGTTATAGAAAAAGTCAATTTCCACTGAACCAATAAGGGTTACCAATACCCGCAGTAAAAACGGACCAGCCGATGATGGTAAGCAGCAGCATAGCAGTTGCGACAATGTTTAGAATCAAAGATACCTTGGCGGCTTTGTCATAATCCAATTGATTCAGCGAGCTTTTGGCCTTGTTTGCATATACAACCGCAATGATGGAAGGAACCAGCCCAAGGAAAAATCCCCAACAGCAAAGCGCAGATAAAACAATGTTCACAATACCCCAGGCAAGCATGCCGTTTGCATTTCCGTTTAAAACCGGTCGCTGATAATAGGGCTGCTGATATTGGTACTGGGGCGGTACGTAAGCACCCTGAGGCGGACGATAGCCCTGCGGGGGCGGCTGGTAAGCACCTTGGGGCGGAGGATAGGTGCCTTGAGGCGGACGGTATCCCTGGGGCGGGGGCGGATAGGTGCCCTGGGGCGGACGATATCCCTGAGGAGGCGGGTATGTGCCTTGGGGTGGCGGAGTGGGACCCTGGGGTGGATATGTGGTCTGCGGCGGGGGATTGATGCTCTGTGCTTGGGCAGATTCTTTGCTCTCTGCTTGTTCCGGTTCCGGGTTTTGATTTTCAGCCGCAGTAGATACACCTTGTTGCTTCCCGCAGATGGGGCAGAATTTAACCGAGTCTTCCAGGTCTGTTCCGCAGTTGATACATTTTGGCATCTTCTATAACTCCTTTTATCGATAGAATGAGGTTCGTTACAGCGTTATGCACACAGCAACGAACAAATACATTTAAGGTGCAAGAATGGTAAAGGGGAATACGGGGATGTTGCGCAAAACGAAAAACAATAAAATCACAGCAATAATCAGATAACTGTTAAATGACGTGAGCGGAAAAAATGGCAACGGATCCTTATGAAATACAATCCTGATGTAATATTTGATAACCAGATAGATAAGAACAGGGGCAAACAGGGTGAAAATGACATTATGGTCCAAAGCGGTTAGCAAATTTAAATGTGTAATATCATAAAGTGCTCTCCCGCCGCCGCAGCCAGGGCAATAGAGATGGGTATAGCGATAATTCGGGCAATAAAACGGGCTTCGGTAAAAGTATATGTAAATCAGGCCGCTCACCAAAACAGCAGGAACGGCAAAAGCGAAAAGAATGCGAAACACGAAGCTGTTGACAATTTTCCTTATTTTATCATAAAACACTGCATTCGTCAACTTCCTTCCTTTTATGATACATTGCGTCTCTTTACTTTTTAACAAAACAAGCTATAATGGAAGTATATGCAAATGAAAAGAGGAGCGGTAAATGATTACGATCCAGTCGGTTTCAAAATCCTTTCATAAGCAAAAAGTTCTGGACGATATATCCTTAACCATTGAACGAGGTGAAATTTTCGGTTTGTTGGGTCCCTCCGGTGCCGGGAAAACCACCCTGATCCGTTTGATTACAGGCGCCGAAAAACGGGACAGCGGAGAAATCTTTGTGGATGCCGTTTCGGTTCCGGACAGAAAGGTGCTTCAAAGAATAGGGTTTATGCCCCAGAACGACGCACTGTACACGGACATCACGGGTTTCGAAAACCTAAGGTTTTTCGGAGGCTTATTCGGATTGCACGGGGCAGTACTGAAAGAAAAAATAAGCGAATGCCTGCAGCTGGTGGACTTGTCGCAGGATGCAAAAAAACCGGTCAGTAATTATTCTGGCGGCATGAAAAAGCGTCTGTCACTGGCAGCTGCGTTGATCCACTCACCGGATGTACTTGTGCTGGATGAGCCCACAGTAGGGATTGACCCGGTTTTACGCCGTAAAATCTGGGAAGAATTTGACCGCCAAAGAAACAGCGGCAAGACAATTATTGTGACCACCCATGTTATGGATGAGATCCAATATTGTGACAGGGCGGGACTGATCTATGAAGGCAAGCTGATTGCTTGTGATACCGTGGAGCAGTTGAGAAAAATGGGGAAGGGCAGCGTGGAAAATCTGTTCTTTTTCACAAAGCAAGGAGAAAACGATTTATGAGCTGTCTGATCATCAGAATATTAAAGCAAATTGAAAGCGATAAGCGTTTGATCGGTCTCATCATTGCGGCTCCCATCTTGCTTTTGTCGCTGATTTATCTGTTGTTGGGCGATTCCGGCTATCAGCCGAAAATCGCGGTCAAGGGTCTTCCTCCACAGTTGGTTACTGCCTTGGAAAAGCAGGATTGTTCGTTGATCACCACAGATAAGGAAGCCGACACCTTGCTGCGGGACAAGGATGCCGACGGGGTGCTGTCAATGATCAATTCATCCATCCATATAAAAATACTTGAGAACGATGCCGTAAAAACAGGGCTGGTTACAGCGGCAGTGAAGAATGCTCTGACAGAATATATGCCTGCCGGCTCGATGACGACCGAATTCATTTACGGAACAGAGACACAAAGCATGTTTGATACCATGGGGTATATCATGCTGGGTATCCTCTCGTTTTTCTTTGTGTTCATCATTGCCGGTATTTCTTTTGTCCGGGAACGCACGGGAGGAACACTGGAACGGTTTATATTGTCGCCGATCAAACGGTGGCAGATTGTGGCAGGCTATACCATTGCGTTTGGAATCCTGTCGGCGGTGCAAAGCTTGATAGTTTTAATATATTCGGAATTTGTACTGAACATGAACATCGGCGGGAAATTCGTTGAGGCTGCCTGTGTGATGCTTTGTCTGGCCTTGTGTGCCGTTTCCCTGGGTACGCTGGTTTCCATTTTTTCAAACAACGAATTTCAAATCGTCCAGTTTATCCCCATTGCGGTGATTCCTCAAATCTTCTTCTCCGGGCTTATTCCGCTGGATACCATCCCCATGGGCCTCGGTAAAATCGCCTATGCTATGCCGGTTTACTATGCCTGTACAGCCTTGAAAAAGCTAATCATCTATCATCAGGGCTTCGGGGATATCTCCAGCTATCTTTTCGTGCTGCTCGGTATCACTCTTGTGCTTTCCGCCATCAATACCCTGGCATTGAGGCGTTACCGTAAAATTTAAACGGATTATTATAAAAAAAGCGGATGATAACCCGCTTTTTTTATACATTAATTCGGAACAAGACCACGTCGCCGTCGGCCATGACATATTCCTTGCCTTCGCTTCGTACCAGTCCCTTTTCCTTGGCGGCTGTCATTGTACCGCATGCCATCAGGTCATCAAAGGAGACAACCTCGGCGCGGATAAAGCCACGTTCAAAATCTGTGTGGATTTTACCGGCGGCCTGGGGTGCTTTTGTGCCTTTTACAATCGTCCAGGCGCGCACCTCCGGCTGTCCTGCGGTGAGGTAGGAAATCAGCCCCAGCAGGGAATAGCATTTTTCAATCAGTCGGTCAAGCCCGGAGGAGGAAAGCCCCAGCTCTGACAAAAACAGCTCTTTTTCTTCGCCGCTGAGAGGAGCGATTTCTGCTTCCAATCCTGCACAGATGGGTAGCACCTCGGCGCCTTCCGCGGCAGCGATTTTTTTGACAGCCAGATATCTTTCGTTGGTTTCGATGCCGGAAATAAAATCCTCTTCGCTCATATTGCAGGCGAAAATGACCGGTTTTGTGGACAACAGAGCAATGGAGGATAAAATCTCATCCTCTGCCTCGTCCCGTGTGACGGTTCTGGCAGGCTTACCGCTTTCTAAATGAGCGATCAGGCGGTTTAAGAAATCGGCTTCCGTCTGCATGGTCTTGTCGCCCTTGCTGAGCTTTTGGGCCTTGTCGCGGCGGCGTTCTACCATTTCGATATCTGAAAAAATAAGTTCAAAATTAATGGTTTCGATGTCACGGGAAGGGTCAACGGAGCCTTCTACATGAACAATGTCATCGTTTTCAAAACAGCGGACAACATGAACAATGGAATCCACCTCTCTGATATGGGAAAGAAATTTGTTTCCCAGTCCTTCTCCCCGAGATGCCCCCTTTACCAAGCCGGCGATATCTACAAATTCAATGATCGCAGGAGTGATTTTAACGGGGTGATACATTTCTGATAGCTTTTGGAGCCGAACATCCGGCACAGCCACCACACCCACGTTTGGCTCAATGGTACAAAACGGGTAGTTGGCAGCACCCGCACCTGCATCTGTAATGGCATTAAACAGGGTTGATTTTCCTACATTGGGCAACCCTACAATTCCTAATTTCATCCTATTCTCCATTCCCTTTAATCTGTTAACAGTATAGTATGATTGCCGACGATATTCAACTATTTTCTGAAAATAGTCAAATACATATTGATATTTTTTCCCTTTTCAATTAAAATAAGGATATATTGTAATGGGAAGGTTGTTAAAAATGAATGCGAGTAAATCCAATCAGATACGAAACAACACTTTGATGATTTTGATCTCAGCAGTAATTGTGCTGGTGGCATCGGCAAATTTTTTAAAGAATGATTCCGTCAATATTTTTCTGTATGCGCTTGCCATTGCGTTTTGCGGCTATGATTTTGCAATCAAAGCCATTGAAAAATTATTATCCCTCAAATTTGATGAACGTATTTTTATCATTGCGGCAGTTTTGATCACGTTTGTTCTGAAGATGCAGTCTACTTCGGCAATGATCGCCATTCTTTATAATTTTGGCAATATCCTAAAAGAAATTGCTTTGGATTATAATGAAAATGAAACAGAAAAAAACAGAAAAATCCTGCCTTCCAAAGTGAGCATTCTGGGTGAGAATGAGAACTATCTGGAGTTTAAACCCGAAGATATCAAGGAAGGTGACATTCTGCTTGTCAAACCGGGAGAAAGAGTCCCGACGGACGGTATTATTCTTGAGGGCATTTCGAGCCTCAATACCTCGGCATTGTTCGGGGAGAGCAAATCAGTCAAAGCGGAAGTGGGTATGACTGCTTTGGGAGGAGCACTTAACGAAAGCGGGGCCATTAAAGTCAAGGCAACCTCGGTGTTTGAAGAAAGCGCAGGATATCAAGTCACCAGATCCTTTGAGGCAGCTACACAAAAGAAGGGCAAGCTGGAAGCTTTTGTCCTGAAATATACAAAGTTCTATACCCTTGCTGCGTTGGTCATTGTCGCTGTTTTAGCGGTCATGGCATTCCTGTCAAAGGAAAACGAAACCGATTATATCATAAGAACTCTGGTGGTGCTGATGGCATCCATGTCCGGCTCGCTGACCTTGTTTGTGCCCCTGTTTTACAAGACAAGCGCTTCTGCTGCCTTAAAAACGGGTGCCATTGTGAGCGGTGGCAGTGTGTTTGAAAAACTAGCCGGCGTCAAAACCATGCTGTATCACAAAACCGGTGTCATCACCACAGGCGCTATGACCATGGGAGACATCACCGCAATACATAATTACACGGCTGATCAGGTTCTAAACATTGCAGCAATTGCGCTTTCTGTATCAAAAACGAGAATCGCAAGCATTATCAATGCCCATGCAGGAAATCCGAAAGCTTCCGTTACGGATGCAGAAGAATACAAGAGTCTGGGGGTTTCCGTTACCATCAACGATAAGACTGTTTTATGCGGCAGTGCTGCTTTTATGAAGCTGAAGAATGTGGATATCACAGCCCTGCCGGAGGTAACTGTTTATACGGTTGTCGATGGTGTTGCAGTCGGTGCAATCAAAATCCATGATGTATTAAGGCCCGACGCTGCCGCTACAATGAAGGAACTGAAGCTGACAGGGATCGAGAAAAATATACTGCTCACCGGAGACAACAACGCAACAGCGGCGGCGGTGAAGGAAAAAGTAGCAATGGACGCATATTTTGCCGTTTTGACACCAGACGAGAAGGTGCAGAAGCTGGCGGAGAGTAAGAATGCAGGATATGTCACAGAAGCAGATGACGGATCGGAACCGACCGAAGATGGTACTCATTTTGTCATTGGAAGCGGGAACGAGCTGATCCTGCCCGATACCGACATTGTGGTGACGAGTGGTAAGATCAGCGCAATACCGAAGGTATTCCACATTGCACAACAAGCCATGCTATCCTTCAAAATCAATATAGCGGCTGCGTTTCTGCTAAAACTGATTGTCATCTTGGTTGGCGCGTTTGGCATTGCCGCCCCATGGGTTGCGATTCTGATTGCTTTGTGCGTGGACATTGCCATTGCCGTCGGCACCGTTCTCAACACCACGAGGCTGTTAACAATAAAATAACACAACTTAACCAGTCAACCAAAAGCCCTGAAAGGTTTCTCCTTTCAGGGCTTTTTCATGTTATTTTGAGAATGGAGGATCGAGGCACGAAGAAGGTTAAATCCGGCGCCTGGAACGCACACGCTTCATTTTTTTGCGGTATTTATTTTGCACGATATTGACGATTATCAGCAATATCAGAAGCAAGACAAAAATGATTGCGCCCACAATAAACCAAAAGCTGGTGACAATGTTTTTGGCGACCTGTAAATAATATAAAAGCTCATTGCGGTTTACATCATCGGTGGCGATGATATTGACCCGACCGATTTCCTCGCCGGAATATTTTATCTTAGCAAAGCCCATGACCATACCGCTTTTCACTGGGGCATCCACAGTGCTTTTGGTTAAAATCGGTTCTATAATGATGGTGGAATCATCCGCTGATTTTGGAATGATGGCGGAAAAATCCTTGTCGGGGAACAGGGAAAGATGATCCGTTTTCCAGGCAAGCTTGACCGAAACCTCCGCAACCGGCTCGTTTTTGTTGACAACCTGCTTGTATTCAAAGGTGTCAAAGGCCCATTTGTAAAGGGATTTTGTATCGGAAAATTCCTTGTGAATTACGTTGCCTGCCGCATCTTTGGGCGGTGCGCCCATGGCGAGGCAGATGTAATTGTATCCGTCCTTGGAAGCGGTGGAAATGAGGCAACGGCCTGCCTCTGTGGTATAGCCGGTTTTCACGCCGTTGATATAGCGGTAATAATACGTGGTGGAGGGATTGAGCATTAAATTGGTGGTGGCAATTTTTCGCTGCGGGTTTTTGTTGGTAGCAGGAACGGTATAAGAGGACTGGTTGCACATTTCTGCAAAGGTGGGCAGTGTGATGGCGAAAACTGTCAGCTTGTACATATCGGAAACTGTGGTATAATTGAGAGGATCATGAAGTCCCACGGGGTTGGAAAAATGAGTGCCAGTCATTTTCAGTTCCTTCGCCTGCTCGTTCATCATATCCACAAAGACGCTGATATCACCGCCTCCGAAATGGTTGGCAACGACCGTGGCGGCGTCACCGCCGGAGGTTACCAGCATGATGTTCAATAGCACCCGCAAAGGCAGCTGCTCGTCCGCTTTTAGTCCGCCCAGAGAGGAATCTGTTCCCAAAAGGGAATCCAGATCTTCTTTGTTGACGGTGATGACTTCGTCAAGGTTGGTTGCTTTACGGAGGGCGACGACTGCCGTCATGATTTTGGTCAGGGAAGCGGGATAGACCTTTTCATCGGCGTTTTTGGTGAATAAAACAGCGCCTGTGTCCAGGCTCGCCAGCATGACCGCATTTGATTGGATGTCAATATCCGCCGGAAGTGTATAGGCCGATGCCTTTACGGGCAGAAGCACTGATGCGAACAGAAATATAAAACAAAGAAAAAATGCGTATTTTTTCATAGCAATCTCTCCTGATTTGGTGTAAAATATTGATGTAATGTTTATAGTATAACAGCTAAAAAGATAAAATTAAAGGAAAATTTAATTTATTTATAATGAATTCACATTTTTACGGGGGAACAAAAATGGTTTATGTTACCGGTGATATGCACGGCGACGAAATAAGACTGTATAAAAAAGAAATCCGAAAGTTAAAGGAAGGGGATACCCTGATTGTTTGCGGCGATTTTGGTTTTGTCTGGGATGGAAGCCCAAAAGAGAAAAAGCTTCTTGAATACCTGGGCAGCCGAAAATACAACGTCTGCTTCATTGACGGCACCCATGACAATTATGATTTGATCAATTCCTATCGGGAAACCGTGTTTAAGGGCGGACGGGTGCACAGAATTTCCGGCAGCTTGTTTCACATGTGCAGGGGTCAGATTTTTAACATTGACGGACTCAGTATCTTCACCTTCGGCGGAGGCGAAAGCGCCGACAAAGAAATGCGTACCGAACACGAAACCTGGTGGAGAGAAGAAATGCCCACGCCGGACGAGATGCAGGAAGGCGCGGAGAATATGGAAGAGGCCGGATGTGACGTGGATGTGATCATTACCCATGAGCCGCCGTCCTTGGTCAAAAGTGCGATTTTGCTTCGGTCCGGCAAGGTAGATGCCGTCAGCAAATTAAACGGATATTTTGAAGAACTGAACCGTTCCTGTAAGTTTAAAAAGTGGTATTTCGGCAGTGTTCACGAGGACAGAACCATTACACCGCTGCATACCGCCGTGTTCAAAGAGGTTATTCCGATTATACTGTAGACACAAAGGAGTGGTTGTAAATTGAAGCTGTTTCATACCGCAGATTGGCATCTGGGCAAGGTTTTATACGGCCGCTCGTTATTAGATGATCAGCGATATTTTTTATATGATTTTTTTCTGCCCCTGATTGACAGGGAAAAACCCGACGGGATTTTGCTTTCCGGTGATATCTTTGACCGGCAAATCGCACCTGTGGAGGCGATTTCGTTGTTTGACAGAATCATTACAGAAATCGTGGTGAAACGAAATACGCCTTTTTTAATCTCGCTGGGCAACCATGACGGAGCAGATCGTTTTTCCCTGGGGACTGACTTGTTAAAAACAAAGGGCTTGCACATAGAAACCAAACTGAAAAGCACAGTGGAACCTGTCAGGATTATGAAAGACGGGGTGAAAACCCATATCTATATGCTGCCCTACTTTGATCCGGCGGTGGCAAGAGACGCATTCAAGAACGAAACGCTGCGCACCTATGCCGAGAGCTTCGAGGCAGT
>ERZ778021.1666-NODE-1666-length-24117-cov-5.691713_pt1 | contig 24117 bp, 25 predicted proteins | sample MGYA00375751_ERZ778021 | MGnify/ENA primary metagenome ERZ778021 (study PRJEB29350, sample SAMN05389814) | bioreactor metagenome | isolation source: Thiocyanate stock bioreactor | place: South Africa: University of Cape Town | collected 2013-08-29 ... | reverse complement strand
CATCGTGTCGCCGACCGCGGCGAAGCTGACGCCGGAGCCGCCGGTGCTGGTCCCGCCGTTGGATTCGGAGCCGGAGCCGTCCTTGGAGCCGGAGCCGCCGTGCTTGTGGTGCGGCTTCGAGGTCACGTCGGCGACCGCTTCGCCGGCGCCCCCTCGTTGCGAGCGCACCGAGCCGCCGCCGATGTAGGAGGTCGCGGCGACGACGCAGGCGGCCAGGCCGAGCACCACCACGAGAACGATCGCGCCGGTGCGCTTCATCGCATAGGTATCGCACCGCCGCAGGACAGCCTCGCGCGCCGGTCGCGATCCTGCAGCGCCGCGACGCGGCGGCCGGCGTTCGCCGACCCATAGGATCGCGGCATGCGTCGCAGCATCGCCATCGCTGTCGCGCTCGTCCTCATCGTGGTCGGCCTCCTCGGCTTCGCGACCGGCGCTTTCGTCGGCGTCGGCTGCGTCGTTCTCGTGCTCGCCTGCCTCCTGCTGGCGGTCATGCTGGGCATCGGACCGAGCGAAGACGACAAAAAATAGCGATTACCGCAAGTTTCACCGAACAAACGTCAGTTAAAGATTCCTTCCCAGCGGGTAGAGTCCCCGCCAATGCGGAGCTATGTCGTAGCCGCGTGGGAGCGGCGTCGTCACCGAGAACGTGAGTTGCACGAGGTCACCGCGGAAACCGCGGAACATGCCATCGTCGCGATCGCGTCTGCGCGGCCACTCGAGCAGCAGCCGGGGATCTACGAAGCCTGGCCCGCCGAGGCGCCCGAGCTGAACCTGCGCATCACCTACGAGCACCCCCGGCGCCAACTGCGCCTCCGCCCCGACGGCCAGTAGGCCGCCCGCCCGCCCGCGCCGTACCCTTCCGGTGTGGAGATCATCGACGCGGACGCACGCTCCGGCGAAGATCTCGTCCAGATCGCCTTCGCCGACACGCGCGAGGAGGCGGCACTGATCCGCGGCCTCCTGCGCGAAGACGGCATCCCCAGCCTCGCCAAGCAGAGCTCGATCAACGGCCCGGCCCTCGGCGCCGGCCTCCTCACCCGCAGCCCCCGCCGCATCTACGTCCGTCCCGACCACGCCGACCGCGCCCGCACCCTGCTCGGCGAGACGATGGTCGAAGACCCGCGCGAAGCCGAGATCCCCGAACCCGCGAACGCCGCCCACCTCGCCGACGCCGCCGGCCGCCCGCCCCGTGACTACTCCCTCTTCGGCGCCTACGCCCGCGCCTGGATCGTCGCCGCGCTCGTCCTCGGAGTGGCGCTGGTCGTGTTCCTGCTCCTGCACTAGGGACCACGGCCCGCGGGTAAGGCCTTCGGTATGGGACGGATACCGAGGCGCCTCGTCGTCGTGCTCACTCTCGTGGTCGCCACCGCGATCCTCGCCGGCTGTGGGGGCGGCGGATCGAGCGATCCCGAAGACGCGATCGAAGCGGCGGCCAAGCATCGCGACCAACTCGAAGGCGAATTCATGCTCGCCGAAGTCGAACTCGACAAGGCCTATCTGGCCGAGGACGAACGCACTGCCAAGTCGAAGCCCCGGCGGGCGGCGCGGCTGATCGACGAACTCATCCACTCCGCCGAGAAGATCGAACGCAGGTGCCGGGCCGGCACCGGGCTCGAGTCCTGCACCGAGATGGACGCGATCGAAGCGGTGGTAGGCGAAATCAAGGAAGAGGCACGGACCGGCCCCGGCGGCTGACGACCGATCCAGGTCGAATTCGGGGCGCGGAGTTCGTCGTCCTGGCAGAGGCGCGCTCAGAAGCGGGCGCGCGGAGCGAGACGAGGAGGATCCGATGGGCAAGAGCGTGTTGGACATGTCGGTGTCGTTGGACGGGTTCGTGGCCGGGCCGAACGAGACGCCGGAGAACGGGCTCGGCGACAACGGCTTGCGGCTGCACCGGTGGATCGGGTTCGGCGAGGAAGCCGATGGCGAGGTGGTTCCGGGCCGACCCGAAGGGGTGAACGGGGAGATTTGGGACGGGCTGATGACGTCCGGGGCCGTCGTCGCCGGACGCGGGACGGTCGAACCGGCGGGCTGGTGGGACGGCGATCACCACGACGGCGTGCCGATCTTCATCCTCACTCGCAGCCGCACCCCGGAGAGCGTCGAGCAGTGGCCGCTGATCACGGTGCTCGACGATGCCGGCGAGGCGATCGGGCGGGCGAAGGAGGCGGCGGGCGACCGCGATGTCCTCGTCCACGGCGTCGGCTGCGCCGCGGCGGCACTCGAAGCGGGCGTGCTCGACGAGGTCCAGCTCCACCTGGTCCCCATCCTGCTCGGCGACGGCCGCCGCCTCTTCGAAGGGATCGACCTGGAGCGCCTGCACGAGTTCGAGGTGGCGGACGTGCGCGAGGGCCGCGGCGCCACCCACCTCCGCTACCGCGTGGTCCGCTGAGCGCGGGTCGGCCGAGTCGGGCGCCTTGGCAGACTGCGACGCATGGTCGCCGCCCTTGTCCTGACCGGCGCCCCCGGAGCCGGGAAGACCTCCGCCCTGCTCGAGCTGGGGACGCGCCTGGAGATCGAAGGCGTCCAGTACGGGGCGATCGAGTCGGAGCAGCTGACGATGGGCTCGCCCGTCCTCTCCAATGAGGAACTGATCCCACAGCTCGCCGCCGTCCTGCGGTTGCAGCGCGAGGCGGGGCGGCGGCTCTTCCTGATCGTGGCGACGATCGAAAGCGAGGCGGACCTGCGCGGCGTGGTCGACGCGGCGCGGGCGGACAAGGTCCTCGTCGTCTGCCTGCGGGCGAGCCCCGACACCGTGGCGGCGCGGGTCGAGTCCCGCGAGCCGAACTCCTGGCCAGGCAAGGGGGCGCTGATCGAGCACGCCCGCGAGCTCGCCGTCTTGGTGCCGCAGATCGACGGGATCGACCTCGTCATCGACACCGACGCGCAGAGCCGCGACGGGGTCGTCGAGCAGATCCTCGATGCCCTCGCCGCGCACACGCTGCTCCCTCGGACCCCCTGAAGACGCACCGGGTGGTTCCTACCCAGCCCGGCTCTCTCCCGCGCCCGCACGGCGAATTTCCCCAGTACCGTCGCCGGATCGTCCACGATCCACACTGGGGAGTCGTATGAAGACCTGGAGTGTCACGTCCCGTCGTTCGCTCGCAGTCCTGTCCGCGGCGGCGCTCTGCGCCGCCCTCCTCCTCTCGATATCGGTCGGCGACGCCGCCGGCGCGGGGACCAAATGCCCGCCGAAAAACGAGGCCGCGGGATGCACCCTCCCGGTCGAAGCCCGCTTCTACAAGAACTACGGCGGCAGCTCCGCGATCACGGTCCAGGTCAGCGAAAAGGGCTTCTCCCTCACCGTCTACGCGGTGGAGATCAAGTGCACCAAGTACGCCCCGATGCTCGGCCCCAAACAGGAGTTGGCATTCGGCCTCAGCGACAAGCGTCACCCCAAGGTCGGCAAGTCCTACACGATCAAGAAAACCGAAACCCAGGGCGGCGAAGAAGACGAAGAGCCCCAGCACTCGCAACTCGAAGCGACCCTGACCTTCAAGTCGGCAAAGCTCGTCGTGGTGAAGATTCACCTGCTGAACTCGTCAAGCAGCGAAGTGTCCTGCGACGGCAACGGCACCTACAACGTGAAGCGCCAGAGCTGACGATTGCGCAGTCCCGGGCGGGCCGACTCAGTCGCCCAGGTCCGCCCGGGTGTCTCCCGCGATCTCGCCCTGAAGGCATTCGGCGCTCTCGATATCCCGGAGTCGGGCCGGGGATTCCTCGTCGTCCCTGAGACGGGCCAACGATTCGGCCATCACCGTCAAGGCCTCGTCGTTTCTCCCCCTGCTCCAGAGGAAGCGCGCAAGCTGGCTCCAATTGCCGGACCACTGCGGCTCACGCGACAGGACCGAACGAAACAGTCTCTCGGCTTCCTCGAACTCACCGTCGGCTGAGGCGAGCCGACCCCGCAATCCGTCGAGGTCGACCGCGAGGGCAAATTGATCGCCGCCCGACTCCTCGGCGCGAGCGACGCACTCTCTCGCCCCCTCGGCGTCGCGGGCATCCATCAGCACGTACCCCGCCTGCACCTGGATGTTCGGGTCCCGGGCGCCGACCCGCGCCGCCCTCGTGGCCTGCGCCGCCACCTCGCAGTCTGACCGCTCGGCTTGACGCAGGCCCCGCGCATGCATGAGCTGGATCTCGGCACTCTCCGGGAAGCGGCCGGCCGCGTCCCGACTGAAGGCGATGAACTCTTCGACCGTGCCTTGCAGGAGCAGCTTCCGACACCGCTCCAGCGCAGCCTGGCGCAAGCCCTGCCGCCATCCCTGGCGAATGTCGTCCCTGATCCCCATCACGGCAGTATCGACATGGGGCGGGCTGGACTCGAACCAGCGACCAAGGGATTATGAGTCCCGTGCTCTGACCAACTGAGCTACCGCCCCGGGCCTCCTGTCCGGCGCGCCGGTTACTTCACCTTGGCGCAGGGTTCGAAGGCGCCACGGAGTATGCCTTCGCGGACCTTGTCCGTGCCGTTTCGGAGTTCGACCAGGAAGCGGTCGGGGAAGGCTTCGAAGGTGCGCTTGATGCAGGCGACCGCCTTCGGGCTGAGGCCGTTGGCTTCGGCGAGGCCGACCATCTCGGGGACGATGGAGGCGGTGCGGAGGAGCTCGAATTCCTTGCTCGAGGCATTCGGGTCGATGATCGGGCGGCCGGACTTTTCGCAGGCCGGGCCCGCCTTGCCGATGATCCGGGTCGCCTTCGCTTCGCGCTCGGCTTCGGGCAGGTCGGCGAGGCCTTCGGCTTCTTTTGGGGTGAGCAGGCCTTCGACCTTGGCGACGACGCAGTGGGTGTACCAGCCCTGGTAGGGCAGCTGGTCGAGGATCGCTTCCAGTTCGCCGTAGACGTCCTTGACGTCGCTAGGGACCGTGACCGTGCCGCCGCCGACGGTCGCCGATTCTCCGTCCGAGCCGCCGCAGCCCGCGACGAGGACGCCGCCCGCGAGGACGGCGGCGACGAGCAGGGCGAGGCGCAGAGGGGCGGTCCGCACGCGCTAGGCGCTGAACAGCTGAGCGAGGCTGCGGCCGACGTCGGGCGGCTCTTCCTCGCCCTTGGCCGCCGCCGCGGCACCCTCGGCGAGCGCCTTCGCGGCGTCGGCGATCTGGTGGTCGCGGCCACCGCGGATCGTGCCGGTCTTCTTCGCTTCGGCGAGGTCGGACTCCATCAGCCCGGCGAGCTCCGCCAGCCGGCGCAGCCCCACCACCCCGGCGGTGCCGCGCAGCGCGTGCGCTTCGGCCCGCATCGTCTCGAAGTCCGTGGTCGCCGTCGCCAGCCCCGCCGAGATCACGTCGCAACGGCGCCGCGCCTCCTGGGCGAAGGAATCGAGCAGTTCCTCCTCGGAAGCAGTTTTGTCGCTCATTCCCCCACCACCTTTTCCACCGTCTTGTCCATCAGTTCCGTCCCGAACGCTCCCTCGATCGCCGCGACAACGATCCCTTCGCGGTTCATCGCGAACAACCACGGTTCGCTGGGCAGGTGGAAGCGGCGCACCTGGGGGCGCACTCCTTGCGCGGGATCGTTGTCGTTGTAGATCTCCATGTGGATGAAGTTGGCCTTGCCTTCGAATTCGTGCTGTGCCTGCTGGGCGACGTCGACGACGGGCCCGCAAACCCGACTCTGGCAGAACTTGGGGGTCGCAAACAAGAGGAGTATCGGTTCCTTTCCGAGCACTTCTGCGTAATTGACCTTGTTCTGCGTGTCCGGTGGAATCCTGGTCGTCAGCTTGGCGAGATCCCCGCCGACGCTCTTCGCGGTCGGCGTTTCGATCAGCGGCGCCTTGTCTCCAGGCCTCGGAATCTTTGCGTATTCACCCACTTTGATGCTGGGAAGCAGTTTCGCCCCCACCCCGCCTTTTTCCTTGATCAGGATCACCGGGCGATATTCGCCTTCGCCGGGGAGGTCGAGTTGGGTCGAGTAGACGACGCTCGCCACGTCGGCCCCTTCGGTCGTCGTCTTGCCCTGGAAGGGCGGCTTCGTCGCCAGCGATTCGATCCGCGCCGGGAACGGCCCGACCGCGGGCTGGTCCAGCGCCTGCGCCTGCGCCTTCGGCACCATCCCCTTGTTGCCCGCCTTCGATTTCGCCCCCGGCTTGATCGACGGCACCTTGGCGTAGTAGATCGCCGCTTCCGCGTCGGCGACCTCCTTGCCGGTCTTCCCCGATTCGAGTTTTTCGGCGAGCGTGAACGGATAGCGGTTCTGGCCCGGGTAGAAGGCCTGCGCTTCGCTGTTGATCTTCACCTGCGCGGGGTGGTTTCCCGGTTCGTTGATCACTTCCTTCAGCGTCTTCCCCTGCGCCGAGGGGAAGGAGCTCTTCGCCGGAGCCGGGCGACTCTTGCCGGCCTCGGCTTCCGGGTTGACGTGCGAGGTGGTGTTGCTGCTCCCGCCGCAGCCGGCGAGCAGGATCGCCCCGCACGCGAGCAGGCAGACGAGGCCCAGAGCAAGAGGGGGGCGCCGCATCGGCACGCATGCTTTCAGAGGGTGCCGCCGACGAGGCGGCCCGCCCGCGCCGCCCCGCCGGTAGGCTGGCCGCGTCGTCGAGCGGGAGGAGAAGGGGATGGCGGAGCGAGCGGCATTGATCACGGGGGCCTCGGGCGGAATCGGACTGGCGATCGCCGCGGTCCTGGCGGAGGAAGGGCACGCGCTGACGCTCTCGGCGCGGCGCCCGGAGAAACTCGAGGAGGCGGTCGCCGGGCTGCGCGAGGCAGGGCACGAGGTGCAGACCGTCGCCGCCAACGTCGCCGACGAGGAGGAGCTGAAAGCGGTCTTCGCCGCGCACGAGGAGCGCTACGGGCGCCTCGACGTGTTGGTCAACAACGCCGGGGTCGGGATCGGCGCGCCGATGGACGAGGTGCAGACCAAATTTCTCGACCTGCAGCTGGCGGTGAACCTGCGCTCGATCATCCTCGGGACGCGCGAAGGCCTGCCGCTGCTGCGCAAGGCGGGCGCCGAGCACCGCAAGGCACTGATCGTGAACACCGCCTCGATCGCCGGCAAAGCGGGCCAGCCCTGGCTCTCGATCTACGGGGCGACGAAGGCCGCCGTGGTCAACTACAGCGTCGCGACCGAGCGCGAGGTCGGCGGCGAAGGGATCTCCTGCACCGCCCTCGCCCCCGCCTTCGTCGACACCGCGATGACCGACTTCGTCAAGGGCACCGTCCCGGCCGAGGAGATGATCAAGCCCGCCGACATCGGCGAGGCGGTCCGCTACCTGCTGAAGACCTCGCCCAACTGCCACGTCCCCGAGATCGTCTTCACCCGGCCCGGCGAGGCGATCGGCGTCACCGGCTAGTGCGCGTCCTCGTCGCCGCCTTCGGCGACCCCGGCCACGTCTTCCCGGCGATCTCGCTGGGACGGGCGCTGGCGCGGCGCGGCCACGAGGTGACGATCGAGACCTGGGAGGAGCGGCGCGCCGCGGTCGAGGGCGCCGGGCTCGGCTTCACCGCCGCCGAGGAATACCAGACCTTCCCGCCGCCCGAGCCCGACACCGACGACGGGCGCCACGCCGCCGACGCGGCGCGGGCGCTGCTGCCGCTGATCGAGCGCCTCGACCCGGCGGTGGTCGTCTCCGACATCCTCACCGCCGCTCCGACCCTCGCCGCCGAGGCCGCCGGGGTGCCGCTGGCGACCCTGATCCCGCACATCTACCCGGTGGTCGAGCCGGGACTGCCGTTCTTCGCGGTCGGGCTGCGGGCGCCGCGGACGCCGGTCGGGCGGGCGGTCTGGAAGGCGGGCCAGCGGGCGCCGGACGTCGGCCTCGAGCACGGCCGGCGCGACCTGAACGACCAGCGCGAGCGCCTCGGCCTGCCGCCTCTCGACTACTTCCACGGCGGGATCAGCCCCGACCTGGCGCTGGTCGCGACCTACCCGCAGCTGGAGTACCCGCGCGCCTGGCCCGCCGCGGTGCAGGTGACCGGGCCGATGGCCTTCGAGGTCCCCCATCCCGACATCGAGCTGCCCGCGGGCGCGGCGCCGCTCGTCCTCGTCGCCCCGAGCACCGCCCACGACTCCGAGAACCAGCTCGTGCGGACGGCGCTGGCGGCGCTCGCCGAGGAGCCGGTCCGCGTCGTCGCCACCACCAACCGGATGCGCCCGCAGAGCCCGATCGAGGTCCCTGGCAATGCCGTCCTGGTCGACTGGCTGAGCTACAGCCAGTTGATGCCGATCGCGGCGCTGGTGATCTCCCACGGCGGCCACGGAACGGTCGCGCGGGCGCTTGGGGCGGGCACCCCGGTGCTGATCTCGCCGATCACCGGCGACATGGGCGAGACCGCGATGCGCGTCTCCTGGGCGGGCGTCGGCCGCTCCCTGCCCTGGCGCCTCTGCCGCCCCGGGCCGCTCCGCTGGGCCACCCGCCGCGTCCTCGCCGACCCCCGCTGCGCCGCCCGCGCCCGCCAGATCGCCGCCTGGGGCGCCACCCACGACGGCGCCGACCGCGGCGCCGAGTTGGTCGAGGAGCTGGCGCTGCGCAAGCGGTGAGCGAGATAGTCGGGTCCTCGACCGAGAGCATCGAGGAGGCGATCGAGGACGCGCCGGCCCGCGCGCATGACCCAGAGGCCCAGGGTGGTGCGCCTCCCGATGCCGTCGCGCTCGAGAGAGTCCCGGACGCGCTCTCGACCCCGGCCGGAAAAGGGTCTCCCAGGGCGGAAAGACGCACCTCCGAGCCGGGCTCATACGGACAGCTCGGATCCTCGGCGAGGTGGTCGCCACTGGTCGCGTAGGCGCGGGCGCGACTGCCGCCACAGACCTCGCGGCACTCGCAGCGCCCGCAGCGCCCGCCGAGCGCCGCGGGGTCGCGCAGCTCTCGGGAGGCCCGCGTCGCGTGCCGCGCGGATCCCGCCCAGCGCCGCCTCGAAGGCGCCGCGCGAGCCGCGCAGCTTGTCGTTGGTCGAGTCGAGCCCGTCGAGGCTGACGCCGACGTAGGAGAAGCCGGCGCGGCCCAGCTCACCCGCCTTGGCGGCGTCGATCCGGGTCCCGTTGGTGGAGAGCACCGTGCGCATCCCCAGCTCGCCAGCCCGGGCCGCCAGCTCGAGCACGTCGGGACGGAGCAGCGGCTCGCCGCCGGAGAAGAGCACGGTCGGCACCCCGAAGGAGGCGAGGTCGGCGAGCAGCCGTTCCCCCTCGCCGGTGCTGAGCTCGCCGGGGTACTCGCGGTCGTGGGAGTCCGCGTAGCAGTGCCCACAGTGCAGGTTGCAGCGACGGGTGACGCTCCAGACCACGACCTCGCCATCCGTGCGAACCCCGCTCCGACAACGGGGGTTCCTCAAGGGGACATCAGCCGGCCGGCGGTCGACCGGTAAGTAGCATGTGCCGCATCGACCAGTCCACGCCCCTCCTGACCTCACCCTCCTCCGTGGTAGAGGGTGAGGTGACGACCGTGGTTCGGCTGGTCAGGATCCTGATCACCGCCATGATCGTGGCCGCGATCGTCGCGGGCATCGTCCGCGGCATCACCTCGGGCGAGGATCCCGTGGTCAACGGCCTATATCTGACGCAGGCCGCGCTGGCCGCGATCCTGATCCTGCTCGGCAGCTTCGTCGAGGGTTTCGGCTTCGGGCTCTCGCTGGGCACTCAATGGCCCTACACCCGGAACATCGTGGTGCTCATGATCGAGGGCGATCCGGAGGCGGCCCACCGGATCGTGGCGACGCTGGTCGGCCTGATCGGCGTGCTCCTGGTGATCTTGGCCTCAGACTCCGCGACGACCAACGGCCTGATCCTGATCGTCATCACGGCGGTGCTGGGGGTGGGCACGCTCCACGTGCTCGCCGGTCGACTTCCCTCCGTCGTGCACGGGGTCCACGGCCTTCTCGCCTACGGCGTGTTCATCTGCTACCTGACCACCATCTACGTACCCGGGGTCAACTTCTGGTCATACCTGGGCGACATGACCGCGCTGCGGGCGGTGCTGGTGGCCGTGCTCCTCGGCGGCATGACCACCGGCCAGCGAGGCTTCGGCAAGGCCATCGGCGCGTTCTCCTGGCCACGACGCCTTCCGCAGCTGGTGACGGTCCTCCACCTGATCGCCGCACTGTTCCTGGTCGCCACCCTGGGGTGGCTGATGCCGCAGTTCCCGGTGGCGTTCTACCTGGCCGTCGCCCAGGTGTCGGTCGGCTTCCTGCTTTTCCACGCGGTGAACCTCCAGCCGAAGAGCCCGGGGATCCTGGTCGCGTTCCATCAGGCCATGGTGCTCGCCATAACCGTGGCTATCGTGGCCGCCTGACGTCGCCGGCCAAGCGCGCTCCGTTCCGGGCCAACGCCACCGCCGCGCCCTGGGCCGCCTCGATCAGCCGCGCCCCCTTCGGCGAGCCACCGGGGTCGAGCTGCCACTGAACCAGGAGGCCGTCGAAGAGGGCGATGATCAGTACCGCCAGCGAGTCGGCGTCGACTGCCGGGGCGCCGATCTCCTCGAAGGCGTCACGGGCCGTCGCCGCGATCGCCACCCGGAAGTCTTCGTAGTTGCGCAGCATCTCGACCCGCAGGTCCTCCGAGCGTGCCAGCTGCGCCCAGGCCTCGAGACAGGCGCTGATCAGCGGCCGGTTCTCCTCGAGGCTGTCCGTCAGCCCGGCCAGGGTGCGGCCGAGGCGCTCCAGCGGGGTCGCCGGCCCCGGCTCGGCGGCAAGCGCGACGAGCGGCTTCAGCCAGCGCTGGAAGGCCTCGGTGAGGGCGACGTTGAGGAGGTGCTCCTTGGATTCGAAGTGATAGCCGATCGAGGACAGGTTGGTGCCCGAGGCCTCGACCAGGTCGCGGGCGGTCGTGCGGGCGTATCCCTTCCGCTGCAGGCACTCGATCGCCGCCTCCAGCAGTCGCTCTCTGTGACCGCTGTCACGTTGACTGGGCACCGGCCGCGTACCATACGCTTCATACGGACGTATGTATAGATAGGAGACGGCCGATGGACGAAGATCGCAGTCACCGAGCAGCTCTCCCCCGCGGCCGATTCCTCCTCATCGCCGCCCTGACGGCAGCGCTCCTCGGCGCGACGACCGCCGCCGCCGGTCCCTCCCCCGCCGACACCGCCTCCGGCGCCGCCCGACTCAGCGCCGCGATCACCAGCTCCCAGCACCTCGCCCGTGCCCGGCTCCGTCCGGTCGCGGGCACCCTCGCCCACGGGCTGCCCGGCATCCTGAACCGGCTCGGCTCCCTCCGCAAACCGGCGGCGACCACCGAAGAACAGCTGGGCTTCGCCCTCGCGCAGCTGCAGCAGGTGAGCCCGCTCGCCTACGACCAGCATCTCCTGCCCGCCACGATGGCGGTCGGGCGCGCCTACGCCGCCGCCACCGGCTCCGACCCTCTGACGTCGACCGCCATCGACCCCGAATACGCCGGGCTCGGACGCGAACTCGCCATCGCCCGCGCGGCGTTGCGGCGCCGCGCGGCGCGCGCGGCGGGTCTCGCGCACGGGGTGAACGTGCTGACCGTGCGGCTCGCCCGCGAGAAGCGCGACGCGGCGCGGCTGGCCCGGGCGCTCGAGCGCCTGCGCCGCGGCGACGCGCGGTCGCGGCGCTAGGCGGAGGTCGCGATGCGCCGCCCGCCGCTCCCCGCCCGGCGGCCGTGGCCGATCCTCGCCGCCTGGGCGGTGGCGGTCGCGATCCTCGCCCTGCTCGGCAGCGGCATCGCGGCACGGCTGGCGCCGACCTCCCTGCTCGTCCCCGGCACCCCGTCGGCGCGTGCGCACGCGATGCTCGAGCGCCAGTTCGGCAACCAGGTCGTCGTCACGGTCCTGCTCGAGGGGCCCCCGCGGGCGCTCGATCGCCAGGGCCGCCGCCTGGCCGCGGCCCTGGCGGGCGAACGCGCGGTGCGGGTGATGTCGCCCTGGCAGCCCGGCAGCGGCGAGCTCGCGGTCCTGCGGCCGCGCCCCGGGGCGGCGCTCCTCGTCGTGAGCTTCCAGCGCTCCGAAGCGGCGGCGATGAGCGAGGTGGTGCCGGCGGCGAAGCGAATCGTCGCGGCGCAGGTGCGGGGGCCGGTGCACGCCTACGTCGGCGGCGTCGCGGCGATCGCCGTCGCCCTGCAGGAAAACGCCCTGGCCGCCACCAGGCACGCCGAGCTCCTGGTCGCGCCGATCCTGATCATCGTCCTGCTGCTCGTCTTCCGCTCGCCGCCGGCGGCGGCGATCCCGCTGCTGATGGGGGCGGCGACGGTGCTGGCCGGTCGGGGCCTGCTGCTGCTCAGCACCTACCTGATGCCGATCAACGCGATCGCCGTCGCGATCGCCTCGATGATGGGACTGGCGCTGGGCGTCGACTACGCGCTGCTGATGGTCTCCCGCTTCCGCCAGGAGCGCGCGGCCGGCGCCGACAGTGAGGAGGCGATCGCGACCGCCGCCCGGGCCGCCGGGCGGACGATCGTCTTCGCCGGCGCCACCCTCGCCCTGGTCATGGTCAGCGCCGCCTTCGTCGCCCCCGGCGACCTGCTCAGCTCGGTCGCGGCCGGGGTCGTCGTCTCGACCCTGCTCAGCGTGCTCCTGGCCGTCTCGCTGCTGCCGGCGCTGCTGGCGATCCTCGCCCCTGGCCTGGAGCGCTGGCACCTCCCCGGCTCGGGCCGGCGCAGCCGCCTGCTCAACCTCGCCGGGGCGGCGATCGCCCGTCCTTGGATCGCGATCCCGGCGATCGTCATCCCGATGCTGGCGATCGCCGCCCCCGCCGGCGCACTGCGGATCGGTCCCCCCGACCCCCACCAGTTGCCTCCCTCCGACCCGACCCGGCAGGGCTTCGAAGCGCTGCGCCAGGCGATCGGCCCGGGTTGGGCGGCGCCGATCGCGGTGATCGCCACCGCCAAGCAGGGCCCGATCTCCGCCCCCGGGCGCCTGGCGGCGATCTCGCGCTGGCAGGACCGCCTCGCCCGCGACCCCGACGTCGCCGCGGTGATCGGCCCCTCGGCGCTGAGCAGGGCCGAAGCGCCGCTCGACAAGGCGCGCCGCGCCTACCGCCAGGCACCGGCGCGGCTGACGCGGGCGAGGCACGACCTCACCGCGCTCGGCTCGGGCCTGGCGCGGGCGAGCCAGGGCGTCGAGCGGCTGTGGGCCGGGCTCGGCGAAGGTGCCGGCGGCGCGGAGCGGATCGCCGCCGCGACCCGCGAAGCCCACGCCGGCGCCGAACGCCTCGGGAGCGGCCTGGGCCGGGCGAGCGACGGCGCCGGGCGGCTCTCCGGCGGGATCTCGCGCACCGCCCACGGGCAGCGGCGCCTGCTCGCCGGCCAGCGACGCCTCAGCCGCGGGGCCCAGCGGCTGGCCGCCGGCCTGCGGCGCCTGGACCGCGAACTGCGCTCCTCGCTCGGCGAGGTGCGGGCGCTCTCGGCGCGGCTGGCCCGCTGGTCGGCCTGGCTGCGCGAGCTGCGGGTGCCGACCGAGCTGGCCGGCGCGCGCCTGGAAAGCGGGATCGCCGCGCTCGACCAGATGACGGTCGGCCGGGAAGACCCGCGCTACGCGCAGCTTGAGGCCGCACTGCGCGAAGCCGCGGCGCTGGTCGGGCTGCCCGGCGGCCCGCCCGCCGCGGGCGACGGGGCGGCGCTGCCGTCCGGCGTCGCCATCTCGGTGGCGGGGGCGCTGGCCGATCTCGAGGAGCGGACCGCCGACTCGCTCGATCGGATGCGGGCCCTGCCCGAACGCGTCGAGCAGCTCTCGGCGGCGGTCAAGAAGCTGCGCCGAGGCGGTGGCCGGCGCGCGGCCGGGGCCCGCGCCGGCCGCCGGGGCGGCGCCGCGATAAGCGCGGCGCTCCGGCGCCTGCGCGGCGGCTCGCGGCGGCTCGCCACGGGACTCGCCGAAGCGCAGGCGCCCGAGGCGCGCCTGACCACCGGGCTCGGCGCCATCACCGCCGGCGCCGACCACCTCTCCGCCGGCCTGCGGGAAGGGCGGGGGGAAACCGGCAAGCTCATCGACGGGCTCCGCAGGCCGCAGGGCCCGCTGCACCACTACGGCCTGGTGCTGCACAGCTACCAGCGCGACTACCAGGAATTCCGGGAACGATCTCCAGGGGCGATCGACTCCGGCTACCTGCTCCTGACCGCGCTCGACGGGACGGTGCCGGGCGTCCGCGAAGAGGCCTCCCAGCTCGTCAACCTCGACCGCGGCGGCCGCGCGGTGCGCATGCTGGTGGTGCCCAGGTCGGGCCCCAGCTCGGATGCGACCCGCCACCTCGGCGAACGCCTGCAGCGCCGGCTCCCCGTCCTCGCCCGCGCCAGCGGCACCGAGGTGGCGATCGGCGAAGGCGCCCAGAGCCTCGCCGACTACACCAATGCGACGATGGCGCGCATCCCCTGGCTCGTCCTCGCGCTCTGCGCCGTCTCGGCTCTGACCTTGATCGCGGTGCTGCGCTCGCTGCTCCTGCCGATGGTCGCGGTGGCGCTGAACATGCTGACGATCGCCGCCGCCTTCGGCGCCCTGCAGCTCTTCTTCGGGGCGGGCATCCTGGTCGGCCCTCGGTACATCGACGCGATCTCGGCGGCCGGGGTGATGACGATCATGTTCGTGCTCTCGATCGACTACGAGGTCTTCCTGCTGACCCGGATGCGGGAGATCTGGCTTACGAGCGGCGACCACGAGGCGGCGATCGAAGAGGGCCTCGCCTCCACCGCCGGGGTGATCACCGGCGCGGCGACGATCATGTGCTCGGTCTTTCTCGCCTTCGCGACCGCCGAGATCGCCTCGCTGCAGCAGTTCGGCGCCGGGCTGGCCTTCGCCGTGATCCTTGACGCGACCGTGGTCCGGCTGATCCTGCTACCGGCACTGATGCGCGCCCTGGGGCCCCGGGTCTGGTGGCTGCCTTCCTGGCTCGATCGCCTGGTCCCCGAGATCGAGCACAGCGGCACCCCCGCCCCGACCGGGTCGACCCCGGTCGCGCCACCGACCTCGGGGACGGCGGCCCAGCGCCTCGAGGCGGCGGCCCACGCGGAGCACGAGCGCCTGCTCGAGCTGCTCACCGAGATCGAGCAGGCCGGCGAACGCCGCGAAACGACACGGGTGATCACCCTGGTCGAGGAGTTGCGCCGCCTCGCCGAGGCCCACTTCTCCTACGAGCAGAGCGCCCTCTTCCCCCACCTGGCCGCGAGCGTCGGCGGCTCCTACATCGCCGAACTGGAGGCCGCCCAGGGCGGCCTCGTCGAAGCGCTGGCGCGGATCGAAGCGCTGGCCGGCCCGGCGATGGTGCGCGAGTCCGCGGCGGCCGAGACGCGGCGCCTGCTGCACTCGGCGCGTCAATCGGTGCTTAGCTGCGACGCGCTCTGCGAGGACATCGAGCGCCAGAGCGAGGAGGTCGCCGAGGAGGCGCTGGCCGCCCGCGAGCGGGCGCTGGGCCTGGCCCGGCCGCGCGGCTAGCGCGGATCAGGACAGGTCATCGCGGTTCTCCCCCGCGCCGAAGGCGGGGGCGCGCCCAGACACGGCGAAGAAGAGCCGGGTCGAAAGGCGTCTTTTCGGCTCTGGAGGCGGCTTTGAAGCTCCGGGGGTGGGACTCGAACCCACAACCCTTCGATTAACAGTCGAATGCTCTGCCGATTGAGCTACCCCGGAACGGCATCGGCCCGCGGGGCCGACCGCGCAATTTAGCGGGTCAGCTACCGACCCGTTGGGCGTGGGCGATCCGTTCGACCAGCGCTGCTCGCTCGCGGCTGAGGCTGGCGCGGCGCTCGTAGTCGCCGCGCTCGCCCGCCGCTTCGATCTCCCCCTCCAGCCGGCGCTGCTCGAGGAGCAGGAAGTTCAGCTCCATCGCCTCCTCCGAGGCGGGCTCCTCGCGGGCCATCATCACCAGTTCGGTGATCAGCGCGGCGAGGCCGCCGTTTTCGCGCGGCAGGTGCGAGGCCGGGTCCTTCGGGTGGGCGCGGAGGAAGTCGGCGGCGGCCTGGCCGCTGCCCGAGAGATGCGCCTCCCCCAGCTTCCCCAGGTAGACCTCGCCCTGCTCGGGGAGCGCGATGCACATCGCCAGCAGCGCCCGCTCGCGCCGCTCGCGCGAGGTCAGCTCCTGCTTGGCCGGCCGCGGCGGGGCCGGTTCCGCATCCTGGGACCGTCCCCGCCCCGGCGCCGGGGCGACTTCCGGGCCGCCGGTGGCCGGGGTCGAGGCGACGACCCGTCCCAGCACCATCGCGGGCTCGAGGTCGAGCCGGTCGGCCACCTTGCGCACCAGCTCCGATTGGCTCGCGCCCTCGCCCATCGAGGCGAGGATCGGGGCGATTTCGGCAAGCGCCTGGTCGCGGGCCACCGGCGAGGAGACATCGGTCTTGCCGAGCACCAGCTCCACCTGGAAGTCGGTCAGCTCGCCGGAGGAATCGACCAGGGCGCGGAAGCGCTCCGGGCCCTTCTCCTCGAGCATCATCTCGGCCGGATCGACGCCTTTCGGCATCGCGGCGACGCGCAGCCGCATCCGCCGTTCGCCGGCGACGCCCTGCACGCGGACCATCGCCGCCTGTCCGGCTTCGTCGGCGTCCAGCGCCAGCACCACCTCGCTCACCACCCCCGACAGCGCTTTCACCTGGTCCGGGGTGATCGCCGTCCCCATCACCGCCACGGTGCCCTCGACCCCGGCCTGGTGCAGGGCGATCACGTCGGTGTAGCCCTCCACCACCACCGCCCGGTTCGCCCGCGCCATCGCCGCCCGCGCCCGGTCGAGCCCGTAGAGGATCTGACTCTTGTGGAAGAAGTCGGTCTCCGCGGTGTTGACGTACTTGGCGCCCTGGTCGTCGCGCATCGCCCGCCCGCCGAAGCCGAGCGTGCGCCCGCGGGCGTCGCGGATCGGGAACATGATCCGCGAGCGGAAGCGGTCGTACTCGCCGCCTTTCTGGCTCCGCTGGACCAGCCCGACCGCGCGCAGCTCCTCGACCCGGAAGCCCGCCCGCTGGCTCGCGACGAGGATCTTGTCCCAGGCGCTGGGAGCGTAGCCGACGCCGAAATCGCGCAGCGAGGCCTCGGTCAGCCCACGTTCGGCGAGGTATTCGCGCGCCTTGCCGGCCTCGCGTGACTCCCAGAGGTAGCTGGCGTAGTAGGAGGCGGCCCGTTCGAGCAGCTGCTGCAGGCGTTGGCGGGCCTGCCGGCGAGCCTCGGCGCGCGGGTCCTCCTGCTCGCGCTGGATCTCCACCCCGTAGCGGTCCGCCAGAGCTTCCACCGCTTCCGAGAACCCCAGCCCCTCCTTCTCCATCACGAAGCCGAAGATGTCCCCCGCCTCGCCGCAGCCGAAGCAGTGGTAGAGCTTGTCCGTCGGGTCGACCGAGAAGGACGGCGAGCGCTCGTCGTGAAACGGGCAGAGGCCCATCATCTGGCCGCCCGCGCGTTTCAGATCGGTGTAGGCGCCGATCACCTCGGTGATGTCGGCGGCGTCGCGGACCTGATTGACGCTGTCGGAGGTGATCAGCGCCACTAGAAGCGCGCCTGCTCGGGGATCGCCAGGTCGACGTAGCGGGAGATGCAGAAGCGGTCGGTCATCCCGGCGATGTAGTCGGTGACCCGCTGGGCGGTGTCGGCGCTCGGGTCGAGCGCCGGGATCATCTCCGGGTGGGCGAGGTAGTGGTCGAAGAGGCCGGTCATCGTGCGCTCCACCCGGGCGTGCTCGCTGCGCGCGGTGGCACCCAGGTACACGCGGTCGAACATGAACTTGCGTAGCCGCAGCATCGCCATCCCGATCTCCTCCGACTGGCGGATGTCATCGATCCCGCGCGATTGCTCGACGATGTCGGCGACCAGGGTGTCGATCCGCAGCGAGCCGGTCGGGCCGAGCATCTCGATCTCGGCCGCGGGCAGGTCCGCGGGCAGGAGGATCCCGGCGCGCAGGGCGTCGTCGATGTCGTGGTTGATGTAGGCGACGCGGTCGACGAGGCGGACGATCCGACCCTCCAGGGTCGCCGGCTTCACCGGGCCGGTGTGGTTCAGGATCCCGTCGCGGACCGGCGCGGTGAGGTTGAGGCCGACGCCGTCGCGCTCCAGCACCTCGACCACCCGCAGCGAGTGCTCGTTGTGCTTGAAGCCCTCGTGGTCGGGGCGGGCGCGCTTCAGGCAGCGGTCGAGGGTGTCCTCGCCGGCGTGGCCGAAGGGCGGGTGGCCGAGGTCGTGGCCGAGCCCGATCGCCTCGGTCAGGTCCTCGTTCAGCCCCAGCGCGCGGGCGACGGTGCGGGCGATCCCGCAGGCCTCGAGGGTGTGGCTGAGACGGGTCCGGTAGTGATCGCCCTCGGGAGCGACGAAGACCTGGGTCTTGTGCTTCAGCCGGCGGAAGGACTTCGAGTGGACGATCCGGTCGCGGTCGCGCTGGAACGGCGTGCGCAGCGGGCTGTCGGGCTCGGCGACGGCGCGCTCGGCCGGGTAGGACCGGGTCGCGTGCGCGGCGAGGAACTCGTCCTCCCAGGCCCGCACGCGGTCCTCGAATGCGACGGTGAGTGGCATGCGAATGATCATAGGACGACGCTGCCAGAGGCCGAAAACCAAGCAGGTCGGTGGACGCAGGGAGGGCGACGAGGGGAGCGCACTCCAGTGCGTGACCCGAGGAGACCGACTGAGGACGCCGAGATGCGCCGGTTTGCAGGCCTCTGGTTATGCGGCGGCGCGGAGCTGGACATGGGCGTGGTGCTCCAGGGTCTCGCCCACGGCGCGCTCGACCTGGCGCAGGGCGGGCGGCTCGGCGGCCGGGGCCTCGATCAGCGGCTTCGCCAGCGCCTCGACCATGAAGCGGTGAGCTTCCTCGGTGAGGGCGAAGGAACCGGCCTCGCAGCTGGCGCAGACGACGCCGCCCGAGGCGCCCGAGAACCCCGCCAGGTGCTCCGCCTCCCCGCAGTTGGCGCAGGAGGCGAGCTCGGGGGCGAATCCCGCCACCAGGGCGAGCTTGAGGCGGAAGGAGAGCGCCACTTCGAGGCTGATCGCGCGTGGGTTGCCCGGCTGGTCGAGCAGCGAGAGGTAACGGCAGAGCAGGTTGTAGGCGGGCAGGTTGGCCTCGGCGGAATCGAGCAGGCGCAGGACGGCGTCGCAGGCACGAGCGCCGCAGCCGATCGCGGCGCCGTCGGAGCGCAGCCGCGGATAGCCCTCGATCGTCGTCACGCTGGTCACCGTCATCAGGTCGCTGCGCCCCTGATGGAGGACGAGGTCGAGGCGGAAGAACGGCTCCAGCCTGCCGCCGAAGCGGGATTTTGGCTTGCGAGCGCCCTTTGCGATCGCCCCGAAGCGTCCCAGCGTGGGCGAGTACAGGTGCAGGATCCGATCGGCCTCGCCGTACCGGATGCTCCTCAGAACGACCGCCTCCGTCTTGACCGTAGATCCCGCCATTGAGATAAGTGTGCGGGACGGACCGGACAGAAACGATGCGCCCCGCCCGTCACACTCTGATGAGTTCGCACTTCTGGCCGCTATGCGGAGCTAACTGCGAACTCGTTTGGGGGAGGCTTTGCGGCGTTTCGGTTTGCGGCGGAGTTTCACCTGGCAGCTCGGGCAGAAGTAGGTGGAGCGGCCGGAGACGACGATCCGCTCGACGATGCCGTCGCAGTCCTCGCCCGGGCACGGCTCGCCCTCACGGGTGTGGACGAGGAAGCGCTCCTGCATCCGGCCCTTCTCGCCGCGCCCGTCGCGGTAGTCGTCGATCGAGGAGCCGCCCGCGTCGATCCCCGCTTCCAGCGCCGCGACCACCCCGTCGCGCAGCGCCACCCAGTGCTCCGGCTTCATCGACCCGGCCGGGGACAGCGGGTGCAGCCGCGCCCGGTAGAGAGCCTCGTCGGCGTAGATGTTCCCGACGCCCGCGATCCCGGACTGGTCGAGCAGGAACGACTTCAGCGGCGCCTTCTTCCCCGCCGCGATCTCCCCTAGCTTCTCCGGCGTGAACTCGGGCGAGAGCGGCTCGACCCCGAGCCGGGAGAAACGCTCCGGCAGCTTCGCGTCGTCGATCAGGAAGGCCTCGCCGAAGCGGCGGGGGTCGGTGAACCAGACCTCGCGGCCGTCGTCGAGGACGAAGCGGGCACGGAGGTGGCGTTCCTCGGTGGTGCGCTCGCCCTGGTAGAGGAGGCGGCCCTCGGAGGGGTCGAGGATCTCCCCGTCGTCCTCGCGCAGGACCAGGTTGCCGGTCATCCGCAGGTGCATGACCAGGGTCTGCTCGCCATCGAGGGCGAGCAGCAGGTACTTGCCGCGCCGTCCCAACCCCTGGATCGTGTGCCCGCCTACCTGCTTGCCGAGTTTCTTCGGCGGCACCGGGCGCGACCAGCGCGCGTCCAGCACCTCGAGCCGCTCGATCGCATGGCCTTCCAGCTCCGGCTCGAGCTGGCGGGCGACGGTCTCGACCTCTGGCAGCTCCGGCACGCCTGGAGTTCTACCCGACTTGCGTTCGCACTTCCGGCCGCTATGCGGTCATTACTGCGAACTCACTGGTCCTTCGCCCGCGGATGGGCGTCGTAGTACACCTGTTTCAGGCGGTCGCCGGAGAGATGGGTGTACATCTGGGTGGTCGAGATGTCGGCGTGGCCGAGCATCTCCTGGACCGCGCGCAGATCGCATCCGTTCGACAACAGATGCGTGGCGAAGCTGTGACGGAGCGTGTGCGGACTCATCTTGCCGTCGAGCCCGACCGCCCGCGCGTGGCGCTGAACGATCTTGTAGAGCCCCTGCCGGGTCAGCGGCCCGCCGCGGAAGTTGAGGAAGAGACGCGGCTCTTCGCGCCCGTGCAGCAGCTCCGGCCGACCGCCACGAAGGTACGCGCGGATCGCCGCGATCGCCTGCCGCCCGAGCGGCACCAGGCGTTCCTTAGAGCCCTTGCCACGCGCCCGGACGAAGCCCTCGTGCAGATCGACGTCGGCCATCTCCAGCCCGATCACCTCCGAGGCCCGCAGCCCGCACGCGTACATCACCTCGAGCAGCGCCCGGTCGCGCAGCGCCGTCGGCTCGGACCCCTGCGGCGCGGCCAGCAGCTTCTGCACCTCGGGGTAGTTGAGGACGTGGGGAAGCTTTTTCGAGCGCCGCGGCGCGGCCAGGCTGGCGGTCGGGTCGTCGCCGATCAGCTCGTCGCGGCGCAGGTGCTTGTAGAAGGAGCGCAGGCAGGCGGCCTTGCGGTGGATCGTCGCCGAGGAACAGGGCGCCCGTTCCTCGCTGCCCGTCGCCAGCTCGGCGAGGAACTCCCCCACCTGCGCCGGCCGCGCGCTCAACGCGTCCAGGTGATGCGCCGACAGGTACTCGCCGTACTGCAGCAGATCGGTCCGGTAAGCGTTGAGCGTGTTGCGCGAAAGCCCCCGCTCCAACTCCAGATAGGAGAGGAAGTCGAGCGTCAGCGAACGAAACCGCGCATCGGCGCCCGAATCGGCGCGCGCGGCAGGGACCTCTGGTTTGACGGCGATGGCCATGAGCGGATCTTTCGGCTCGCTTTACGCGAAACCTCTACCCGCAAGGGACCATTCGCTCAGCCGGCGAGCAGGGCTCCGGCGGCGAGGGGGGCTTCGAAGAACAGAGGGTCGTCGGCGAGGGGCCGCCCCATCGTCTTCGTCGGCAGGCCGGAACTTGCGTAGCCGTCGAGGTCGGCCGGCGCGCTCATCAGCCGGTGCCGACCGGGGCTCGCGGCCTCGATCCGCGACCCGACGTCCGCGAAACCCTCGGCGGGTGCGGCGGGCACGGCGACCACCACCGGGGCGAGGAGGAGCCCGAGAACCGTCGCGGTGTGGTGACTGAGGCCGCGGTGGCGCTCGCGCGGATCCGCGGACGAGAGGCGCGGGCTGACGATCGTCGGGAGCGTCAGGGACAGGGCCGCGAGGGCGCTGTCGAGGGCGGCCATCCCGCCGTGGCCGTACTCGGTGTCGGAGCCGATGATCCCGGGGCCGGGGCCGACCAGGATCGCGTCCCAGCCGAGCGCGCTCGCCGCGGCGTCGAGGGCCCCGACCGTGCTCAGCGCCTCGCGCTCGCCGCCGTAGGCAGGTGCCGCAGTGATGTGGCCATCGAGGAGGCCGCGCTCGCGCAGTTCGGCGACATCCCGCGACAGCGAGCCCGGCAGCGCGCCGCCGCCGGTCTGGACGTAGCCGACGCGGATCCCCGGCCGCGCCTGCGCCGCCGCCCACGCCGCCGGCGCCAGATGCCCGTGCAGCGGCAGGACGGCGACCGGCACCGCGCGCCGAGCGTCGGCCGCGACACCCTCCTCCCCACCGGTCAAAGACCTCCGTGTCGAGTTTCCGTTGCTATCCAACGGTTTCTCGCCCTCGACCGGCTCGATCGGGTGCTGGAGCGAGGTGTAGTTCAGTTGCATCACGTGGATGGAGCCCTCCGCCCCGGCCCCGAGGCCGCGGGTGAGGTTCACGTGGACGACGTCGAAGCCGCCCGAGCCGAGGCCGAGGTCGAGCGCCGCGGCGTTGACGACCACCTCGTCGCCCTCGCGCATCGGCCCGAGCAGGACCTCGTCGGCCCAGGCCGGCCGGCGCTCGCCGTCGATCTCGACCACGAGCGGAGACTCGGAGACCACGACCCCGCGCCGCAGGTCGAGCCGGCCGCTCACGCTCGGGCGAGGATGCCCTCGCAGACCTCGAGCATCTTGTCGAGGTCGGCGGCGGCGACGTGCTCGTCGGCGGTGTGGACGCCGTCGGGGCCGTTGGCCAGCAGGACGCTATCGAAGCCGCCGCGGCGGAAGACGTTGGCGTCGCTGCCGCCGCCGATCGCCGCCCGCAGCGGCTCGACCCCGGCCGCCCGCAGGCTCTCCTCGGCGAGGCCGAGCGCGGTCGAACTCGACGGCACCTTGTAGCCGCGGAAGAGCTCCGCCACCCGCACGTCGACGTCGCAGCCGAACTCGCTCGCCCCCCAGGCGCAGGCGTCGGCGATCTGCCCGGCGACCTCGGCCGCCCGCCCGGCGTCGAGGCTGCGCGCCTCGGCGTGGATGCCGCAGTGGCCGGCGACCACGTTCCCCGAGGTCCCGCCCTTGATGATCCCGACGTTCGCGGTGGTCCCCTCGTCGAGGCGTCCCAGGGTCATCCGCCCGATCGCCGCGGCGGCGGCCTCGATCGCGCTCGAACCGTCCTCCGGCCGCACCCCGGCGTGGGCCTCGACCCCGACGAAATCGGCAAGGATCTTCATCTGGGTCGGCGTCGCCGTGATCACCTCGCCGACCGGCCCGGCGTGGTCGAGCACGTAGCCGATCGGGGCGCGCAGCTTGGCGACGTCGAAGGCCTTGGCGCCGCGCAGCCCCTGCTCCTCGGCGACCGTGAGGAGGAGCTCGATCCCGACCGGCGGCGTCTTCTCCACCCCGCGCCGGACCAGCTCCATGAAGACCGCCACCGCCGCCTTGTTGTCGGCGCCGAGGATCGTCTCGCCGGCGCTGCGGAAGATCCCTTCGTCGTTCACCACCTCGACCCGGCCGGCGTGCGGAACCGTGTCGATGTGCGCGCAGAACATCACGTACTCGTCGCGCTCCCCGGCGACCCGGGCCAGCAGGTTCCCCGCCCCGGCTTCCGCGGGCCCGGCGGCGTCGTCCTCCTCGACCTCCAGCCCCATCGAGCGCAGTTCGGCCGCCAGCGTGTCGGCGACCTCGCGCTCCTCGCCGGTCGGGCTGCGGACTTCGCAGAGCCGCGCGAAGGTGTCGTAGAGCCTCTCGTTCCCCACGGGCGGAAGACTAAGGGAGAGGCGGACGACGCTCTCGACCGGCCGGGGTCGGGGACGGAGAGTCCGCTACCTGGATTCGCCGGAGCGGCTGATCCCGATCTCGAACCCGTCGCCGTCGGCGTCCGGATCCGGACCGGCGATCTCGCCGCCGTCGGCCGGATGTTCGCCGGCGTGGGTGGCGGCGGCGCCGACGAACTCGCGGAACAGCGGCTCGGGCCGGTTCGGCCGCGAGTTGAACTCGGGGTGGAACTGCGAGGCGACGTAGAAGGGGTGATCGGGCAGCTCGACCATCTCGACCAGGCGCCCGTCGGGCGAGGTGCCGCCGGCGACCAGGCCCTCGTCTTCGAGCCGGGTCCGCAGGAACATGTTCACCTCGTAACGGTGCCGGTGGCGCTTGTAGATGACGCCCTCGCCGAAGATCTCGAAGGCCCGCGTCCCCTCGTACAGGCGCACCGGGTCGGCGCCGAGCCGCATCGTCCCGCCCATGTCGCTCAGTTCTTTCTGTTCCGGCAGCAGGTCGACCACCGGGTACGGCGTCTCGGGATCGAACTCGGAGGAGTTGGCGCCCTCCATGCCGACCACGTGGCGGGCGAACTCGACCACCGCGA
>ERZ778021.1656-NODE-1656-length-24315-cov-6.244188_pt1 | contig 24315 bp, 21 predicted proteins | sample MGYA00375751_ERZ778021 | MGnify/ENA primary metagenome ERZ778021 (study PRJEB29350, sample SAMN05389814) | bioreactor metagenome | isolation source: Thiocyanate stock bioreactor | place: South Africa: University of Cape Town | collected 2013-08-29 ... | reverse complement strand
CGCCGCCGATCCAGTGCCCGGCGACCGCCCCGATCGTCGCGACGCCGGCCACTACTCGACCCCCGCCGGGACGACGAACGGGGTCAGCTTCTTGAACCAGGCCTCGTCGGGAAGCGGCCCCCAGCGGTTGCCGACTTCCTGCAGGTCGTCCCACTCCTGGGGCACGTAGGAGTCCTCGTTCTCGATCTGGATCAGGTTCGCGTAGACCTCGACCATCGTGCCGCCGGGGTCGTCGAAGTAGACGAAGAGGTTGTTGCCGGGACCGTGCCGCCCCGGCCCCCAGACGAGCCGCCGGCCGCCCAGCGAGAGGTGGTCGACGAGCCGCTCGTAGTGGGCGAAGGACTCGATCTCGAAGGCGAGGTGGTGGATCCCCGGGGCCTCGGCGGGGGCGAAGCCGACGCTGTGGTGGTCGCGATTGCAACGGGCCCAGGCGAGCACGCCCGGGAAGCGGTCGGAGATGCGGAAGCCGAGCACGTCGACGAACACCCGCTCGACCGCCTCGGCGTCGGGGGTCCCGATCGTCACGTGGCCGAGCTTCAGCAGCCGGAGGTGGTCGCCGCGGGCGTTGTAGACGTCGTTGGCGTAGGCGTCGCCGGCGGGCCTCGTCTGGGTGCCGACGCAGAGCTCGACCGTCGGCCCGGCGGGGACGTTGAAGCTGAACCCCTCGGCGACGGTGTCGTCATAAGGGCGCTCGCTGACGACCTCCAGGCCGGCCTCCTCGACGGCGGTGCGGAAGCGGGCCAGGGACTCGGCGTCGGAGACGTCGAAGCCGAGGCCGTCGCAGACCGCGGCGTCGCCCTCGGTGATCCGCAGCTGGTGGTGACGGGTGCCGAGCGCGAAGTAGGCGCGGCCCGCGTCGCGGCGGGTCTCGGTCAGGCCGAGGCCCTCGGTGAGGTAGGCGGAGTACTCGTCCAGGTCGGTGACCACAAGACCGACGTGGCCGAGGCGGGTGACGCTCATGTTCCCTCCTTGACGGGGTTGCGGAGCCGGCCGAGACCCTCGACCTCGACCTCGACCACGTCACCCGCGGCGAGGAAACGCTTCGGGTCGCGGGCGTAGCCGACGCCGGACGGGGTGCCGGTGGCGATCACGTCGCCGACCTCCAGGGTGATCAGTGAGGAGATGAAGGCGATCAGCTTGGCGATGGGGAAGATCATCTCGCCGGTCGAGGCTTCCTGCACGACCTCGCCGTTGAGGATCGTGCGCAGCCGCAGGGCATGGGGGTCGGGGACCTCGTCGCCCAGCACCAGCGCCGGGCCGCAGGGACCGGAGGTGTCGAACGCCTTACCCATCGTCCACTGCGGGCTGGCGAGCTGCAGATCGCGGCCGCTGACGTCGTTGAAGGGCATGTAGCCGGCGACGTGGTCGAGCGCCTCGGACTCGGGGACCCGATGGGCGCGCCGACCGATCACGACCGCCAGCTCCCCCTCCCAGTCGACCATCGTCGGGTTGCTCGGCGGCAGTTCGATCGACTCGCCGTCGGCGATCAGGGAGGTGCGGAACTTGGCGAAGACGATCGGCGTCCCCGGCTCCTCTTTCTCCGCCTCGGCGGCGTGCTCCCGGTAGTTCAGGCCGATGCAGAGGATCTTCTCGGGGTCGGGGACCGGCGGCGCCAGGCGAGCCTCGGCGATGGGGGTGCCGCCGAGCTCGCCGGCTGCCGCCGCGAGGCGCTCGCGATCGTCGGAGGAGAGCGCCAACACCGACCGCGTCGTCTCCAGCGGGATCTCGATCCCGCCCCGCGCGCCGGCCTCGGCGGCGTCGACGACCACCTCGTCTCGCAGGATCCCGGGACGGACATGACCATTCTCGTGGCGGGAGATCAGCCTCACGCGGCGATCTTCACCGCGTCGCCGGCGGGCGGCAAGGCGGGTTCAGGCATGACGAACGACTTCGCGTCGCGACCGGCGAGGCTTTCGGAGAGGCGGCGCGCGGCACCGGCCACGGCGCGGGTCAGGATCGGACCGCGGGAGGCCCATCCGGCGGGGTCGACGGTCACGCCGAGCGCCGCCAGCACCTCGCCGTCGGGACTCTGGACAGGCGCGGCGACGCCACGACGCTCATCGTCCTCCTCGAAGGCGATCCGCCGCTCGCGGACCGCGGCCAGCTCGACGTCGAGGTCGAGGTCGGGCAGGAGGGCCCCGACCCGCTCGGGGGGCATCGCCGCGAGCAGGACCTTGCCGGTCGCGCTCACCTTGCCGGTCTCCGCGGCGGCGCCGGCGCTGTGGTTGGAGGGGCCGTAACCGCCGATCCGCACGCAGCGGTCGCCGTCGCTGGCGACGAGGTCGACCGAGACCTTCAGGTGCTCACCGATCTCGCGCACGATCCGCGCCTCCGCCGCGGTGAATTCGCTCCGCATCAGTCGCTGGCTGAGGGTGACCATCTTCCAGCCGAGCCGGAAGCGACCGCGCCCGGCGCGGCGCAGCAGTCCGATCGACTCGAGGCTGACCAACATCTCGTGAGCCTGCGACTTGGTGATCTGCAGGCGCCTCGCGACCGCGGTAGCCCCCCATTCCGGTTGCTGGAGGTCGAACAACTCGAGCAGGTCGCCCGCGCGACTGACGGTTCCCAACATCTTGACTCCTTCCCGTAGGTCCCTAACCTGCCGACAGAATACACATGGAATTACCAAATCTGTCGTCAGATTTGCACAAATCGAATCGTCCATTGCCTGTTTAAGGGCGAGTTCTGGCTATCTGAACGTCGCTATCCAGTTCTTCTGACGACAGATAGCGTCGTCGTATGTCCTCCCTGGACGGCAAGGTGCTCCTGCTGAGCGGCGGCAGCCGCGGGATCGGGCTGGCGATCGCATTGCGTGCCGCCCGCGACGGCGCCGCGGTGGCCCTGCTGGCGAAGACCGCCACCCCGCACCCGCGCCTCGAGGGGACCGTCCACACCGCGGCGGCGGCGATCGAGGCGGCCGGCGGCGAGGCGCTGCCGATCGTCGGCGACGTCCGCGACGAGGGTTCGGTCGACGTCGCGGTGGCGGCGACGATCGAGCGCTTCGGCGCGATCGACATCGTCGTCAACAATGCCTCGGCGATCGACCTCTCCCCCAGCCTCGACCTGGCGGCCAGGCGCTACGACCTGATGCAGGCGATCAACGCCCGCGGCGCCTTCCTCCTCGCCCGGGCGGCGGTGCCCCATCTGCGCCGCGCCGCCAACCCCCACGTCCTCACGCTGAGTCCGCCGCTCTCCTTCGAGCCGCGCTGGCTCGGCGCCCATCTCGGCTACACGATCTCGAAGTACTCGATGAGCCTGGTCACCCTGGGGATGGCGGCGGAGTTCGAGGCCGACGGGATCGCCTTCAACTCGCTCTGGCCGCGGACCCTGATCGCGACGGCGGCGGTCCGCAACGTGGTCGGTGGCGAGGCGGCCCTGGCCCGGGCGCGGAAGCCGGCGATCGTGGCCGACGCCGCCCACGCGATCCTCACCCGGCCGGCGGGCGAGCGCAACGGCGAGCTGCTGCTCGACGAGGACGTCCTGCGCGAGGCCGGGGTCGAGGACTTCGCTCCCTACGCGGTGGAGCCGGGAAGCGAGCTCGAGCTCGACCTCTTCGTCACCGCGGAGCCACCGGCATGAGCGCCGCGGAGAACACCGAGGCGGCGCGCGAGTTCCTCCAGCTGGCCTTGGTCGAAGGCGAGCCGGAGCTGGCGGTGTCGCGCTTCTTCGGCCCCACCTACACCCAGCACAGCCCGGGCCTCGCCGACGGCGCCGACGCCTTCGTCGAGTTCGCCCACCGGCTGCACGGCGAGAATCCCGGGTTGCGGCTGGAGATCTGCCGGACGTTCGCCGAGGGCGACCTGGTCGCCCTGCATACCCGCGTCCTCGGGCTCGGCGAGGGCGAGCACGCCGCCGTCGACATGTACCGCTTCGACGCGGCGGGCAAGATCGTCGAGCACTGGGAGGTCATCCAGCCCGTGCCCGCCGATGCCGCCAACGAGAACGGGATGTTCTAGGCGACGATGAGCCACCTCAGCCGCTCCGCCGAGGTCGCCTTCGCGACACCGCCGGCCTACGCCCCCCATTGCGAGGGCTTCTCGCTCGCGGGCCGGATCGGACGTGAAGACGGCGCCCGCCACGCCGAGGTGGGGACCGCGCGCCTGGCCCCGGGCGGCCGCCTCGATCCTCACCTCCACTCCTACGAGGAGCTGGTCTTCGTCCTCGCCGGCGCGCCGCGCCTCGCCCTCGGCGGGGTCGAGGTCGAGCTCGGCCCCGACGCGGCCGTCGCGATCGGCGCCGGCGAGACGCACTCGTGGTCGAACCCGGGTGAGGAGGAGGCGCGCTGGATCGAGCTGCGGACGCCTCCGGCGCGCCCGGAAGGGGAGCCGGTCGACACCATCTTCACCGCCCGCGCCAGCTCGCCGGCCGATGCCGTCCCCCTCGATCCCGGCGATCCCCGCCTCGCCGCCTTCGGTCGCTGGACCCCGGACGGCTCGACGCCGGCGGGGCCGCTCGCCGCCGGGATGGCGGCCCCGACCCAGTCGCTGCCCGGGATCAAGGCCCGGATGGTGCTCGACGGTCGCCACGGCGCCGTCGCCGCCCGCACCTTCGTGATCGAGTTCGCACCGGACGCCAAGCTCGGGCTCCACGACCATCCCTTCGAGGAGACCTTCTACGTGCTCGAGGGCGAGATCGCCTTCGACGCCGACGGGGTCGAGCGGACGCTGCGAGCCGGCGACGTCGCCTTCGCCGGGGTCGGTTGCCTGCACGGCTTCGAGAACCGCTCCGGCTTCCCCTGCCGCTGGCTCGAGTCGCAGTCGCCGTTGCCGCCGGGCCGCGGCGACACCCGCGTGCAGGCGCCGTGGGAGACGCTCGCCGCTCGCTTCGCCTAGAGGGCCGCCGCAAGCTGGCGCCCGGAGCGGAAAGGGACCCGGCCGGGGAAGCCGGCGCCCGGCGGGAAGGGACCCGGCGGAGGGTTCGGGCGGGCGGCGGGGATCGCCGGAGGTCTGGGCGTGCCCCGCATGGGGTTCTGACGGAGAGGACGGGAACGTCGCGTTCAGTCATGGAAGGCGTGGGGAACTCCACGTTTCCTCATCGAACGTCACATCCGTCCCATCGGTCAGCGGTTTGCTGTGGAGAGAAACTCTCTCTATACGAGAGAAAAGCTCCACAGCAGGCCCAGGACCCCGGGAGGGAGCGCCCGAAGCGTCACGTCTCCTTGACGTTCCCAGCGTCTACGTGTCGTCTCTCCCCGCAATGTGCCGTCCCTGCGCAAGCTCCCTCGCAGACCCTCGCGTCCCGGGCGTCGACGGTCGCGGATCGAGCGCGGCTGCAACCCGCGGCGGCCACCCACTACTTGCCCCATGAGGCATCGCAAGGATCAGCTTCCGCTTGCCACCCGCCGGCAGCAGCTCCCACGCACGCTCGATCTCGGCGAAGGGCAGCACCTCCGTGGCGGTCTCGATCCGGCCCGCCGCGGCGTGGCCGAGCAGTAGCTCGTAGGCCGCCGCTTTCTCCTCCGGGCTCGCCGTGAGGACGCTGAAGCCGAGCAGGGAAACCCCCCGCGTGCGCCACGGATTGGCCGGCAGCGGGGTCTCGAGCGCGGCGCTGCTGCCGACCTGGACGAGCCGCGCACCCGGGCTCGCCACCTGTAGCGCGGCCCGCGCGGGCGGGCCCCAGAGGAGGTCGAGGACGACCTCGACCGCGCCGTCGGCCGCGGCCTCGATCGCCGCTGCCAGGTCCTGCTCGGCGCCGATCTCGACGCTCGCGTCGGCACCCTGGCGGCGCGTCCGGGCGAGCGCCTCGCTGTCGCGACCGACGGCGACCACCCGCCGCGCACCGAGCAACTTCGCGATCTGCACCGCGGCCGAGCCGACTGCACCGGTCGCTCCGAGGATGACCACCGACTCGCCGCCGGCGATCTCGGCGCGACCGGCGAGCGCCAACCAGGCGGTGATCCCGGCCGATCCGAGAGCGATCGCGGTGGCGTCGTCGATCTCGTCGCGTATCCCCAGCAACCGCTCCTCACGGACCAAGACCCGGGGGGCCAACGAGCCGAACGGCGGCTCCGCCCCCTCGAAGAAGACGCGGCGCCCGTCGGCGGTGCGGCCGACGCCCTCCCGCCCGACGACCGAGGGCAGCGGCGGCCTGCCGATCGGGTGCCGGCCGGCGGCGTAGACGGCGTCGAAGGGATTGAGGCCGGCGGCGCTCACCTCCAGCACCACCCCCTCCCCGGCCCGAGGCTCCTGGAACTCGGCGGGCACCGGAGGACGGTCGAAGGACTCGACCACGAAGGCCCGCATCGTCGTGACCTTGATCAGGGGGTTGCGGGCTCGCCGAACTCGGCGTCGTCGCCGAAGTCGTGGTCGAAGGCGGCGCCGCGGACGCTGGTGAAGATGGTGCAGCCGACCGGATAGCTCAGCGGCCCGTGGGGCACGCCGCGAGGCGCGAAGAGATAGTCACCCGGTCGCAGGACCTCGCCCGCGACGTGCATCTCGCCCGCGAGGATCACGCACCAGTGGTCGACATCGTCGTGGACGTGCTCCGGCTCGACGAAGCCGGCCGGCATGCGGCCGACGACGTTGAGGACCCCACCGGTCTCGGCCGCCTCGGCGAAGACCCGGGCCTCCGGCCCGGGCGGGAAGCCGAAGCGCTCCGCCGATTCCCAGGGCTCGTCGCCCAGGTGCTTGATCACAAGTCTCTTGTCGATCCCGTCCTCCACTCCGATCGACCCAGGCTAGAGCGCCGATCCGCGCCGCCGGGTGCGCGTCCTCGATATCCGAACGCCGCCGGCAAGGCGATTGAACCGCAACAATGACCGAGATGCGCAAGCTGCAGACGCAGGGCGTCCACCACATCACGCTCACCGGCGCCGATCGCCAGACTTCGATCGACTTCTGGGAGGGAACCCTCGGGATGCCGTTCGTGTTCGAGCAGCCGAACCTCGATCGGCCCGAGGAGAGCCACCTCTACTTCGATCCCGGCGACGGGCGGCTGATCACGATCTTCACCAACGAGGGCCGCGCGCCGGACCCGTCGCCGCGCTCCCAGGACACCGGCCACGTCCACCACGTCGCCTTCGCGCTCTCGAACGCGACCTTCCGCCAGGCGGTCGAGCGACTCGACGAGCGCGGCATCGAGCACAGCGGGGTCAAGGACCGCGGCTTCATGGACTCGATCTACTTCCGCGACCCGCTCGGCCTGCTGATCGAGCTCGCCTCCTACCGCTTCGAGCCGCCCGCCGGCCACACCCACGCCGACGTGCTGCTGGAGGCCCACCTCATCCGCACCGAGCGCGGCGACTACAACATCGCCCCGATCCACCTCGCCGACGCGATCGAGCGTCTCATCGCCGGGTCGCAGCGGTCACTGTCGGAGGACCGCTCGCCCCGCGATCCCTACGGCCGCGACTAGAAGCCGAGGGCGAACTTGGCGTCCTCGGACATCATTTCCGGGGACCAGGCGGGGTCGAAGACCATCTTCGGGTGGACCGCGGAGACGCCGGGGAGGTCACCGACGAACTCCTTCATCTGCTCGGAGACCTGCGGGCCGATCGGGCAGGCGGGGGTGGTCAGGGTGAAGGTGACGTAGACGTCCTCCTGCTCGATCGCGACGTCGTAGACGAGGCCGAGCGAGACGAAGTCGAGGCCGAGCTCGGGGTCGATGACCTCCTCGAGCGCCTCGTAGACGTCTTCCTCGGTGACCGTTTCCGGATGGGCGGCCGGGGCGTCGGGCTGCGCGTCGATCGCGGGCTGGGCCTGCACGGGCTGCTGCTGGTTATCTGCCATGACCAGATGGTACCCGGGTCAGCCGACCGGCCCGGGTGGCAGCGGCGGCTCCGGGGCGCCGTCGCCCAGCGGCGCCAGCGGGCGCTGCCAGTAACCGATGTCGCGCCAGCCGCCTTCCTTGAAGCCGATGTCGCGGAGGACGCCGATCGGCTCGAAGCCGAGGCGCTCGTGCAGACCGATCGAGGCCGGGTTCGGCAGGGTGACCCCGGCGACGGCGACGCGGAAGCCCTGGGCGGCGAGGCGCTCGAAGAGCTCCGTATATAGGGCGCGCCCGATCCCCTTGCCGTGGTGGGCGGCGTCGACGTACACCGACGTCTCCACCGACCAGTCGTAGGCGGCCCGCTCGGCCCAGCGGCAGGCGTAGGCGTAGCCGATCACCTCTCCCCCCTCCTCGGCGACGAGGAACTGGTGGGTCGCCTGGTACTTGGCGATCCGGCGGGCGAACTCGGCAGCGTCGGGCGGCACGACCTCGAAGGAGATCGGCGAGGCCTCGACGCTGGGCGCGTAGATCGCCGCGCAGGCGGCGGCGTCGCGGTCGGGATCGGCGGGGCGGATCGTCATCGGCGGTTCGCTCAAAATGGGCTGCCGCCGATGAGCAGAGAGCCGGGCAAGGTGCTGCGCCGCTCGACCGGCGTCGTCTTCGCCGACGGCGGCCTCCTGACGCTGAGCGGCGCCGCCCCCGCCGACGGCGGCGGGCATGGCGACGAGCCGCTGCTCGCGGTGCTCTGCGATCCCGATGCCGCGCCGCTGGTCTTCGAGGAGGCGCTGCTCTCGACCGAATACGGCGAGGACGGCGCGCAGCGACGGGCGACGCTGGAGCTGTGGCTGGACGGCGAGGACGGCCGGCCGCTGCGCGGCGCCGGGACGCTGATCAGCGCGGTCGCGATCGAGGCGGACGGGATCGAGACGCGGATCGCCTTCTTCCGCTGGGCGCTCGAGGGGCGCGAGGGCCTTGGTCACTACGAGATCGCCCGGGTGCGTGGCTGAGGCGGGCGCGGGCGGCGCCGCGATCGAGGCGGTCGTCTGCGATTTCGGCGGCGTCCTTACCACGCCGCTGATGGGCTCCTTCCTGGCCTTGCAGGATGCCCACGGAGTGAGCGTCGAGGACTTCGGCGAGGCGATGCGCGCGGCCGCCGAGGAAGGCGGCGAGATCCCGCTCTTCAAGCTCGAGCGCGGCGAGATCACGGAACCGGAATTCCTCGAGATCCTGCGCGACAAGCTCGAGCCGCTGCTCGGCCATCGGCCCGAGCTGCACCGCTTCCGCGAGGCCTTCTTCGAGGCGCTCGACCCGAACGAGCCGATGATCGAGCTGATGCGCGAGTGCCGCCGCGGCGGCCGGCGGATGGCGATGCTGACCAACAACGTGCAGGAGTGGGAGCCGCTCTGGCGCACGATGCTGCCGGTCGACGAGATCTTCGAGCTGGTGATCGACTCCGGTTGGGTCGGCTATCGCAAGCCGGAAAAACAGATCTACGAGATCACCGTGGAGCGCCTCGGGGTGCCGGCGACGGCCTGCCTCTTCGTCGACGACCTCGAGGTCAACTGCGAGGCGGCGCGCGACCTCGGCTTCACCGCCGTCCAGTACCGCAACCCCGAGCAAGCCGTCGCCGAAGTCCGCAAGATCCTCGAATGACGATGTTGATGGGCCGAAAAGCGCTCTATATAAGCGCTTTTCGGCCCATCAACATCAGCCCTGCTCGGCGGGCGTGGAGACCGGGACGTTCGGGTGCTCGCGCCAGCGGCGGGCGAACGGGGGGCGATCAGGCCGCCGATCTCGGTCGGGCCCCATGACCCGGGCGGGTACGGTTTCACCGCCGGCGGATCCTCCAGCAGCGGCGCCGCCACTTCCCACAGCCGCTCCATGTCGCGGGCGCTGGTGAAGAGCGTGTGGTCGCCGGCCATCGCGTCGCGGATCAGCCGCTCGTAGGCCTCCAGGGTGTCGTCGCGGTAGTCGGTTTCCTCCAGCGAGAACTGCATGCTCGCCTTGTCGAGCACCATCCCCATCCCCGGCCGCTTGCCGTAGAAGGAGAGCGAGACGCGCGAGGACTCGTCGAGGTCGAAGGTGAGGTGGTCGGGCCCGTAGCGGCCGACCCGCGAGTGGGCCGGGAACATCGCCTGCGGCGGCTCGCGGAAGGCGATCGAGATGATCCGCGCGCCTTCCCCCATCCGCTTGCCGGTGCGCAGGTAGAACGGCACGCCGCTCCAGCGCCAATTGTCGATTTCGCACTTCAGCGCGACGAAGGTCTCGGTGCTGGAGTTCGGCGCCACGCCGGGTTCGTCGGTGTAGCCCTCGTACTGCCCCCGCACCACCTCGTCGGGGTTCAGCGGCAGGAGGCTGCGGAAGACCTTGTTCTTCTCCTCGGTGATCGGGAGCGAGGCCAGCGCGGTCGGCGGCTCCATCGCGACGAACGCGAGGATCTGCATCAGGTGCGTGACGACCATGTCGCGGAAGGCGCCCGTTTTCTCGTAGAACACCGCCCGCGAGCCGACGCCCAGCGTCTCCGGCACGTCGATCTGGATGTGGTCGATGTGGTCGCGGTTCCAGATCGGCTCGAAGAGACCGTTGGCGAAGCGCAGGGCGAGGATGTTCTGCGCCGCCTCCTTGCCGAGGAAGTGGTCGATGCGGAAGATCTGCTCCTCGTGCAACACCGCGTGGAGGGTGTCGTTCAGTTCCTGCGCGGTCCGCAGGTTGGTCCCGAACGGCTTCTCCATGATCACCCGCGCGTTCTTCGTCAGTTTCGCCTCGGAGAGCATGTGGACGACTTCTTTGGCGGCGGCCGGCGGCACGCTCAGGTAGTGCAGGAGGTGCGTGTGCGGGCCGAGCAGTTCGACCTCGTGCTCGACCGCCGCCTTCAGCGCCTCCGGCCCCGCCGACACCGGCACGTAGACGATCCGCCGCGAGAATTCGGCCCACTCCTCCTCGGAGAAGCTGAAGCGGGAGAACTCGTCCCGCCATTCCTCGCTGCCGATCTCCTCGATCGAGGTCCCGAGCACGCGGAATTCCGGCATCAGCTCCGACTGGAACAGCCGCAGCATCCCCGGCAGCAGCTTCCTCCTGGCCAGATCGTCGGTGGCGCCGAAGATGACGATCAGGTGCGGCGGCAGGTCCTGCACCACCCGCGCGTCCATTTCTTCGGTCTGGTGCTGCAGTTTCTCCCGGTGGTCAACCGGAACGCCGTTGTGACTGCCGTCGGTCATCGACCCAGAGTAGCCATCGCCTCTCCCGAGACGTGACCGTCCTGTTGGCGACCCGATTAGTTGTCGGAGCCGGCGCGGTCCCAGATGTAGAGCTCGACGGCCTCTACAGCCAGGGTCATCAGGCGGGGTGGGGCGAGCAGGCCGAGGACCAGCTCCAGGGCGTCGTCCTCGGTGACGCCGGCGTCGACGGCCTCCTCGCCGCGGAAGCCGGCGGCGAGCTTCAGGGCCTCGCGGCGGTTCTCGCCGAGGGAGCCGAACGCGCCCATGAGGAAGTCGCGGTTGGGGACCGGCTGGCCGACCTCGAGCGAGCCGTGCCAGGCGGCAAGCATCGAGAGATCGTGCTCGTCGAGCTCCGAGATCGCCTTCGCGTAGTGGATCTCAAGCTCGCTGTCGGGAATCTCGTCGACCCAGGCGCGCACCGCCTCGCCGAGGAGCTGACGACGGGCCTCACGGCCGATCGAGTCGGCTATGGCGCGGATCGCATCGGCTGGATCGACGAAGCAGAGAGACATGAGCTGATGCGAATTTAGAGGGGTCGGAAGACGGCAAAACCGTCGCGGGAATGCCGAGTTTGCGGTGTGGGGGGAGAAGTGGAGGGAACGGGACGCCAGGGGAGCGCGCCGCTGCCGTCCATAGTCTGGGTCGGTGCCGTTGAAGCTGATCCTCGGACCACCCAATTCGGGCCGCGCGGGAGTCGTCCGCCGCCGCTACCTGGAAGCGCTGGAGCGCGACCCGGTGCTGGTCGTCCCGACCGTCGACGACGTCTTCGCCTTCGAGCGCGAGCTCTGCGGCGAGGGCGCCGCCCTGGGCGGCACGGTGCTCACCTTCGGCGCCCTCTTCGGCCAGATCGCCACCGCCGCGGGCAGCCCGCCCGGCGCGGTCCTCTCCCCCGCCCAGCGGCGCCGCTGCGTCGAGGTGGCGGTCGAGGGCCTCTCGCCGCGCCTCGGACCGCTGCGGCGCTCGGCCGGGCGCCCGGGCTTCGCCGCCGCCTTCGCCCGCCTGCTCGACGAGCTGCAGGCCGCCGGCGTCGCCCCGCGCGACGTCGAGGCGAGCGCCGGCACCCTGGAGGGCTCCGCCTACCTCGCCGACGTCGCCACCCTCTTCAGCGGCTACGAGACGGCGCGCGAGCGCAGCGGCCGGCTCGACGCCGCCGGGATCGCCCGCGAGGCGATCGCGCTGCTGCGCGCCGACCCGGGCCCGTGGGCCGGGCGCCCGGTCTACCTATATGGGCTCGACGACCTCACCCCGGCGCAGTTCGACCTGGTCGAGGCCCTCGCCGCCCGCACCGAGGTCACCGTCGCGGTGCCCTTCGAGGAGGGCAACGAGGCGCTCGCCGCCCGCCGCCGACTGCTCGAACAGCTGCGCGAGCGCCTCGACGTGATCGCCGAGGAGACGCTTCCCGCCGACCCCGAGAACACCGAGAGCCCCCAGCTCTACGCGCTCGCCCGCGGCTTCGGCTTCCCCGCGCTGCCGCCGGAGCCGCTCCCCGACCCATCCGCCCTCGCCTTCCTGCGCTCTGCCGGAACCCGCGCCGAGGCCGAGGCGATCGCCGCCGAGGTCTCCCGCCTCGTCCACGCCGGCGCCGCGCCGGACGAGATCGCGGTCGCCCTCCGCGACCCCGGCCGGCGCGGCCCCGAGGTCGAAGCGGCGCTGGAGGCGAACGGCATCGCCGCCGCGCTCGAGGCCGAGGTGCCGGTCGCGATGACCTCGGTCGGCGGTGCCGTCATCGCCCTGCTGGAGACCGCCTTCGGGACGGCGCGCGCCGCCGACCTCCTCCGCTACCTGCGCGGCCCTTCCGGCTTCTCCCCCGGCCGCGTCGACTGGCTGGAGCGGGCGATCCGCCGCGACCGGATCGCCGACGCGGAGACGGCGCTGGCGAGGTGGCGCGGGGAGGCGAGGGGCGAAGACCGACGCGACGCGGCAGCGGATGTCGGAGGAGCTGGTGAGACCGCGCGCGACGCCGACCGCGGGCGCGGCGAGCCCGGCGAGGACTCCCGGCACGCAGACGGACGGCTCGGCGAGGACCCGCGCGATCTCGTCCGCCTGCGCGAGGCGGCCGCCCAATCCCCGGCCGCGCTCTGCGCCGCGGTCGCCGGGCTCGCCGCGACGATGGCCTCGCGGCCTTTCCGCACCGGCGAGGACGGCCCGCGGCTCGGCCCTGGCGACGGGCTCGAGCTGCGCGCCGCGGGCCAGGTCGCCGCCGCACTCACCGACCTCGCCGCCCTCGGCCCGCTCGCCCCCGCCCCGGAGCGCCTCGCCGAGACCGTCCGCGCCCTCGACTTCCGCGTCTGGAGCGGCCCGGTCGAGGGCCGGGTGCGGATCGCCAGCCCCTACCGCCTGCGCGCCGCCCGCTTCGACCACGTGCTCGTCGGCTCGCTGCAGGACGGCGAGTTCCCGCGCCGCGACCGCGGTGGCGACCCGTTTCTTTCCGAGGCCCAGCGCGAACGGCTCGGCCTCGACCCGCGCCGCGACACCGAAGCCGAGGAGCGCTACCTCTTCGGCGTCTGCCTCGCCCTGCCGCGCCGCCGCCTCTTCCTCTCCTACCGCGACAGCGACGAGAACGGGGCCGCCGAATCGCGCTCGCCGCTGCTGGAGGAGGTGCGCGCGACGATCGCCCCGCCGCCCCCCGCGGACTCCGCCGCCGACCCGGTCGAGGCGTCGATCACCAGGGTGCGCGGCCTCGCCGACGTGGTCGCCCCGCTGGCCGAGGCGCCCTCCATCGACGAGCTGGCCAGAGCCCTCGCCGCGCACGGGCCGAGAGCGGACACCGGCGCGCTCCTCGCCGCAGTCGGGCTAGGCGCAGGCGACGCCCACGCGGCGAGTTCGCACTTTCCCGTAAATAGCACGGAGAACTGCGAACTCACGGCGCCCGCTGCGCTCGCCGCCTCGCTCGAAGTCCGCCTCCGGCGCGCCCGCCGGGCCGAGCACGCGTCGCGCGCGCCCGGACCGCTCACCAACCCCGCGGTGCTCGCCGCGCTCGCCGCGGTCGAAGCCTACGGAGGCACCACCCTGGAGGGCTTCGACGAATGCTCCTACCGCTGGTTCGCGGGCCACGAGCTCGATCCGCAGCCGCTCGACCCGGTCCCCGACCCGCTGGTCCAGGGCGGCCTCATCCACGCGGTGCTGGAGCGCCTCTACCGCGAGCGTCCCGGCGGCGACCCGCTCCCCCGCCCGGCCTCCCTCGAAGCCTGGGTCGACCGCGGCCGCACCCTCCTCACCGAGCAGCTGGCCGAGGCCGAAGTCGGCGGCCACCCGGCCGAGCGGGCGATGGCGCGCCGGGTCGAGCGGCTGCTCGAACGCTACCTCGGCGAAGAGGCGACCCGCGAGACCGGCGGCTTCGAGCCGTGGCTGCTGGAGGCGCGCTTCGGGATCGGCGAGGAAGCCGAGCGGCCGAGCCTCGACCTCGGCGGCTGGGGCCTCCACGGGGCGATCGATCGGGTCGACCGCGCCCCCGACGGCCGCGCCGTCGTCCACGACTACAAGCTCGCCTCCAGCGTCACCGCCCGCGACAAGTTCGAGGAGCGGGCGAAGCTGCAGCTGCCGCTCTACCTGCTCGCCGCGCAGATCCACTGGGGCGCCGAGCCGGTCGGCGGCATCTACCACCCGCTCCGCGGCACCTCCAACCGGCGCCCGCGCGGGGTCATCGCCAAGGGCTCCGCCGGGGACCTCTCCGGCTACGACCTCTACCGCCCTGACATCGTCGACGAGGAGACGCTGGCGGAGATCCTGGCCGAGACGCGGCGGCGCGGCGGCGCGATCGTCGCCCGCATCCGCGCCGGGGAGATCCGCCGCGACCCCGGCCCGCGCGAGGGCCTCCGCGGCCACGACCAGTGCCCCACCTGGTGCACCTTCGCGCCGGTCTGCCGCCGCGACCGGGCGCCCTCCTACGTCGAGCAGGAAGAGGCCGAAGCGGGGTGGGAACGGTGAGCGAGGAGCAGACCGTCGCGGGGCTCGCGGCAGAGGCGGCCACGCCCGCCCCCGAGCCGGCGACCCGGCGCTCCCCCACCCCGGAGCAGCGCGCCGCGATCGAGGCGCGCGCCCGCAACGTCCTGCTCGAGGCGGGCGCCGGCTCCGGCAAGACCGGGGTGATGGTCGAGCGCTACTGCCGCCTGGTGGTCGACGAGGGCGTCTCCCCCGACGCCGTCCTCGCCTTCACCTTCACCGACAAGGCCGCTGCTGAGCTGCGCGCCCGCGTCCGCGCCGAGCTCTCCCGTCGCGCCGCCGGCTCCGACGCCAAGGCGGTCCGCGCCGCCGCCTTCCTGAGCACCATCGGCGGCGCCTGGATCACCACCATCCACGGCTTCTGCAACCGCCTCCTCGCCGCCCACCCGGTCGCCGCCGGGGTCGACCCGGGCTTCCGCGTCCTCGACCAGCCGGAGGCCGAGCGCGCCGCCCGCGAAGCCTTCGACAGCGCCCTCACCGAATTCCTCGCCGGCGCCGAGCCCGCCCGCGAGGAGACCGTCGCCGCCTACGACCTCGAAGGCCTGCGCGCGGTGGTCGTCGCCACCCATGACGAGCTGCGCAGCCGCGGCGTCGCCGATCCGGCCCTCCCCGACCCGCCCGCCTCCGATCCCGCCGAGGCGCTGGCGGCGACGATCGAGGCGGCGGGCGAATGCCTCGAGGAGCTGAAGGAGGGCGATGCCAGACGCCTGCCGCTGGAGGAGGCGCTGGCGCGGCTCACCGAACCGGGCCCGCCGCCGACCCTGGCCGAGCTCGAAGCCCTCCGCCCCGGCGGCAAAGCGAAACCGCTGGCCCCGTTCCGCGAGGCCCTCGAGGCGGCGATCGCCCGCACCGCCGAGGTCGGCGAGGGCGGCATCGCCTACCGCCACCTGGCGGATCTCCTGCGCCTCTACACCGCCGCGTTCGAGGCGGCGAAGGAGCGCCGCGCCGGGATCGACTTCGAGGACCTGCAGATCCTCGCCGCCCGCCTGCTCGAGCGGGCCGAGATCGGCCAGGCCTACCGCGGCCGCTTCTCCCACCTCCTGGTCGACGAGTTCCAGGACACCAACCGCCTGCAGCTGCGCCTGATCGAGGCGCTGCAGGGTCCGAAGACCCAGCTGGTCGTGGTCGGCGACGAGCTGCAATCGATCTACTCCTTCCGCCACGCCGACCTCGAGGTCTTCCGCCGCCGCCGCGAGCAGGTCGACGCCGACCCCGCCGCCGAGCTGATGGAGCTCAGCGGCAACTTCCGCTCCCGCCCCGAGGTGATCGCCGCCTTCAACCTCTTCGGCGCCACCCTCCTCGGCCCCGCCTACCGACCCCTGCGGGTCGGCGCGCCGCCCGCCGAGCCTGCCCCGCGCGGACGCGGCCCGGCGGTCGAGCTCCACCTCACCGCGCGCGACGGCTGGGACGGCGAGGGAATCGAGCTCGAACCGGCGATCGACGGCCGCACGCCGCTGAACTGCCTCGCCGAGGCGCGCACCCTCGCCGCCCGCCTGCGCGAGCTGCACGAGGCCGGGGTCGAGCGCGGTGCGATGGTCGTCCTCCTGCGCGCCTTCACCCACCTCGACGCCTACGAGGACTCGCTCGCGCGCGCCGGCCTGCGCCCCTACGTGGTCGGCGGGCGCGGCTACTGGTCCCAGCAGCAGGTCGCCGACGTGACCGCGCTGCTGCTGACGATCGCCAACCCGCTCGACGACGAAGCCCTCTTCGGCGCCCTCGCCTCGCCCGCCTGCGCGGTGGCCCCGGACACGCTCTGGCTGCTGCGCGCCGCCGCCGGGCGCCGCCGCCACGTCTGGCCGGCGCTGGAGGCGCTGGCGCTCGGCGAGGGTGCCGACCTCGGCCGGCGGACGGAGCCGCGGCCGGCGCCGTCCGAGCAGCCGCCGCCCGCACCGGAGGAGACGGCGGAAACGGCCGACCGCGGGCTGGCCGCCCCCGAGCGCCTCGACGACATCCCCGCCGGCGAGCGCGAGTTGCTCACCGAGTTCGCCACCCAACTCGTGGGACTACGAGCGCGGGCGCCGCGTCTCTCGCTGTCGGGGCTGATCGAGTCGGCCGTGACCGAGACCGGCTACGACCTCGCGACGCTCCTGCGCCCGGCGGGCGAGGCGCGCCTGGCGAACGTGCGCAAGCTCTCCCGCCTGGCCGCCGCCTACGAGTCGCGCGAGGGCCGCGACCTGCGCGGCCTGCTGGACTTCCTCGCCGCCCGCGCCGAGTCCGACACCGAGGCCCAGGCGGCCACCGCCGCCGAGGGCCACGACGGTGTCCGCATCATGACCGTCCACAACGCCAAGGGCCTCGAGTTCGAGGTCGTCGCCGTCCCCGACCTCTCCCGCGGCCTCCTCTCCGGCGGCCGCCGTCCGGTCCTCGCCCTGGGACGCGAGCAGCCGCCCCGGATCGGCCTCCAGTGGCGCCGCCTGGGACGCCCCTCGGTGAACCTCTACGACTACGGCGACCTGATCGAGGCCGGTGAGGCACGCGACTCCGAGGAGGGCCTGCGCCTCTTCCACGTCGCCGCGACCCGGGCGCGGGAGCGCCTGATCCTCAGCGGCGTGGTGAAACCCGAGGCGCCGAAGGAAATGAAACCGGGCACTGCCGTGGTCGAGCGACTTGTTGAGGCACTGGGCGTCCCGCGTCCGACGGCGGAGACCGCGGAGGCGGAGACCGCGGATCCGGCGGCGAGCGACGGGGCGCCCGGCGGCCCGGCGGCCGGAGACCATTCGAGGACCGCGACCCCGGACCCCTCGAAACCGATCGAGGTGCCGGTCCCGCCGGCCGAGCCGCGGCCGGGACTGGACGAGACCTTTCCCGCGTCGGTGATCGAGGTGCGGCTGAACGAGTCCTCGCCGGAGCGGGCGGCGGAACTGCGGGGCCTGCACCTGGACGCGGCCGCGGACCGCCCGCTCGGCACCGGGACCCCGCCGTTGGTCGAGCGCAAGCCGCCGATCGTCCCCAGCCGACCGCTCTCCTACACCGCGATCAGCGCCTTCGAGGAATGCGGCTACCGCTTCTACATGGAGCGCGTCCTGGGACTGCCGGCCGCCGTCACGGCGCCCACCCGCGAGTCCCCCGGAGGGCCGGTCGGCGCCGGCGACGAGGGACCATCCGCGCGGGAGGAACGGAGCGCCCGGGGCGCCGCCGTGCACGCGCTACTGGAGTGGAGCCAGGCGAACGGGTGGGCAATGCCGAGCGCCGAGCTGGCGCGCCGCCACGCGCTCGCCGCCGGTCTCGACCTCGGCCGAAGCGGAAGCCCGGGTCAGCAGCGGGCGGCGGCGGGCGGCGGTGCCGATCCAGCCGCCGAGGAGCTGCTCGGACCGGTGCGGGACTGGCTTGGGTCGGCGCTGCGGGAGGAGATCGCGGCGGGGCGGGCGCGGGCTGAGGTGCCGATCCTGCTGCGCGCCCGGGGCACCGTGCTGCGCGGGTCGATCGACCTGCTCGTGGAGCGCGAGGGGGCGCCGCCGCTGGTCGTCGACTACAAGACCGACCGCCTGCGCGACGAGGACCCGGCGGAGCGCGCCGCCCACTACGAGATCCAGCGCTCGATCTACGCCCTCGCCGCGGCGGAGAGCCTCGGCGCCGACGAGGTCGAGGTCGCCTACGTCTTCCTCGAGCGCGCCGACGCCCCCTCCCGCACGATCCTCACCCGCGCCGAGATGGACGCCGGCCAGGCCCGCATCGACGCCGCCGTCGAGGCGATCAGCGCCGGCGCCTTCTCCTCCGCCCCGGAACCCGACCGCACCTGGGATCTATGCCGCGGCTGCCCCGCCCTCGGCCGCTTGTGTTCGGGACCGCCCGCCGAGCCCGCTGTCGACTTTGACCCTGTCAGGGCAGGGTGAAAGTCGAACGCGCTGCGAGTCAGGAGCCCGGGCTCGCTGACGAGTCGAGCTTCGCCGCGAGGTCGTCGAGGTTGAGTTCCTTGAGGCCCTCACCTACCGCGTCCAGCTCGCCGGCGCAGTAGTCGACCAGCTCCTTGCCCTCGCGGCAGAGGTCCAAGGTCTCGCGGAGGCCGGCCTGGCCGGAATCGAGGCGGTCGATGATCTCCTCGAGGCGCTCGACCGCGGCCTCGTAGTTGGCCGGGGCGCTATCGGTCACCTTGATCTCCTCCGGCGCCGGGTCCGGGATCAGCAGCGGTTCGGGCGTCGACTCGTCCATCGCTGAACCGCAGGCTAAAGCGCCCCGCGGCGGCCACGGCGGCGGCGCTGGTCAGCGGCTCCCCGTCGGGAGTCTCGGCGAGGGCGTAGCCGCGCTCCAGGGTCCGCTCGGGGTCGTGGGCGCGCAGGGCCACCGCCGCCTGGCGGAGCGCCTCGCGGCGCTGGGCGACGGCGCGCTCCGCGGCGCTGTCGAGGGCGGCCCCATGACGGCGGCGTTTCTCCCCCGCCCGCTCGGCCCGGTCGAGCGCCCGCCGCCGCGTGCGTTCGAGGACGATCGTCGCGATCCGCCGCTGGAAGGCGCCCCGCTCGGCGATCCCGCGTTCCGAAGCGGCGCGGATCTCGCGCGTTTTCTGGTTCAGGATCGTCCGCTGGCGCTGCAGCGCCCGGGCCGGGCCGCGCGCCAGCGAGCCCAGGTGGCGCGCCCGCGCGCCGATCGCCCCGTCCGCCCCGCGGCGCAGGAAGAGCGCCTGGCGCCCGAGTTCCCGCCGCGCCCCCCGACAGTCGAGCGGCACTGCCGCCTCGGCCGCGTGGGTGGGCGTCGAGCAGGCGACCGCGGCGACGTCGTCGATCAGGGTCGTGTCGCGCTCGTGGCCGACCGCGCTCACCACCGGCACCCGCAGCATCGCCACCGTCCGGCACAGGGTCTCGTCGCAGAAGGCCCAGAGGTCGGCGAGACTGCCGCCGCCGCGGGTCACCACGATCGCCTCGATCTCCGGCCGCGCCGCCAGGTCCTGCAGCGCCCGCGCGATCGCCGGCGCCGCGTGTCGGTCCTGCACCGGCGCGAACGCCCAGACCACGGTCCCGCCCCAGCCCCGCCGCTCCAGCCCGGCGAGCAGGTCCCGCCGCGCCGCGCCACCTTCGGCGGTGACGACGCCGATCGTCTTCGGCAGCGCCGACCGCGTCAGCTGCTTCTGCAGCGTGGTCAGACCCTCGGCCCGCAGCTGCGTCCGCAGCGCCTCGAGCCGCGCCAGCAGGTCCCCTTCGCCGGCCAGCCGCACGTGCGTGGCGCGGAAGCAGAAGTTCGGCGAGGCGGTCCCGCCCCCCTCGTAGTAGTCCAGCCCCCCGGCGATCACCACTTCGGCGCCGTCGCGCAGCGCCCCGTCGGGCAAGCCCGCCCTCTCCAGATCCCGCAGCCAGATCGCGCAGGGAACCGCGCCCTCGCCGTCGCGCAGCTCGAAGTAGGCCTGGACCTTGCTCCGCCCGACCCCGGTCACCTCGCCGATCAGCAGGACCCGGGGACGCTCCCGCATCCAGCCTTTGAGTTTCTTCGCGTAACGCCCGACCGCGAACGGCCCCGGCAGGTCCGGGCCCGGAGTCGCCGACACGCCAAGCGAAATTTGGGGATTGGCCATCACCTCAGCCTAAAGACGCCGGCTGACGTGGCTGGGCCAAGAAGATCAAGGACGCAGGGAGCGTGGCGTGCTCCGCACGCGAGCGACCGAGGACGCCGAGATGCGCCGGTCCAGGCGCGTCAGCCGGTCTGCTTCCAGCGCTTCGCCCAAGCCTTCAACTCGCGAATTGCCGGCCCGAGGTCCGCCCCGGTGGGCGTCAATGAGTAGGTGACCCGCACCGGCGTGCCTGCTTCGACCTCACGCTCGACCAGACCTTCTTCCTCGAGCTCGCGCAGCCGCTGCGAGAGCAGCCGATCCGAGAGCCCCGGCACGGCCTTGCCGAGCTCACCGAAGCGCATCGGCCGCTCGGTCAGCGCGCAGACGATCGCCCCCGTCCAGCGCTTGCCGATCAGCTCGATCGCCTCGTGGAACTGCGGACACACTTCGGTGCAGGGTGTGCTCGCCGCGACGCGCGCGCGGGGCGTCTGGGAGGCCGGAATCGGCGCCGTCTGGGTCGTTGAAGCGGTTTCCACCTGAATCGACCTTACTGAACGTAAGGCGTCGGCCGGTCATTTTCGGCGGCCGGGGCTCAGCGCGTGCAGGCGCCGGTGTCGACTTCCCTGGCAGCAGCGTGATGGATCGCTTCGCGCACCTCCTCGGCCGGGACCGCGAAGCCGCCGGCCGGCCCGCCGGTCGTCGCCGCGAACACCACGCCGACCACCTTGCCGGAGCTGTCGAGCAGCGGCCCGCCGGAGTTCCCACTCCGCACGTCGCCGCCGAGCGAGGTGATCGTCCGCTCGATCGGCCCGCGCCCGTAGGAGTCCTCGCTGATCGTGTCGCGGGTCTCGCCGATCCGGGCCGGGGTCACGGTGTAGGGACCGTTCTCGGGATAGCCGAGGACCGCCCCGCGCGAGCCGACCGACCGTTCGGAGCTGATCGCCAGCGTCGGCAGCCGCGAGTCGATCCGCAGCAGCGCCAGGTCGTCTTTGGGCTGGTAGTAGACCGCGGTCGCCTCCAGCTCCACCCCGCTCTGCGTGGTCACCGTGGTGTCGTCGGCGCCGGCGATCACGTGCGCGTTGGTGACGATCAGGTTCGGCCGCACCGCCCAGCCCGAGCCCTCGATGCCGAGCCCGCAGGCGGTGCTCAGAACCCTGACGACCGAACCGCCCGCGTCGACCACGCGGGGGTCTTCGGCGATCTTCGGGTCGGGGCGCTTGGCCGGCGTCGCCGGGCCGCTGATCGAGGGCGCCGGGTCGACCCGGTCGAGCACGTCCAGCACTCCGGCGCTCGGCGGCAGCACGTGGTCCAGCTCCCCGAGGATCACCGATTCCTGGACGTCGGCGCGCAGCTGCGTCGTCCCCGGCGCGTGCAGGGCGACGGCGCCGAACATCCAGGCCAGCCCCAGCGCCACCGCGCCGATCAACGCCGCGCCGCCCGCCCCGTCGGCCCGGTGCATAAACGGATGTCGGACGACCCGCCGCCGCAGCGCCAGCGCGATTCCCTCCAGCGCCACCGCCGCCAAGGCCCCCATCAAAAGCGCCCCGATCGCCCCGCAGAGCGGCGCGTAGGGCGAGTCGTGGCCCTGCGAGAGGACCAGCGGGCCCAGGCGGGAGCCCAGAAAAGCCCCGACCGCGAAGCCCCCGAGCGTCAGCGCCCCGACGATCAACCCTTGGCGGTACCCCCAGAGGGCGAGGGCGAGGGTGAAGGCGACGATCGCGCAATCGAGAACGGTCACCCATCGAATACAAGCATGCAGCGGATCGCTCGATTACCTTTCCTGCGGTGAGCAGGTGGTCTCCCGATGACGAGCGTCGTAGACGACTGCTTACTCGTGCGCTGCCCGTGGGCGTTCTGGCGCTGGTCGCGTTCATCGTCGGGGCCGCCATGGGAGTTCCGGGATCACCGGAGAAGGACGCCGCCAACCGCTTCGCCGAAGCCTGGCAGGCGAAGGATTTCGCGGCCATGTACGCGGAGCTGAACGACGCCTCCCAGGAAGCGACCGGGATGAAGAAGTTCATCGCCGAGTACCGCGAAGCGCGCGACATCGCGACGATGCGCGGCCTGGTCGCCGACTCGGCCGAAGACTCCCGCTCCGAGGAAGGCGAGACGGTGGTGCCGGTGCCGCTGAAGATCAAAACCGTGGCCTTCGGCATCGTCGACTCCGAGCTCGACCTGCCGTGGTCGGAAGGCGGCATCGACTGGGCCCCCTTCCTCGTCTTCCCCGGCCTGCGCCGCGGCGAAAAGCTGGAAGCGGAAACCGAACTGGCGCCCCGCGCCCCGATCCTCGCCGCCGACGGCACGCCGCTCGCCGAAGGCGAAGCGACCGAACGCGAACACCCGATGGGGAGCGCCGCGATCGACGTCACCGGCGAAATCGGCGAAGCCTCCGAAGAAGAAGAGCCGAAGCTGGCGATGCTCGGCTTCCCGCCGGAAACGCCGGTCGGGATCAGCGGCCTCGAGCGCGCCTTCAACCGCCGCCTGGCGGGCAAGCCCGGGGGCAAGCTGCTGGCGGTCGCGAGCGGCGGCAAGTCGCGCGTCCTCGCCGAAGGCCAGCCGGTCCCCGGCGCCCCGGTGAAGACGACGATCGACCCCTACCTGCAGGAAACCGCGGTCGCCGCGCTGGCCGGGCGGGCGGGCGGCGTCGCCCTCCTCGACGCCAAGACCGGCGACGTGCGGGCGCTGGCGGGCCAGGCCTTCTCCGCCCCCCAGCCCCCCGGATCGACCTTCAAGATCATCACCACGGTCGCCGCGCTGGAAAAGAACCTCGTCTCGCTCGACGACGAATTCGAAATCGTCGACGGCATCAACGTCGGCGGGCGCTTCATCGAAAACGCCAACGGCGAGTACTGCGGCGGCACCTTCCGCCAGGCCTTCGCCGAGTCCTGTAACGCCGACTTCCTCCCCCTCGGCCCCCAGATCGGCAACGAAGAGATGGTCGGGATCGCGGAAAAATTCGGCTTCAACTCGCCGCCGACCCTCTACTCCGCCGCGATCGCGAAGGAAGTCGAACCGGCCGAATCGACAATCCCGACGGAAATCGGCGAAGAAGTCGACCTCGCGGTCTCGGCGATCGGTCAGGGCGAGGTGCTGGCGACGCCGCTGCAGATGGCGAGCGTGGCGCAGACGATCGCCAACGACGGCGTCCGCATGCCGACCTCGATCGTACGGACGAAGAAGCTGCGGCCGGCGATGAAGCCGGTCCGCGTGATGACCAAGAAGACGGCCGACAAGCTGACCGAACTGATGACCGGCGTGGTCACCGAAGGCACCGGCACCGCCGGAGCCATCGCCGCGGGCCAGGTCGCGGGCAAGACCGGCACCGCCGAACTCGGCCAGGTGGTGGAAAACGAAAACGGCGAAGAAGAAATCCCCGAAGGCGAAGAAGCCACCCCCCAACACAAGAAGGACGCCTGGTTCTCCGCCTTCGCCACCGTCGAAAAGCCGAAGCTGGCGATCGGCGTCCTGCTGATCGAAGCCGAAGCCGCGGGCGGCGAAGTGGCCGCCCCGGTCGCCTCACAGGTTCTCAGCGCGGGGTACGAATAGGGGCCTCCGGCGAAGGGGCGGGGGGCCGGGAAGCTGACGCCCGGGGGCAAAGGGACGGGCAAGGGACGCGGCCCTCTCATAGGCGGTCCGGGCAGGCTGTGACCGCCTATGAGAGGGCCGTCCCCCGGGGGGAGGGAGAGGGCGCGGGTCCCGTGCGGGTCCCGGGGGAGGTCCGTGAGGAAGGCGCCCGGAACGTCACGTTCATCCAGGGAATACGTCACGCCTGTCACAGGTCCCCTCGCTCCGTTCGCTGCTTGTACCGCCATGCGCGACGAACAGCGAACGGAGGTCTGCGGCGGCCCGGGATCCCCCGCGAAGGCACACGCCCTGGTGACGTTCCCTGCATCTCCCTCACGCAAGACAGGAGATCCTCACGCCCGCGACCCTCCCGCCGCCCCATCCCCCGGTGCGTTCGCACTTTCCCGT
>ERZ778021.1649-NODE-1649-length-24473-cov-4.468056_pt1 | contig 24473 bp, 19 predicted proteins | sample MGYA00375751_ERZ778021 | MGnify/ENA primary metagenome ERZ778021 (study PRJEB29350, sample SAMN05389814) | bioreactor metagenome | isolation source: Thiocyanate stock bioreactor | place: South Africa: University of Cape Town | collected 2013-08-29 ... | reverse complement strand
GCGATCGAGACACCGGACGAGCACACGGCGGTCATCCGCCTCGCGCATCCGCACCCGGCGCTGCTGCTGTGCCTGTCGGGCGCGCTGTGCCCGATCATCCCCAAGCACGTCTTCGGCGACGGGCAGGACATCAAGACCCATCCCGCCAACGCGAATCCGGTCGGCTCGGGCCCCTACAAACTGGAGGAGTTCACGCCGGGCCAGAAGATCACGCTGGTGAGGAACCCGGACTTCTTCCTCAAGGACCGGCCGCTGCTCGACAGGATCATCGTCACCATCAGCAACGACCCGAACGCCATCCTGCTCGCGGTCGAGAACGGCGAGGCCGACTGCTACCCCTTCGCCACCGCCAGCCAGGACATCAAGCGGCTGGAGAAGGTCGACCGGCTGCACGTCACCGACAAGGGCTTCGAGGGCATCGGCGCGATCAACTGGCTAGCCTTCAACACCGGCAAGGCACCGCTCGACGACAAGGCCGTGCGCCAGGCGATCGGCTACGCCATCGACCGCAATTTCATCACCAACGCGCTGATGCGCGGCGTGGCCAGGGCCCAGCGCTCGCCGATCATCGAGTCGAGCCCGTTCTTCAACCCGAAGATGCCCTTCTACGACCACGACCTCGACAAGGCGAACAAGATGCTCGACGAGGCCGGACACAAGGCCGGCGCCGACGGCATCCGCTTCAAGCTGACGGTCGACTACATCCCCGGCGCGCCGGAGCAGCAGGAAGGCGTCGCGCAATATCTCAAGTCGCAGCTCAAGAAGGCCGGCATCGACGTCGAGGTGCGCGCCTCGCCGGACTTCCCGACCTGGGCCAAGCGCGTCTCCAACTTCGATTTCGACATGACGATGGACGCCGTCTACAACTGGGGCGACCCGGTGATCGGCGTGCACCGCACCTATCTGTCGTCCAACATCCGCAAGGGCGTGATCTGGTCGAACACCCAGCAGTACAGCAACCCGAAGGTGGACGAGTTGCTGACCCAGGCCGCGGTCGAGAACGACCCGGACAAGCGCAAGGCCCTCTACGACGAGTTCCAGATGATCGTCGGCGACGACCTGCCGATCTACTGGATCAACGCGCTGCCCTACCACTCGGCTTACGACAAGGAGATCGCCGAGTTCCCGGAATCGATCTGGGGCACGATGCAGTCGATGGCCGACACATACTGGAACAAGGCCTGAGAGCTGGCCGACAGCAGCCGGTCCTCCGTGTATCCTCGGGGGCCGGCATAGTCTCGACCGGAGTCCGGGACGAATGGGATCGATCGCCTACATCGCCAGACGGCTCGTCTACGGGGTGATCCTTCTCATCGGGGTGCTCGTCCTCAACTTCTTCCTCATCCATGCCGCGCCCGGCGATCCGGCCGAGACGATCGCCGGCGCGATGGGCGGGGCGACGGCCGAGATGATGGCCGACATCCGTGCCGCCTACGGCCTCGACAAGCCGCTGCTAACCCAGCTCGCCATCTATCTCGGCCGCGTCGCGCATGGCGATTTCGGCATGTCCTACTATTTCGACCAGCCGGTGATCTCGCTGATCGCCGCGCGCGTCGGCCCCACCGTGCTCCTGGTGCTCGCCGCGCAGTTGATCGCGATCACCCTGGGGGTGGCGATGGGGGTGCTCGCGGCGCGCAAGCCGCAGGGACTGATGTCGGGCTTCGTCGCCGTCGTCTCGACGATCGGCTATGCGGCGCCGGTGTTCTGGACCGGCATCCTGCTGATCATCCTGTTCGCCTCGATCATTCCGATCTTCCCCGTCTCGGGAATGACCGGCGCGCGGTTTTCCGGCGGCTCCGCAGCCTATGTCGTCGAAGTGCTCTATCACCTCGCGCTGCCGGCCTTCACGCTCGCCATCATCTTCCTGGCGCAGTATGCGCGCCTCTCCCGCGCCTCGATGATCGACGTGCTCGGGGCCGACTACGTGCGCACCGCGCGCGCCAAGGGGCTGGGCGAGGGCAAGGTCGTCTTCAAGCACGCGCTGCGCAACGCCGTGCTTCCCATCATCACCGTCGCCGGCATCCAGTTCGGCAACCTGATCTCCGGCGCGCTGCTGGTCGAATCCGTCTTCAACTGGCCGGGCATGGGCCGGCTCGCCTTCGATTCGGTGCTGCGGCGCGACTACCCGATGCTGCTCGGCATCCTGTTCTTCGCCGCGCTGATGGTGGTGGTCGCCAACCTGCTCGCCGACCTCTCCTACCGGATCGCCGATCCGCGCATCCGCACGGGAGGGCGCTGAGATGAGCCTCGTCCAGCCCGCCGCCGCCCCCGAGGCGATCAGCCCGCTGCGCGAGGCCTGGATCGTCTACCGTCGCAACCGGCCGGCCATGTTCGGCACGCTGCTGCTCGCCGTGATCGTCGCCTTCGTGCTCTACGGGACGTTCCTCTATGCGGGCGATCCCTACGAGATCGTCTGGGCGCCGCAGACGCCGCCGGGAACGGAGGCGAGCGTGCCGCTCGGTACCGACTATCTCGGCCGCGACATGCTGCGCGGGCTGCTCAAGGGTGGCGGCCCGACGCTGTCGGTCGGCGCCGCGGCGGCGATCATCACGCTGCTGATCGGCGTCTCGCTGGGCGGCATCGCCGGCTATTTCGGCGGCTGGCTGGACGACCTCCTGATGCGCGTCACCGAGTTCTTCCAGGTGCTGCCGGCGCTGCTCTTCGCGATGGTCGTCATCACGCTGTTCTCGCCGTCGCCGATCACCACGGCCATCGCCATCGGCGTCGTGCTGTGGCCGCAGACGGCGCGCCTGACGCGGGCCGAGTTCCTCAAGATCCGCGAGCTCGAATACGTCACTGCGGCCCGCTCCATCGGCGCGCGCAACGGCCGCATCATGTGGCGGGTGATCCTGCCCAACGCGCTGCCGCCGCTGATCGTGTCGGCGACGCTGACGGTCGGCGTCGCCGTGCTGTTCCAGGCCGGCCTCTCCTTCCTCGGCCTCGACGACCCCAACACCATGTCGTGGGGCCTGATGATCGGCACCAACCGGCAATACGTCCTCGACGCCTGGTGGCCGGTGACGCTGCCCGGCGTCGCGATCTTCCTGACCGTGTTCGCCGTCAGCCTCGTCGGCGACGGGCTGAACGACGCCTTCAACCCCAAGCTGCGCGAACGCTGACATGGCCGGGCCGCTGCTTTCGATCCGCGACCTGAAGGTCGAGTTCGCGACCCGCAACGGCCCGGTGACCGCGCTCGACGGCATCAGCCTCGACCTGATGCCCGGCGAGACGCTGGGCGTCGTCGGCGAGTCCGGCTGCGGCAAGTCGATCACCGCTCTCGCCGCGATGGGCCTGATCCCCGATCCGCCCGGCCGGGTCGCCGGCGGCAGCATCCTGTTCGACGGCGAGGACATCACCCATGCCGACGCGGCCCGGCTGCGCAGCCTGCGCGGCACCGAGATCTCGATGATCTTCCAGGAGCCGATGACCTCGCTCAACCCGGTCTTCACCGCGGGCGACCAGATCGCCGAGGCGATCATGCTGCACCAGAAGGCGGGCAGGGCCGAGGCCGGGCGCATGGCGGTCGAGCTGCTGCGCACGGTCGGCATTCCCGAGCCGGAGCGGCGCGCGCGCTCCTATCCGCACGAGCTGTCGGGCGGCATGCGCCAGCGCGTCATGATCGCCATGGCGATCTCGTGCCGGCCGCGCGTGCTGATCGCCGACGAGCCGACGACCGCGCTCGACGTGACCGTGCAGGCGCAGATCTTCGACCTGATGCGCGACATCCAGCAGGAGTTCGGCGTCGCCATCATGCTGATCAGCCACGACATGGGTGCGATCGCCGAGATGGCCGACCAGGTGGCCGTCATGTATGCCGGCCGCGTCGTCGAGACGGGCAGCGCCGACGCCATCCTCGACGACCCGCTCCATCCCTACACGCGTGCCCTCATCGGCTGCATCCCCGTGCTCGGCAAGGCGGCGGGGCTGGAAGGGCGCATGCCGCCGCTCGCCGAGATCCCCGGCATCGTGCCGCCGCTGCACCTGCTCGGCCGCGGCTGCGCCTTCGCCGACCGCTGCCCGCTCGCCTTCGACCGTTGCCGAGCCGAGCGGCCCGTCCTCGAAGGGAGACCGCATCGCGTCGCCTGTTTCGCGGCGGAAATGGAGGCGGCATGACGGACGGCGCATTGCTCGACGTTCAGGGCCTGTCGGTGCGCTTCGCCATGCCGCGCCGGTCGCCGTTCGGCGAGCGCCTCCATCTCGAGGCCGTGCGCGACGTCTCGTTCTCGCTGCGGCCGGGCCGCACGCTGGGGCTGGTCGGCGAGAGCGGCTCGGGCAAGACGACGACGGCGATGGCCGCGATCCGGCTGAAGCCGGCGCATGCCGGCGCCGTGCTGTTCGAGGGAATCGACCTTCTCGGCCTCGATGCCGAGGAGATGCGCCAGCGCCGCCGCCACCTGCAGGTGATCTTCCAGGATCCCTATTCCTCGCTCAACCCGCGCCAGCGCGTCGGCGCCATCGTGCGCGAGCCACTCGACTTGATGGTGGCCGACGAGCCGGCCTCCCGGCGCGACGATCGCGTGCGCGAGCTGTTCGGCCTGGTCGGGCTGCGGCTCGACCAGATGGCGCTGTTCCCGCACCAGTTCTCCGGCGGCCAGCGCCAGCGCATCTCGATCGCCCGTGCGCTCGCCACACGCCCGCGCCTGATCGTCTGCGACGAGCCGGTCTCCGCGCTCGACGTGGCGATCCAGGCGCAGATCCTGAACCTCCTGCGCCGGCTTCAGGAGAGCCACGGGCTGTCCTACCTCTTCATCAGCCATGACCTCGGCGTGGTGCAGTTCATCTGCGACGACATCGCGGTGATGTATCTCGGCCAGATCGTCGAGCACGCCGACCGGCCTGCCTTGTTCTCGCGGCCGCGCCATCCCTACACGGCTGCGCTGCTCGCCGCGGCACCCTCGCTCGCCCGCCGCAAGAGCGCCGGCTATGTGCGCGAGGCGGTCGTCAGGGGCGATCCGCCGAGCCCGGTGAACATCCCCCATGGATGCGCCTTCGCCTCACGCTGCCCGCACACCCAGCCGCGCTGCCGCGAGGAGCGGCCGCTGCTGCGCGCCGACGCCGGCGGCGCGGTCGCCTGCCACTACCCGCTCGGATAGGCGAGGGAAGGCAGACCCGCACGGGCTGTGCGGTGCCTCCGTCGGCGCCTCCGCCGCGATCGCAGCCCACCCTCCGCGCCGCTCGCTTGAGCCTGTTCCCGGCAGGCGGCGCGGGCGCGCGGGACCTATCTGGACATAGTGATAAAAAGGTCTGGATATATTAGAAATATTTTTTCCGGTTCGACATTCCACGTGAAATCGACAAGACTGGCGGTCAAGCCGGCGAGCAGCGACGATCGGGGAACAGGTTCACGAATGAGGAGAACACTCATGAATATCGCTATCAGGGCGAAGGCTGTCGCCGTCGCATTGACCTTCGGCGCGTTCGCCGGAGCCGGGATTGTCCATGCCGAGACCAATGTGGTCGTCGGCTATCAGCAGATCGTCGGCCCCTTCATCAGCGCCATCGCCGACGGCAGCTTCGACAAGGCCGTCGCCGCCGACGGCTACAAGATCGAATGGCGCCAGTTCGCGTCGGCCGGCGACATCTCGGTGGCGCTCGCCTCCGGCAACGTGGCGATCGGCGTCATCGGCTCGACCGGCGCCACCGCGTCGGTGACGCGCGGCGTCGATGCCCAGCTCTTCTGGATCCTCGACAATATCGGCAAGTCCGAAGCGCTGGTCGCGCGCAACGGCTCCGGCATCGAGAAGCCGGAGGACCTCAAGGGCAAGAAGGTCGGCGTGCCGTTCGTGTCCACCTCGCACTTCCATCTGCTCGTGGCGCTCGAGAAGGTCTGGAACATCAACCCGCGCGACGTGACCATCCTCAACATGACGCCGCCGCAGATCGTGGCCGCGTGGGAGCGCGGCGACATCGACGCCGCCTATGTCTGGCCGCCGGCGCTGTCCAAGATCGAGAAGACCGGCAAGGAGATCACCAATTCCGGCGAGGTCGGCAAGTCGAGCGTCCCGACCTTCGATGCCATCATGGTCGACAGGACCTTCGCCAAGGACAATGCGAAGTTCATGACCGGCTTCACCAAGGTGCTGGCCAAGTCCTATGCCGACTTCAAGGCCAACGGCGCCAAATGGACGGTGGATTCGCCCGAGGTGCTGGCCAACGTCAAGCTGATCGGCGGCCAGCCGCAGGACATCCTCGACGCCGCCGCCCTGCTCGAGTACCCGACCGCCGAGGAGCAGGCGTCGAACGTCTGGCTCGGCGGCGGCGCCGATGGCGGGGCCGTGCGCGCCTTCGCCGCCAGCGCCGACTTCCTCAAGGCGCAGAAGCAGATCGACAGCACCCTGTCCGACTACGCGCCCTTCGTGAACAGCACGTTTGCCGAAGAGGCCGCCAAGTAGGCCATGCTCCGTCACGCCGCCGGCCCACGGCCGGCGGCGGCTGAAATCCCCCGATGAAAGGGTTCGCCGTGACGGCGCAGATGGAAAGACTGAAGATCAGCAATGTCAGCCTGACCTATCCGGGCCTGCACTCGAACGAAGCTGTGGTCGCCCTGAGGGGCGTCAATCTGACCATCGAAAGCGGCGAATTCATCGTGGCGCTCGGCGCTTCCGGCTGCGGCAAGACCACGCTGCTCAACCTGCTCGCCGGCTTCATGTCGCCCACCGAGGGCGAGATCACGCTGGGCGACAAGCGCGTCGAGGGACCCGGCGCCGACCGCGGCGTCGTCTTCCAGAAGCATGCGCTGCTGCCTTGGCTCAACGTCATCGACAACACCGAGTTCGGCCTGAAGCTGCAGGGCGTGCCGAAGGCGCAGCGCCGCGAGCGGGCGGTCCGCAACCTCGCCCTCGTCGGGTTGCAGGACTTCCACAACCACATGATCTACCATCTCTCGGGCGGCATGCAGCAGCGCGTCGGCGTGGCGCGGGCGCTCACCTGCGACCCGGCCATGCTGCTGATGGACGAGCCGCTGGCCGCGCTCGACGCGCTGACGCGCGAGAGCATCCAGGAGCTCCTGCTGCGCGTCTGGGAACACACGCACAAGATGTTCTTCTTCATCACCCACAGCGTCGAGGAGGCGCTGTTCCTCGGCTCGCGGCTGATCGTCATGTCGCCGCGGCCGGGCCGCATCACCCACACCTACGAGCTCGACTTCAACAGGCGCTTCCTCGCGGAGGGCAATGCCCGCGCCATCAAGTCGAGCCCCGACTTCATCCAGATGCGCGAGACAGTGCTCGGCATCATCTACGGCGACGAGCTGCAGGTCTCGCAGGAGCTGGCCCATGCCTAGAGCGAGGCCCGTGCGTGCGGGCAGGGTCTACGGCGCGCCGGGCGAGGGCTATTCCGGCCATATCAGCCTGATCACCGCGCTGATCCTGATCGGCTTGTGGTTCCTGGTGACGGAGGCCGGCTGGGTGAAGCCGCTCTTCCTGCCCTCGCCGGTCGCCGTCTACAACAAGTTCGTCGTCGCCTGGACCGACGGCGTCGCCAACTCGACGCTGTGGGAGCACACCTGGGCGAGCCTGAAGCGCGTCTTCGGCGCCTTCCTGCTCGCCTGCGTGACCGCGATCCCCATCGGCATCATGATGGGGGTGAGCCGGATAGCGCGCGGGCTGTTCGACCCGATCATCGAGTTCTACCGGCCGCTGCCGCCGCTCGCCTACCTGCCGCTGGTCATCATCTGGCTCGGCATCGGCGAATTCCCGAAGATATTCCTGATCTATCTCGCCATCTTCGCGCCGATGGCGATCGCGGCCCGCGCCGGCGTCAAGTCGGTGTCGATCGAGCAGATCCACGCCGCTTACGCGATGGGCGGCACGCGCGGCCAGATCATCCGCCACGTCATCGTCAAGGCGGCGCTGCCGGAAATCTTCACCGGCATGCGCATCGGCATCGGCGTCGGCTGGACCACGCTGGTCGCGGCCGAGATGATCGCCGCCGACCGCGGCTTGGGCTTCATGGTGCTCAACTCGGCGCAGTTCCTCGACAGCGCCGCCGTGGTCATGGGCATCATCGTCATCGGCCTGTTCGCCTTCGCCTTCGACCTGGTCGTCCGCTACATGGAGCGGGTGATGATCCCCTGGAAGGGCAAGGTCTGACACGGCCCGTCCAGCCGGCCCAAGCTGGACATACATCTATATCCGTTTGGCGCTATAGTTCGCGCCCCGTTCGAGAGCAGGCTGAACCATACGCTGTCGGCGGATCGTGCCGCCGTTTTTGAACGGGGTCGCCCATCATGAACATGAATCCGAAGCTCAACGACATCCGCGAGGTCGTGGAGGCCGACCGCAAGCACGTCTGGCATCACCTGATCCAGCACAAGACGTTCGAGACGGTCGATCCGCGCGTGATCGTGGAAGGCCGCGGCATGCGGGTGTGGGACGCCGCCGGCCGCGAATATCTCGACGCCGTCTCGGGCGGCGTGTGGACGGTCAATGTCGGCTACGGCCGCGAGAGCATCGCCGACGCGGTGCGCGACCAGCTCGTCAAGATGAACTATTTCGCCAATTCGGCCGGCTCCATCCCCGGCGCGCTGTTCGCCGAGCGGCTGATCGGGAAGATGCCGGGCATGACCCGGGTCTATTATTCGAACTCCGGCTCGGAGGCCAACGAGAAGGCCTTCAAGATGGTGCGCCAGATCGCGCACCGGCACCATGGCGGCAGGAAGTACAAGATCCTCTACCGCGAGCGCGACTATCACGGCACCACGATCGGCACGCTCTCGGCCGGCGGCCAGCCGCAGCGGGCCGAGCAGTACGGGCCGCTGACGCCCGGCTTCGTCGAGGTGCCGCACTGCCTGGAGTACCGCAGCCAGTACGGTGCGGTCGAGAACTACGGCGAGGCGGCGGCCGACGCGATCGAGAAGGTGATTTTGCGCGAAGGGCCGGACACGGTCGGCGCCATCTGCCTCGAGCCGATCACCGCCGGCGGCGGCGTCATCACCCCGCCGGCCGGCTACTGGGAGAAGGTGCAGGACATCTGCCGCCGCCACAATGTCCTGCTCCACATCGACGAGGTCGTGTGCGGCGTCGGCCGCACCGGCGAGTGGTTCGGCTACCAGAATTACGGCGTGAAGCCGGACTTCGTCACCATGGCCAAGGGCGTCGCCTCCGGCTACGCGGCGATCTCCTGCACGGTGACCACCGAGGCCGTCTTCGAGCTGTTCAAGGACAATCCCGACGACCCGATGTCCTATTTCCGCGACATCTCAACTTTCGGCGGCTGCGCGGCCGGGCCGGCGGCGGCGCTGGAAAACCTGCGCATCATCGAGGACGAGAAGCTGCTCGACAACACCAAGGCGATGGGTGTCCGGCTGGAGCGGAACCTGCGCGCCCTGATGGAGAAGCACGAGGTGATCGGCGACGTGCGCGGCAAGGGCCTGTTCTTCGGCGCCGAGCTGGTCGAGGACCGCGCCACGAAGCAGCCGGCGGACGAGAAGAAGGTGGCGGCCGTGGTCGGCGCCTGCAACGCCGACGGCGTGCTCATCGGCATGACCAACCGCTCGCTCCCCGGCTTCAACAACACGCTCTGCCTCGCGCCTGCATTGATCTCCCGACCGGCCGACATCGACGCCATCACCGAGGCGATCGACAGGGCGCTGACCAAGGTGTTCGGCTGAGCGCGGGACGTATCGTTCCAAAAGCTTTCACTGCCGCCGACCGGCGGCAGAATCCTGCTAGGATGGCCCCGTTGCCGTCCCGCAAGCAGGACCATGTCGCGATGTCGATCCCGCCGGAAGCGCTGTTCCTCGCCCCCGATTTCGAGGGGACGCTGCAGCAGCGCATCCAGCACACGATCGTCAACGGCATCCTGTCCGGCCGGTTGCGCCGGGGCGAGAAGCTGCCGTCGAGTCGCAGGCTGGCGCATCATCTCGGCGTCAGCCGCATCACGGTGACGCTCGCCTATGGCGAGCTGCTCGCCGATGACTACATCGTGGCGCGCGGGCGCTCCGGCTATTTCGTGTCGCAGAGCGCGCCGCAGCGCACCAAGTTCGAGCAGCCGGCCAGGCCCGGCGAGCGCCCCGTCGACTGGGGCCGCGCCATCGGCCAGCGCTATTCCGGCCAGGTGCTGCCGGAGAAGCCGGCCGACTGGCGCAGCTACGAATACCCCTTCATCTACGGACAGGCCGACGAGACGCTGTTCGACCACCGCAACTGGCGGCTCTGCTCGCTGCAGACGCTCGGGCGCAGGGAGATCCCCTTCGTCACCGCCGACTTCTTCGAGCGCGACGATCCGGACCTGGTGAAGTTCATCGCCATGCACACGCTGCCGCGCCGCGGCATCTTCGCCCGACCGGAGGAGATCCTCGTCACTCTCGGCGCCCAGAACGCGCTGTGGCTGGCCGCGCAGGTGCTGCTCACCCAGCGCCGCACCGCCGCCATGGAGGAGCCCGGCTATCCGGGCCTGCGCGCCATCTTGAACCACACGCGCTGCAACCTCGTCCACGTCCCCGTCGACCGCGAAGGGCTGCGCTTCGAGGAGCTTCCCGACGGGCTCGACGTGGTCTTCACCACGCCGAGCCACCACTGCCCGACCAACGTGACGATGCCGCTGGAGCGCCGCCGCGCGCTGCTCGACCTCGCCGCGGCGCGCGACTTCATGATCGTCGAGGACGACTACGAGTTCGAGATCTCCTTCGCCAGCCGGCCGGTGCCGGCGTTGAAGTCGCTCGATCGTGACGGCCGCGTGATCTATATCGGCTCCTTCTCGAAGTCGCTGTTTCCGGGCCTGCGCCTCGGCTACGTGATCGCGGCCGAGCCGCTGATCCGCGAGCTGCGGGCGCTGCGCGCGACCGTGCTGCGCCATCCGCCCGGCCAGATTCAGCGCACCGTCGCCAGCTTCCTGTCGCTCGGCCACTACGACGCCATGGTGGCGCGCATGAGCCAGGCCTTCGCCCGCCGCCGGGTCGCCATGCGCAAAGCGATCCGCGACTGCGGCCTGCCGCTTGCCGCCGAGACCGAGGGCGGCTCGAGCTTCTGGATGCGTGCACCCGACGGCGTCGACACGAGCGCGCTCGCCGAGCGGCTGCGCCCGCTCAGCGTCCTGATCGAGCCGGGCCACGTCTTCTTCGGCGCGAAGGACGCGCCGCGCGATTTCTACCGCCTCGCCTATTCGTCGATCGACGAGACGAAGATCGCAAAGGGCATCAGGCTGATCGCCGGCCAGCTCGGGAGCGGGGGCGGCAAGGCATGACGGGCGGCAAACAAACTGGCGTTATCGCATCCGTGGACTGGCGCTACCTGAGGCGACCCTCCGCACCACTATGACCATGACGGGCGCCGCTTTCGGAGCCTTTGCGCCGCGTCCTGCCGGGAGATCGAAACGATGAAGATGACCACCGAGGAAGCCTTCGTGAAGGTGCTGCAGCGGCATGGCATCCGCCACGCCTTCGGCATCATCGGCTCGGCCTTCATGCCGATTTCCGACCTGTTCCCGAGGGCCGGCATCACCTTCTGGGACTGCGCCCACGAAGGCTCGGGCGGCATGATGGCCGACGGCTATTCCCGCGTCACCGGCAAGATGTCGAGGGCCGTCGCCCAGAACGGGCCGGGCGTCACCGGCTTCGTCACCGCCATCAAGACGGCCTACTGGAACCACACGCCGCTGCTGCTGGTCACGCCGCAGGCCGCCAACAAGACGCTCGGCCAGGGCGGCTTCCAGGAAGTCGAGCAGATGGCGCTGTTCAAGGACATGGTCGCCTATCAGGAGGAGGTGCGCGACGCCTCCCGCATCGCCGAGGTGCTCAACCGGGTGATCCTGCGTGCCCAGCGCGCCTCCGCGCCAGCGCAGATCAACGTGCCGCGCGATTTCTGGACGCAGGTGATCGACATCGACCTCCCCGCGCTGGTTGAGTTCGAGCGCCCGGCCGGAGGCGAGGACGCGATCGAAAAGGCCGCCGCGCTGCTCTCCTCGGCGAAGTTCCCGGTAATCCTCAACGGCGCCGGCGTCGTGCTCGCCGGCGCGATCGGCGCGACGAAGGCGCTGGCCGAGCGGCTCGACGCGCCGGTCTGCTGCGGCTACCAGCACAACGACGCCTTCCCCGGCTCGCATCCGCTCTCCGCCGGCCCGCTCGGCTACAACGGCTCGAAGGCCGGTATGCAGCTCATCGCGAAGGCCGACGTGGTGCTGGCGCTCGGCACGCGCCTCAATCCCTTCTCGACGCTGCCCGGCTACGGCATCGACTACTGGCCGAAGAACGCCGCCATCATCCAGGTCGACATCAACCCGGATCGCATCGGCCTCACCAAGAAGGTGACGGTGGGCATCGTCGGCGACGCGGGCAAGGTCGCGAGCGCGATCCTGGAGCGGCTTTCCCCGCAGGCGGGCGATGCAAGCCGCGCCGACCGCAAGGCGCTTATCGCGCAGACGAAGTCGGCCTGGGCGCAGGAGCTCTCCTCGATGGACCACGAGGAAGACGACGCCGGCACGAGCTGGAACGAGCGCGCGCGCGCGGCCAAGCCCGACTGGATGAGCCCGCGCATGGCATGGCGCGCCATCCAGGCCGCGCTGCCGCGCGAGGCGATCATCTCCTCCGACATCGGCAACAACTGCGCGATCGGCAACGCCTATCCCTCCTTCGAGGCAGGCCGCAAATATCTGGCGCCCGGCCTGTTCGGCCCCTGCGGCTACGGCCTGCCGTCGATCGTCGGCGCCAAGATCGCCTGCCCGGACGTGCCGGTAGTGGGCTTTGCCGGCGACGGCGCTTTCGGCATCGCCGCGACCGAACTCACCGCGATCGGCCGCCCCGAATGGCCGGCCATCACCATGATCGTCTTCCGCAACTACCAGTGGGGCGCGGAGAAGCGGAACTCGACGCTCTGGTACGACGACAATTTCGTCGGCACCGAGCTCGACACCGACGTCTCCTATGCCGGCATCGCCAAGGCCTGCGGCCTGCAGGGCGTGCAGGCGCGCACCATGGACGAGCTGACCGCCGCCCTCGACAAGGCGATCGAGGACCAGATGAAGCCCGGCAAGACGACGCTGATCGAGGCGATGATCAACCAGGAACTGGGCGAGCCTTTCCGCCGCGACGCCATGAAGAAGCCGGTCGTCGTCGCCGGCATCGACCCCGCCGACATGCGCGCCTGAGCAGCACCAGCCGATGGCGAGCCGGTCCGGCATCCTCGTCTTCAATGCCGGCTCCTCGTCGATCAAGTTCGCCTTCTTCGATGACGATCTCCGGCGCGGGGTCGACGGCCTCGCCGACGAGATCGGCGGCAGCGGGCGGCTGCGGATCGGCGACACGGCGGAGCCGGCGCGCTTCGCCGACCATGCGGCGGCGTTGCAGGCCATCCTCGGCGCGCTCGCCGGCCGCGGCATCCGCCTCGACGGGGTGAGGGGCACCGGCCACCGCGTCGTCCATGGCGGCCGCACGCTCACCGCGCCCTGCCGGCTCACGCCGGAAGCCATTGCAGCGATCGAAGCCTGCGTGCCGCTGGCGCCGCTGCACAACCCGCACAACCTCACGCTGATCCGCGCCGTCGCGGCCGCCGCGCCGCAGCTTGCGCAATATGCCTGCTTCGACACGGCCTTCCACGCGACCAACCCGGACGTCGCGCTCCGCTATGCGATCCCCGAGGCCGAGGACCGCAAGGGCATCCGCCGCTACGGCTTCCACGGCATCTCCTTTTCCGGCCTCGTGCGGCAGTTGCCGGAGCTCGCCGGCCGGCCGCTGCCGGCCCGACTGCTGGCGCTCCATCTCGGCAACGGGGTGAGCCTCTGCGCCATCCGCGACGGTCGCTCGGTCGCGACGACGATGGGCTATTCGCCGCTGGAGGGGCTGACGATGGGCACCCGCAGCGGCGGCATCGACGGCAATGCGGTGCTGCGGCTGGCGTCAGAGCACGGCATCGAGGGCGCCGCGCGCATCCTGAACCGCGAGAGCGGGCTCAGGGGCCTCGGCGGCAGCTCCGACATGCGCGCGCTGCTCGCGGCCGGAACGCCGCAGGCCGACTTCGCCATCCGCCATTTCGTCTACTGGGCCGTGCGCCATGCCGGCTCGATGATGGCCGCGATGGGCGGGCTCGACGCGCTCGCCTTCACCGGAGGCATCGGCGAGCACGCCGCGCCGGTCCGTGCCGGCATCATGGACGGCCTTGCCTGGACTGGCCTGCGCGTCGACACGCAAGCGAATGCCCGCAACGCCCCCCCGCTCCACGACCAGCCCTCGGCGATCGAAGCATGGATCGTCCCCGCCGACGAAGAACGCACCATCGCCCTCGACGTGCTGCACGCGCTGGAAGCCGCCGCACCGTCGTCATGACACAGGCTGGCTGTCCAGACCGCCGTATGGGGACTTCGGCGTTATTCCTGATCGCTCAGGGCTCGACCATCTGCGGCGGGCAGGCGTGGACGGCGCCGCCGTCGACCGTCAGCACCTCGCCGACCACGTAGTCGCCCGCCCGGCTGGCGAGATAGATCGCCGCCGCGGCCATGTCCTCGGTCCTGCCGACGCGGCCGGCCGGGATCGACGCGACATAGGCATCGCCCTTGTCGCGCGCGGCGCGGTTCAGGTCCGACGGGAAGGCGCCGGGCGCGATCGCCGTCACGACGATGTGGTCGGAGATGAGCCGCGCGGCCATCCTGCGCGTCAGGTGGTGCAGCGCGGCCTTGGAGGCCTGGTAGCTGAAGGTCTCCCACGGGCTGATGCGCAGCCCGTCGACCGAGCCGATGTTGATGACCTTGGCGGGCCGGTCGGGGCCGGCGCCAGCCTTGAGGGCCGGCAGCAGCGCCTGCGTCAGGAAGAAGGGGGTCTTCACGTTGAGGTCGAAGACCTTGTCCCAGCCGCTCTCCGGGAAGTCCTCGAAATGGGCGCCCCAGGCGGCGCCCGCATTGTTGACGAGGATGTGCAGGGCCGGCTCCTTCGCCCGCAACGCGTCGGCCAAAGCGCGAGCGCCCTCGACGGTGGAGATGTCGGCGGGCAGGGCGAAGCAGTTCGGCCCCATCTCTTCCGCCGCGGCGTTGCACTGGTCGGCCTTGCGCGCCGAGATGTAGACGCGGGCGCCCTGGGCGAGGAAACCTTCCGCCATCATCCGGCCGATGCCGCGCGAGCCGCCGGTGACGAGGGCGACGCGGCCCTCGAGCGAAAACAGCCCCGACGCATCCAGCATTCCAGCCTCCGCTGCATCCGGCCCGGGAGCGGGCCGCTGCGCGCCGTCATAGGCTCGCCGGAAATGCGCGGCAAGCGGAATTTGTACGAATGTACTGTTTATGGCGCCTTCCCGCCCGCCCCGTCCCGCAGGACGGCGGCGAAGTCCCCGCGCACCCGCGAGAGGTCGGCGAGGCCGGCGGCGGCGGCCGTCGCGCGGACCAGCTTGCCGGTGAACATGGCCTGCATGCGCAGCGGGACCGTCGGGCTAGGTGCGGCGCCGTAGACGGCCGCGATGCGCCGCGACCACGCCCGCTGGAGGTCGAGCAGGGAGGACGCGACGGCCGGCCGCAGCGACGGGTCCTGCGCCGCGCTCATCCAGACCGAATGGTAGCCGATGTTCTCGCGGCCGGATTCCAGCGCCTCGCGGAAGAAGATCGCCGTCGTCAGGTCGAGCAGGCGGTTCTCGTCGATCCCGGCCGCGTCGCCAGCCGCGAGGCCGTCCCGGTAGCGCGCCTTGGCCCGCCGGAACAGGGCCATCTGGGCGGCTTCGAGCAGGTCGCGGATCGCCGGGAAATAATAGCCCGGGCCGCTGCGCGCCATGCCGGCGAGGCTGGCGACGCGGCCGTAGGAGAGGCCGGTCGCGCCCTCCTCGACGATGATATCGATCGCCGCCTGCAGGACCTTCCTGCGCGCCTCCGGCCCCGTGTCGTCGCCGCGCTCGATGCGGTTCGCCGGCAGACCGGCCCGCAGCACCGGCTCGAGATCCTGCCGACCGGCGAGCAGGTCGGCCGCCGTCGCCTGGTCGAGGCCGAGCGGATGCAGGATGAAGGTGAGGCCGATCGCGAGGTCGACGGCGGCCGCCGCTCGATCTCTCGATGCGGAAGGATCGAACAGCCGCGCGATGTCGTGCCAGATCGAATCGAGCTGCTCGTACCAGAGCTGCGCCATCGCCCGGCCGGCGGCGCTGCGGCCGCCATGCAGGACCAGTTCGCACCAGGCCAGCGAGCGCGTGCGGTCGCGCCCCACGGCGTTGAGCACGACGCGCCGCACGAGGTCGTCGAGGCTGGCGAGCCGGGTCTCCCCGCCCGTGCGGATGCGCGCCTCCATGCGCCGGAAGGCGGCGAGATAGGCCTCGAGCAGCGCGCGCGAGGTCTCCTCGACGATCTGCGCCTTGGTGTCGAAATGGTAGGTCGTGGCCGCGAGGCTGACGCCGGCGGCGCGGGCGACCGCGCGGTGGGTCAGGCCGGGCACGCCGGCCTCGGCCAGCACGCGGGTCGCGCCGTCGAGGATCCTGCCGCGCGTGACCAGCGTCCGGTCCTGCGCCGCGCGCTGCCTTGTCCTGCCTTCTCCGCCCATGCCGTGTCCGATGGCCGATCCTGTCCGGCGGGCCGCGCTCGCCGCCGCGGCGCAGACTACGCTATCCGGCGAAGATTTCGACCGGTGCGTCGAGGCAGGTCGCGTCGAGCGAGGCGCAGAGCGCCAGCCGCGCCTGCGCAAGCGGCAGCTCGTGGCGGCTGAAATAGCGGCAGGTGACGATCTTGCCCTCGTAGAAGGCCCGCTCCGCATCCGGCAGGTCCTGCGCGGCGAGGGCGCCGGCGGCGACGGTCGCCTGGCGCAGCCACATCCAGCCGATCACGACATGGCCGAAGGCGTCGAGGAAGACCGTCGCATTCGCCAGCCGCCGCGCCGGGTCGGCGCATGCGAGCAGGCCTGCGGCCGTCTCCAGCAGCGCGTCGATCGCCTCCGCGAGCCGGCTTGCATCCTCGCCGAGCCGCGGGTGTCGCGCGGCGGCCGCCACCGCCTCGCGCATCGTGGCGGCGAAGGCCCGCAGCGTCTCGCCGCCGTCGCCGGCGACCTTGCGGCCGAGCAGGTCCATGCCCTGGATGCCGAACGTGCCTTCGTGGATGTGGTTCAGCCGGTTGTCGCGATAGAGCCGCTCGACAGGGTAGTCGCGGGTGTAGCCGTAGCCGCCGAGGACCTGGATCGCCCATTTGTTGGCCTCGAGGCAATGCTCCGAGGGCCATGACTTCACGACCGGCGTCAGCAGGCCGAGAAGCGCCGAGAGCCGTCTCCGCTCCTGCGCGTCGTCCTGCGTGGCGAGTTCGTCGACAAGCGTCGCGCAATAGAGGCTGAGCGCCTGCGCGCCCTCGACCGCCGCCTTCTGCGCCAGCAGCATGCGCCGGACGTCGGCATGCTCGATGATCGGCACCTGAGGCGTCGTCGGGTCCCTCTGATCCGCCCGCCTGCCCTGCGGCCGCGTGCGCGCATACTGCGCCGAATAGAGATAGCCGCCCAGCGCGGCCATGATCGAGGCATGGCCGACGCCGATGCGGGCCTCGTTCATCATGTGGAACATGTATTCGATGCCGCGGTGCGGCTCGCCGATGAGGTGGCCGAGGCAGTCGCCGCCCTCGCCGAAATTGAGCAGGCAGTTGGTCGTGCCGCGCTGGCCCATCTTGTGGTTGAGGCCGGCGAGCGCGATGTTGTTCGGCGCGCCGAGAGTTCCGTCCCGGCCGACCCTGCGCTTGGGCACGAGGAACAGCGAGATGCCCTTGGTGCCGGCCGGCCCGCCGGGGATCTTGGCCAGCACCATGTGGACGATGTTCTGCGAGATCTCCTGCTCGCCGCCGGAGATCCACATCTTGCTGCCGCTGATGCGGTAGAGCCCGTCCTGCGCCGGGGTCGCGGTGGTGCGGATGTCGGCGAGCGAGGAGCCGGCCTGCGGCTCGGACAGGCACATCGTGCCGAACCAGCGGCCTTCGAGCATGGGCGGCAGGAACGTTTCCCTGAGCGCGTCCGAGCCGAAGGCGTTGAGCAGGTTGGCCGCCGCCACCGTCAGGAAGGCATAGTTGCTGATCGCCGTGTTGGCGCAGGTGAAGAGGCCGCCGACGGCGGTGTGCAGGAACCACGGCGCCTGCAGCCCGCCGGCTTCCTCGGGGAAGGGGAGGGCGAAGAAGCCGGCCTGCGCGAAGGCGCGCAGCGCCTCGCCGGTCGCCGCCGGCATGCGCACCTTGCCGTCGACGAAGGCCGGCTCGTCGGCGTCGACCTCGGCCGCGCAGGGGAGGAACTTCGCCTCGGCGATCTGCTGGGCGGTGTCGAGCATCTGCCGGATCGCGCCGCGGTCGTAGGCGGCGAAACGCGGACGCTCCAGGAGCCGCTCGACGCCGAGCAGCTCGAACAGGACGAAATCCAGGTCCCGGCGGTCGACGATCATTGGCCTGTTCCCTCTGCATGGAGCGGACCGAGCATAGGCGGACGCGGCATTCGTGTCGAGCGCAGAGCTGGACGATTGTACCGTTTAGAGCTGGATTCACGGCCTTCGCGCGCCCCCATCCGTCATATTGAGTAAACTATTTGACGTAATTGGCGCCGCGATGATAGCGTGCCCCATCCTGCGCGCAGGCCTGTGGCCGCGGCAGGGCGGATATCCGAACTCGGGAGGAGCTCGAAATGACCAGCCGTTTCAATCCGTCGCGCCGTACGGTCCTCGCTATGGGTGGCGCGGGCGCGGTTGCGCTTGCCTCGCGCGCATGGGCGCAGTCCAAGGACCCGATCAAGATCGGCATCGCGACGGATCTCACCGGCATCGCTGCCGCCTATGCGAACTCGCAGATCAACGGCTTGCGTCAAGCTATTGACGAAATAAATGCGGCCGGCGGGCTTCTGGGCCGCGAGGTCGCGCTCGTCGTGCGCGACAGCCAGGCCAAGCCGGATCTCGGCGTCTCGCATGCACGCGACCTGATCACGTCGGAGAAGGTCAGCCTGCTGATCGGGCCGGTGAGCAGCGGCGTGGCGCTCGGCATCTCCACCCTCGCCAAGCAGAACAAGGTCCCGGTCATCATGACGGCGCCGAACACGCCGCGTCTGGCGATGGAGCTGTTCCATCCGTATTTCTTCAGCGTCGTGCCCAGCGGGCTGATGGAATCGCGCGCGATCGCCGCGGCGATCGGCAAGAAGGCGCGCAGCTTCGGCTTCATCGGCGCCGACTACGAGGCCTCCCACCAGGGGCTCGCTTACTTCAAGCCCTGGCTCAAGAAGGTGAACCCCGGCGCCGAGGTCACCGTCGAATCGTTCCCGAAGCTGGGCGAGCCGGACCACACCAGCTACATCACCCAGCTCATGTCGGCGCGCCCGGAGGTCGTCTTCTCCTATCTGTGGGGCGCCGACCTCGTCGGCTTCGTCAAGCAGGCCAAGCCCTACGGCTTCTTCGACAGGACGATATTCGCCAGCATGTTCTTCTTCGACGACCTGAGGGCGCTCGGCGCTGACATGCCCGACGGCATCGTCGGGCAGATGCGCGCGCCGTTCTTCGCGCTCGAGGGCGCGAGGATGGAGGAGTTCACGAAGAACTACCGGGCGAAGTTCAACGAATATCCGGCGGACTGGGCCATCATGTCCTACGAGGCGATGCAGATCTTCGCGCTCGCCAGCACCAAGGCCGGCACGGTGGACAGCGATCCGGTCGTGGGTGCGATCGAGGCGATCCAGTATGACGGCCTGCGCGGCCAGATCTCGTTCCGCAAGGAGGACCACCAGGCCAACGTGCCCTCCTTCATCGGCACCAGCGTCCCGGACCCGGCCTATCCGTTCAAGGTCTTCGGCTCGATGAGCCGCATCCCGGCGGAGGAGATCTGGCCGTCCATAGAGGAAGTCGAGGCGAGCCGGCGCGCATAGGCCAGAGGTCCGGCTGCGATGCTGGAAGCGGTTGCGAGCCAGGTCGTCGGCGGGCTGAGCCGGGGAATGGTCATGTTCGTCGTCGCGACGGGCCTGACCCTGATCTTCGGCTCCCTGCGGATCGCCAACTTCGCGCATGGGGCGATCTACATGCTGGGGGCCTACGTGGCCTTCAGCGTGTCGAGCCAGCTCGGCTTCGGCACGGCCGCGTTCGTCGCCGCCCTCGTCGGCGCGCCGATCGTGGTGGGGGCGCTGGGCTTCGCCGTCGAACGGGGGCTGCTGCGGCGCATCGCCCACCGGTCGCATTACTACCAGATCATCCTGACCTACGCGGTCGCGCTCATCATCGCCGACCTCGTGAAGATGATCTGGGGCGTCGCCTACCTCACCGTCCCGCGGCCGTCCTTCCTCGAAGGCGCCGTCTTCCTCGGCTCGATCGTCGTGCCCGTCTACAACCTGTTCCTGATCGCGGTGGGGCTCGCCGTGCTGGCGGCGATCCATGTCGTCTTCAACCGCACGCGGTTCGGAACGCTGGTCCGCGCCTCCGTGCTCGACGGCGAGATGCTGGGTGCGCTCGGGACGGACGTGCGCCAGCTCCAGAGCAAGGTGTTCGTCCTCGGCTGCATGCTGGCCGGGCTCGGCGGCGCGCTCTCGGCCCCGGCCAGCTCCGTGTCGCTCGGCATGGACCATGCGGTCATCATCGAATCCTTCGCGGTCGTGCTGATCGGCGGCGTGGGCAGCATCGTCGGCGCTCTCGCCGGTTCGCTGATCGTCGGCCTGGCGCAGGCGCTGGGCATCGTGTTCGCCCCCGAATTTGCGGCCACCTCCGTCTACATCATCCTCGCCCTCGTCATGCTTTTCCGGCGCAACGGACTTTTCGGCGGCAGGGTGATGGCATGACGAGGCCCTATGCGCCGATCCTCGCCTGCATCGCCGGCGTCGCGCTGCTGGCGGCGATGCCGTTGATCCTGCCGGCCACCTACCTGTACCTGCTGGTCGGCCTGTTCGTCATGGCGCTGTTCGCATCGAGCTACAATCTCGTCTTCGGGATGACCGGGCTGCTCAGCTTCTGCCATGCGACGTTCTACGGCGCGGGCGCCTACACGGTCGCCATCGCCGCCTCCCGGCTCGGACTGCCGGTGCTTCTGGGCCTGGTGCTGGCGCCGCTCTGCGCGGGCGTGCTGGCGGCCGCGATCGGCTGGATCTCGGTGCGGACCAAGGGCATCCAGTTCGCGATGCTGACGCTCGCGCTGGGCCAGCTCGTCTACACGGTCGTGGTGCGCCAGTACCGGCTGACGGGCGGAGACGACGGGCTGCCGATCGCCGTTCCGGACTGGCTGAGCCCGGTGACGACGCTCTACTATCTCGCGCTGTGCGTCTGCGTCCTGTGCCTCGCGGGGCTGTGGCGCGTGTTGCATTCGCCGTTTGGCGAGGCGCTCGCCGCCATCCGCCAGAACGCCGAGCGCGCCCGCTTCATCGGCATCAACGTGGTCGCCTACCAGCGCGCCGCCTTCGTCATAGCCGGCATGCTCGCCGGCGTCGCCGGCGGGCTGCGCGGCATCGAGCAGCAGGCGGCCTATCCGGCCCTGCTCACCTGGACCCAGTCGGCCGAGCCGCTGCTGATGACGCTCGCCGGCGGGCTGACCACCTTCTTCGGCCCGATCATCGGCGCCGCGCTCTTCGTCGTGCTGAACTTCTTCGTCACCGCGAGCTTCGAGTACCCGCTGCTCGTCTTCGGCGTCGTGATGCTGCTCATCGTGCTGTTCCTGCCCGGCGGCGTCGCAAGCCTGTTTTCCCGCGTCCGCCTGGTGCGGGGGGCGTCGGAGACGTGACGATGCTGCGCCTCGGATCCGTATCGAAGACGTTCTCCGGCTTCGCCGCCCTGACGGATGTCGACCTCGCGGTCGAGCCCGGCGAGATCCGCGCGATCATCGGGGCCAACGGCGCCGGCAAGAGCACGCTGCTCAACGTCGTCTCGGGCCTGCTGCGCCCGTCCGCCGGCACGGTCAACTATGACGGGCACGACGTGACCGCGCGCGACCCGTCCGAGCTGGTCCTGCTCGGCCTGTCGCGCTCGTTCCAGATCACCAGCGTCTTCAACGACTTCACCGCCTTCCAGAACGTGCGGATCGCCCTGCTCGCCTACCATCGGCGCACGCGGCAGCTCTTCGGCTCGGTCGAACGGCTGCTGCGCGCCGAGACGCTGGAATTGCTGGAGGCGGTCGGCATCGCCGACAGGGCGGGGCGGCAGGCGGGCGAGCTCGCCGCCGGCGACCGCAAGCGACTGGAATTCGCGATGACGCTGGCGGCCAGACCCAAGATGCTGCTGCTGGACGAGCCGACCGCCGGCATGGCGCCGAACGAGCGCGAGATCGTCGTCGCCCTTCTCGCCTCGCTCAACCGTGACAAGCGCGTCACGATCCTGTTCACCGAGCACGACCTCGACATGGTCAACAGCCTGGCGCACAGGATCAGCGTCCTCCACCAGGGTCGCGTGCTGGCGGAGGGGCATCCGGACGAGATCAGGCGCAACGAGCAGGTTCGCGCCGCCTATGTCGGGGCCGCATGATGCTGCGGTGCGAGAACGTCAACGCCCGTTACGGCCCCGCGCACGTCCTGTTCGACGTGTCGTTCGAGGTGCCGGAGGGAAGCCTCGTCGCGCTGGTCGGCCGCAACGGCGTCGGCAAGAGCACGACACTTAAGACGATCATGGGACTGGTTCCCGCGCGTTCCGGCACGATCCATTTCGAGGGCCGGCCGATCCACCGGCTGGAGCCGTTCCGGATCGCGCGCATGGGCATCGGCTACGTGCCGGAGGAGCGGCGCGTCTTCTCCGACCTCAGCATCGACGAGAACCTCGAGGTCGCGGAGCGGCCCGGCCCGTGGTCGCGGCAGCGCATCTACAGGGAGTTCCCCGCGCTGGCGGAGTTGCGGGCGCGGCGGGCGGGGCTGCTCAGCGGCGGCCAGCAGCAGATGCTAGCGATCGCCCGCAGCCTCGCCACCAACCCGCGGCTGCTGCTGATGGACGAGCCTACCGAGGGGCTGGCGCCGGTGATCGTGGGGGCGCTGCGCTCCCTCGTCCAGGCGCTCAGGCGCGAAGGCCAGACCTGCCTGCTGGCCGCGCAGGATCTCCATTTTGCGCTTGCCACGGCCGATCAGGTTCTTGTGATGAACAAGGGACAGGTCACGTACCGGACGAGCGGCGAGGCCGCGCGCGCCGACATGAGCCCCCTTGCGGAACGGCTGGCGGTGTAGAATTGCCGCGCGACAACGGAGGAGAAGAAGGAAAAGTGCTCGAGCTTCCCATGAAGGACCGTACGCTGGGAGCGGTCCTGCGCCACCAGTCGGCCCGGCAGCCGGACAAGCCGTTCCTGCTCTTCGAGGGCGGCTCGACGAGCTATGCCGAGGCGGACCGCCTTGCGACCGGCGTGGCGCTCAACCTGCGCCGGCTCGGCGTCCGCAAGGGCGACCACGTCGCCGTGTTCATGGAGAACCACCCGCACATGCTGTGGACCCTCTTCGGCCTCGGCACGCTCGGCGCCGTGGCGGTGCCGCTGAACACGGCCGCGAAGGGCGACCAGCTCCTCTATTTCCTGCGGCAGTCGCGCTCCTCGGCGATCGTGGCGGATGCCCACCTGATGGCCAACGTCGTCCCGCACCTGCCCTCGCTCCCCGACCTCCGGCGCGTCATCGTGCGCGTCGGCGACGCACCGGCCGCCGACGGGAACGGCCCCGACGCGATCGATTTCTCCGAGCTGATCCGGCCGGTCGCAGACGCGGGAGAGGCGCTGGAGCCGGTCGCCTTCAGCGACGTGCAGCTCATCATGTACACGTCGGGCACCACCGGCCCTTCCAAGGGCGTGCTATGCACCCACGGAATGGAGCAGACCGGCGGCCTGTTCATGACCGAGGCCATGGGCTATCGCGACAGCGACGTGCTCTACACCTGCCTGCCGCTCTTCCACGCCAATGCCCTGCGCGTCACCGTCAATGCCGCCCTGTGGGCCGGCGGCACCGTGGCGCTGGCGCGGCGCTTCTCCGCCCGCCAGTTCTGGGACGACATCCGCTCCAGCGGCGCCACCCAGTTCAACGCGCTGGGCGCGATGGCCAACATCATCCTGCGGCAGCCGCCGTCGCTGGACGACAGGAACCACAAGGTCCGGCTCTGCAACGTCGTCCCCGCCTTCCCGGCCGAGATCGCCGCGCAGTTCACGCAGCGCTTCGGCATCGCGATCACCTCGCTCTACGGCAGCACCGAGGCGTGCTGTCCGCTCTTCGCCGTCGACGTGCCGCCGGAAAAGGGGCCGAGCTGCGGCCGGCTGGTCCACCCGTTCGAGATCAGGGTGGCCGACGACGACGATTTCGAGCTGCCGCACGGCGAGGTCGGCGAGTGGCTGATCCGGTGCAGCGAGCCCTGGTACATCTTCCAGGGCTATTACGATATGCCGGGCGAGACGCTGGGCGCGCTGCGCAACGGCTGGTTCCACACGGGCGACCGCGGCTACCGGGACGAGGACGGCTTCTTCTACTTCGTCGACCGCAAGAAGGAGAGCATCCGCCGCCGCGGCGAGAACATCTCCTCCTACGAGGTCGAGCTGGCGATCAGCCAGCACCCGGCGGTGCTGGAAGTGGCGGTCGTGCCCTATCCGTCAGAGCTCGGGGAGGATGAGGTCCTCGCCTTCGTCGTCAACCGCGAGGGCATGACCGTCGGCGA
>ERZ778021.1648-NODE-1648-length-24501-cov-4.247157_pt1 | contig 24501 bp, 19 predicted proteins | sample MGYA00375751_ERZ778021 | MGnify/ENA primary metagenome ERZ778021 (study PRJEB29350, sample SAMN05389814) | bioreactor metagenome | isolation source: Thiocyanate stock bioreactor | place: South Africa: University of Cape Town | collected 2013-08-29 ... | reverse complement strand
CCAGACGGGCTGGGCGCCGGCCTGGCGCACGCCGAAGCCGAAGGCGCAATATGACGCGGTGATCGTCGGCGGCGGCGGCCACGGGCTGGCCACCGCCTACTACCTCGCGAAGAACCACGGCATCCGCAACGTCGCCGTGGTCGAGAAGGGCTGGCTGGGTGGCGGCAATACCGGCCGCAACACCACAACGATCCGCTCCAATTATTTCTATCCCGAGAGCGTCGCGCTCTACGATTTCGCGCTCAGGCTCTACGAGGGCCTGTCGCGGGAACTCAACTACAACGTCATGTTCTCGCAGCGCGGGCTGGTCACGGTCGCCCATTCGGAAGCCGAGATGGAGATCGCCGCCCGCGTGGTCAACGCCATGCAGATCAACGGCACCGATGCCGAGCTGCTCGGCCCCGAGGAGGTCCTGAAGCGCGAGCCGCTGCTCAACATGTCCGATCGCGCGCGCTTCCCCGTCTTCGGCGGCGTCTGGCAGGGCCGCGCCGGCGTGGCGCGCCACGACGCGGTCGCCTGGGGCTATGCGCGCGCGGCAGACCGGATGGGCATCGACATCATCCAGGACTGTGAGGTCGAGGGCTTCCTCGTCGAGGACGGCCGCTGCGCAGGCGTCGAGACGGCTGGTGGCACCATCCGCGCCGGCGCGGTCGGCCTTGCCGTCGCCGGCCATTCGAGCGTTATGGCCGCGAAAGCCGGCTTCGGCCTGCCGATCCAGTCCTATTCGCTGCAGGCGATGGTGTCGGAGCCGGTCAAGCCCTGCATGGAAACGGTAGTGCTCTACCCGGGCACGGGCACCTATCTGTTCCAGTCCGACAAGGGCGAGATCGTCGTCGGCGGCGGCATCGACCGCGTGCCGTCCTACGCCCAGCGCGGCAACCCGCCGGCGCAGCGGCAGGTGCTCTCCGGCCTGCTCGAGATGTTCCCCGCCTTCGGCCAGTTGAAGCTGATGCGCCAATGGGCCGGCAATGTCGACGTCACGCCGGATTCGTCGGCGGTTCTCGGCCCGTCGCCGCTGCCCGGCCTCTATCTCAATTGCGGCTGGGGCACCGGCGGCTTCAAGTCGATCCCCGCCGGCGGCTGGCTGCTGGCGCACCTGATCGCGAAGGGCGAGCACCACGAGATCAGCCGGCCCTTCGACCTCTCCCGCTTCATGACCGGCCGCCTCGTCGACGAAGCGGCCGGCTCCGGCATCGCGCATTAGGAGGCCGGCGAGGATGCAGCTCTTTTCCTGCCCCTTCTGCGGCCCGCGCGACGAGACGGAGTTCCACTTCGCCGCCGAGGCCGGCAAGACCCGGCCCGAGCCGGCCGGCGAGGTGAGCCCGGAGGCGTGGTCGGGCTATCTCTACGCGAAATCCAATCCGGGGGGCCCGTCGCGCGAGATCTGGCAGCACGTCACCTGCGGTGAGTTCTTCCTGATGGAGCGCGACACGCTGACCCACGAGGTGGCGGGGTCGAAGGCGTTGCGGGGGCAGCGCCCATGACCGCCCGCCGCCTCTCCACCGCCCCCGACGGCCCGGCGGTTCCCTTCACCTTCGACGGCAAGCCGTTCGAGGGCCGGCCGGGCGACACCATCGCCTCCGCCCTGCTGGCGGCCGGCGTCCGCGTCGTCGGCCGCAGCTTCAAGTACCACCGGCCGCGCGGCGTCTGGGGCGCCGGTGCCGAGGAGCCCAACGCGCTGGTCGACGTGAGCCTCGACGGCCGAACCACGCCCAACCTGCGCGCCACCACCGAGCCGCTGGTCGAGGGCATGGCGCTGCGCGCCGTCAACGCCCGCCCGAGCGCGGCGGCCGATCGTGGCCGCGTGCTCGACCGCTTCGCCAAGTTCATCCCCGCCGGCTTTTACTACAAGACCTTCATCTGGCCGGACTGGCACCGCTTCGAGCCGCGCATCTGCCCGCCGACTGCCCGATCGTCCATGCCAGGTGCGACGTGCTGGTCGTCGGCGCCGGCCCCGCCGGCCTGTCCGCCGCGCGCGCGGCGGCGGCCTCCGGCGGCAGCGTCATCCTCGTCGACGACCAGGAGCGGCTCGGCGGCGCGCTGCTCCACCGCCATGCCGAGATCGACGGCCGGCCCGGCCGCATCTGGGCCGCCTCCTGCGTCGAGGCGCTGCGCGCCGCCGGCCACCGCGTGCTCGCCTCGGCCACCGCCTTCGGCGTCTACGACCACAACCTCGTCGGCGTCTGGCAGCGGCGCTTCGGCCGGCCCGACGCGCTGTGGCAGATCCGCGCCGGCCGCATTGTCGTGGCCGCCGGCGCCATCGAGCGGCCGCTGGTCTTCCCCGACAACGACCGGCCGGGGGTGATGTCGGCGGAGGCCGCGCTTTTCTATCTGCGCCGCCACGACCTGCTCGTCGGCGAGCGCATCGTCGTGGCGACCAACAACGACAAGGCCTATGCGGTCGCCCGCGCGCTGGCGACGGCCGGCGCCAGGGTCGCGATCGCCGACATGCGCGCCTCGGCTGCCCCGCAGACTGCAGAAGGCCTGTCGGTGCTGCCCGGCGCCCGCGTCACGGCCGTGGAAGGCGAGGACGGCGTCGAGGCCGTGCGCGTCGGCGGCCGCCGCGTCGAGGCCGACTGCCTGCTCGTCTCCGGCGGCTTCACGCCGACCGTCCATCTCCACGCCCAGGCGAAGGGCAAGCTGCGCTACGAGGAGAGCCTCGCCGCCTTCGTGCCGGCCGAGCGGCTGCCGGGCCTCGTCGTGCTGGCCGACGGCCATGCCGCCGGCGGCGGCCGGGGCGTGGCCGCCCGCTCCGTCACCGCCGACGATTCCTACGCGATCGAGCCGGCCTGGCCGGGCCGCGCCGGCAAGGCGCGCCAGTGGATCGACTTCCAGAACGACGTCACCGTGAAGGATGTCGAGCTCGCCGCGCGCGAGAACTTCCGCTCGGTCGAGCACCTGAAGCGCTACACCACGCTCGGCATGGCGACCGACCAGGGCAAGACGTCGAACATGAACGGCCTCGCCGCCATGGCCGCGATCACCGGCCGCACCATCCCCGGTACGGGCACCACCACCTACCGGCCGCCCTTCGTGCCGGTGCCGCTGCCCGTTCTCGCCGGCCGCCGCCGCGGCGAGTTCTTCAATCCCGTGCGCCGGCTGGTGCTGGAGGCCGAGCATCGGGCGGCCGGCGCTGTCTTTCGCGAATATGGCGGCTGGCTGCGGCCGGGCTGGTACGGCGCGGGCCGCGCCGAGGACGAGATCGCGCGCGAGGCGCGCACGGCGCGCGAGACGGTCGGCATCCTCGACGGCTCGCCGCTCGGCAAGATCGAGGTGATCGGGCCCGACGCCGGCGCGCTGGTCGACTACAATTCCTACCAGACGATCTCGACGCTGAAGCCCGGCCGCATCCGCTACGGCTTCATGCTGACCGAGGGCGGCGTCATCTACGACGACGGCGTCGTCTCCAAGGTCTCGGACGAGCACTACGTCGTCTCCTGCTCGTCCGGTCACGTGCCGGGCGTCGTCGCGCGGCTTGAGGAATGGCGGCAGGACCGCTTCGACCCCACCCGCGTCTTCGTCCACAACTCGACGCCGCAATGGGCGACGCTGACGACGAGCGGGCCGCGCGCCCGCGACCTCGTCGCCATGCTCGGGCTGGGCCTATCGCTGTCCGACGAGGCGCTGCCGCACATGGCCTTTGCCGACACGGCGTTCGACGGCGCGCCCGCGCGGGTGGCGCGCGTCTCCTTCACCGGCGACCGCTCCTACGAGGTCTCGGTGCCGTCGTCGAAGGCGGCCGCACTCAACCGGGCGATGACGGAGGCCGCGCGCGCGGTCGGTGGCGGCCTGCTCGGTTCGGAGGCGCTGCTGCTGCTGCGCGCCGAGAAGGGCTACATCATCGCCGGCAAGGACACCGACGGCACCACCATGCCGCACGACCTCGGCATCACCGGCCCGCGCGACAGGCGGCAGGGCGAATATGTCGGCAAGCGCTCGCTGTTCACCGAGAACGCGCTGCGGCCGGACCGCCAGCAGGCGGTGGGGCTCGCCGTCGACGGCGACGTGCCGCTGCCGACCGGCGCGCATGCGGTCGAGACGGTGGCCGGCCGCAGGCGCTCGATCGGCTTCGTCACTTCCAGCTATGCGAGCCCGACGCTCGGCCGGCCGATCGGGCTGGCGCTTGTCGTCAACGGCCTGTCGCGCATGGGCGAGGAGATCGAGCTCGTGCATCTCGGCAAGACCATGCGCGCCATGGTCGCGCCGGCCTGCGCCTTCGATCCCGGCGGGGAGCGGCTCAATGGCTGAGAAGACGGTGCGGACCGGCTGGGACCTGAAGCGCGGCTACGACGCCGCGGCCAAATGGACGCCGACGCCCGACTGGCGCGGCGCCGCGATCGTCCGCTCGTCCTGGTCGGTGCGGCCGCTGCACGGCCTCGGCCAGACGCTGCTGAGCGGCGATCTCGACGCTGCGCGGGCAGCCCTGGCGCCGAATGCGTCGGAAGCCGGCCTGTGGCAGGTCGCCGAGGGCGATGCGCTGATCCGGATCGCGCGCGACCGCGCCCTGCTGGTGACGGCGCGGCCGCTGTCCGCTCCGGCCGGCTGGTCGCCCGGCGGCTGGGCGACTTCCGCCGCCGACGACGCATGGGCCGTGATCGAGCTTGCCGGCGAGAGCGCCCGCGCCGTCTGCGCGCAGGCCACTTCCGCCGATCTGGAAGCCGGCAGCCCGTCGGCCGCGCTGCTGTTCGCAGGCGTCACCTGCCTGCTCTACCGGACCGCGCCGGAAACGGCGCGGATCCATGTCGAACGCGGCTTCGCGCCTTATCTGTGGCGCTGGCTGGAGACCGTCGAGGGTTGAGCGCGACGGCCCGCGGTTGACGCGGCCGGGCCTCCTGTCCATCATCCGGCCCGGCCCAATAACGAGGCGCATCCATGGAAAAGGCGGAGATCGGTCTTGTCGGTTTGGGCACGATGGGCTCGAACCTCGCCCTCAACATCGCCGAGAAGGGCCACCGCATAGCGGTATGGAACCGCACCGGCGCCCGCACGAGCGAGTTCGTGGCGCAGGCCGGGCCGCTCGCCGACCGCATCGTGCCCTGCGCCACGCTCGAGGAGCTGATGGCGGCGATCGAGCCGCCGCGGCCGGTGATCCTGATGGTGCCGGCCGGCCGGCCGGTCGACGAGCAGCTCGCCGTGCTCGGCCCGCTCGCCGGCAAGGGCGACATCCTGATCGACGCCGGCAATGCCAATTTCCACGACACGCAGCGGCGCACGCGCGAGGCCGAGGGCGCCGACTACGCCTTCGTCGGCATGGGCGTCTCCGGCGGCGAGGAGGGCGCGCGCCACGGCCCGTCGATCATGGTCGGCGGCGACCCGGCCTCCTGGCACCGCATCGAGAAGGTGATCCTCGACATCGCCGCGAAATACGAGGGCGAGCCCTGCGCGGCCTGGCTCGGGCCGGACGGCGCCGGCCATTTCGTCAAGACCATCCACAACGGCATCGAATATGCCGACATGCAGATGATCGCCGAGACCTACGGCATCATGCGCGACGGGCTCGGCATGGGCGCCCACGAGATCGGCAAGGTGTTCGAGGGCTGGAACCGCGGCCGCCTCAACTCCTACCTGATCGAGATCACCGCCAGGGTGCTCGCCACCGACGACCCGCAGACCGGCACGCCGGTGGTCGACCTGATCCTCGACAAGGCCGGCCAGAAGGGCACCGGTCGCTGGTCGGCGATCGAGGCGCAGATGCTCGGCGTCCCGGCGACCGCGATCGAGGCGGCTGTGGCCGCCCGCAGCCTGTCGGCCATGAAGGAAGAGCGCGAGGCGGCGGCGAGGATCTATGCGCCGCCGGCGCCGCAAGCGGTCGCGACGGCCGCCGCAGACATCGTCGCCGAGCTGGAGCTGGCGCTGCTCGCCGGCAAGATCGCGGCCTACGCGCAGGGCTTCGCCGTCATGCAGGCGGCGTCCGTCGAGCACGGATGGAACCTGCCGATGGCGACGATCGCGCGCATCTGGCGCGCCGGCTGCATCATCCGCTCGCAGTTCCTCGGCTCGATCGCCGCCGCCTTCGAGGCGGGCGGCGAGATCGCCAACCTGATGGTGGCGCCGGCCTTCGTCGAGATGATGAACCAGGCGCATCCTGCGCTGCGCATCAGCGTCGGCCGCGCCGCGCTGTGGGGCCTGCCGGTGCCGGCCCTCTCCTCCGCGCTCGCCTATTTCGACGGCTACCGCCAGGCGCGCGGCACCGCCAACCTGATCCAGGGCCAGCGCGACTTCTTCGGCGCGCACGGCTTCGAGCGCATCGACAGGAGCGGCCCCCAGCACGGGCCCTGGGCGTAAGAGCCGGCGTCCGGCTCAGCTTGACAGCGCCGCGCGGGCCTGCGTCGGCGCGACCGCACCTTCGTCCTCGCCGCCGACCACGGCCGTCGGCACCGCCAGCGTCTGCAGCGCCTCGGCCGCCTGCCCGTCGATGCGGGCGAGCACGGCGCGCGCCAGCTCCCGGCCGGCCAGCCGGAAATCCTCGTCGACCACCAGCAGCTCGCGTCGGAACATGCGCACGAGCTGCGTCGACTGCTTGGTGACCACGTCGACGTCGCGACCGAGCCGCAGCCCGCTTTCTTCGATGGCGTTGACCAGCGCGATCGCCGCCGAGCCGCTGCCGCAGACGATGCCGTCGGGCGGCGTCTGCCGCGCCAGCAGCCGCGCCGCCTGCCGGCGGATCTCCTCGATCGGCTGGTCCACCCAGGCGGTGGCGAAGGGGATGTCGGTGACGCCGCCCTCGACCACGCCCTCGGCGAAGCCGGCGGTCATGTGGCGGTGGTAGGTGAGCGCCGGCGAGGGCGCCAGCAGCGCCAGCCGCCGCCGGCCGCGCGCGATCAGCCGCTCGACCGCCAGCCGCGCGAACACGACATTGTCGAAATCGTGCCAGGGATGCTCGATGCCCGTCTCTGTGCGGCCATGCGTGGCGAAGGGGAAGCCGTGCTCGCTCATGTAGCGGACGCGGGCGTCCTCGGGCCGTGTCTGCGAGATGATGATGCCGTCGGCCGAGCGTGTTTCGACCACGTAGCGGACCGGGTCCATGGGGTCGCTGCGGCTCGAATAGGGCGTCAGCACGAGATGGTAGGGCGTCGGCGCCAGCACCTCGGTGACGCCCGAGATGATGTCCGAGATGAAGCCCATGAGCTGCTCGTCGGTGTTGAGCACCAGCGAGATGACGTTGGTCTTGCCGGTGCGCAGGCGCACGCCGGCGCGGTTGGGCCGGTAGCCGACCTGGCGCGCGATGAGCTGCACGCGCCGCTTGGTGTCCTCGCCGATGTCGGGCGCGTCCTTGAGCGCGCGCGACACGGTGGTCACGCCGAGCCCGGTCATGAAGGCGATCGTCTTCAGCGTCGGCCGCGCGTCGCCGGCAGCCGCCGGGGGCGGCGCGCCCCCTTCCCGTTTTCCGGCCATTCCCGTCCGTCTCCGCATCGCCCGCGTCCCCGAGATCAATGACGCCAGATGGCAATGATGACAAGAACCTGCAACGTTGCAGTTCCACTTTTTCAATCGTCGGGCAGTGTGAATCGGGGGGGTTGGCCAGCGCGTCTGTGTCGATGCAGGGCACCGCAGCAAACTTGCCGGACCTGCCGCAACGTCCACGTTTTCCTGGCGAAACGGATTCGTTTCGGCCCAATTATGCTGCGATGCACATAGAAAATTGCGCGCCGCAAAGAAAACCAGCACGCCCGCTTTTATTTTCGGACCGCGAAAAAAATGCCTCGCCGGGGCGTCGGGCGGTTGCGGAACTGAATCGATTCGCATAACGTTCCCCTGCAACGTTACAGATTCAGGGAGGAACTGTGATGCGCTGTAAGCTTGTGGCCGCCGCTTTTGCGGCCTCGGTCGCACTTTCTTCCGGCACTGCGCTGGCCGCCGACCTCGAAGTCGTCCACTGGTGGACGTCGGGTGGCGAGCAGGCTGCCGTGTCGGTGTTTGCCAAGGAATTCGACGCCACCGGCGACCGCTGGGTGGACGGTGCCATCGCCCTTGGCGAGACCGCCCGTGCCACGGTCATGCAGCGGGCGCTGGGCGGCGATCCGCCGGACGCCTCGCAGTTCAACCCCGGCCGCCAGTACGAGGACCTGATCTCCGCCGGCCTGCTTCTCGATCTGACGCCGCTGGCCGAGAAGGAGGGCTGGGACAAGTTCATCCGCCCCGACCAGATCAAGGCCCCGTGCAAGATCGACGGGCACTGGTGGTGCGTGCCGGTCAACATCCACATGCAGAACTGGGCCTGGGCCTCTGTGGCGGCCTTCAAGAAGGCGGGCCTCGAGGTTCCGACGAGCTGGGACCAGTACCTCGCCGACCTTCCCAAGCTGAAGGACGCGGGGGTCATCCCCTTCGCTGTCGGCGGTGACGGCGGCGGCTGGCAGATCAGCCTGCTCGCCAACCAGCTCATCCTCGCCCAGCTCGGCGCCGAGGTCGTGGAGAAGATCTGGAAGGACAAGAACCTCGAGCTCGCCGGCGGTCCGGAAGTGCTCAAGGCCTTCCAGACGCTCAAGTCGCTCGGCGAGTATGCCGACAACGGCTCGCCCAACCGTAGCTGGAGCGACACCACGGCTCTGGTCATCAAGGGCAGCGCCGCGCTGCAGGTCATGGGCGACTGGGCCCAGGGCGAGTTCCAGGTCGCCGGCCAGAAGCCGGGCGTGGACTATGCCTGCCTGCTCGGGCCGCTGGTTCCCGACGCGAAATATGTCCGCACCGGCGGCGACATCTTCGTGTTCTTCAAGCAGAAGGATGCCGACGTCGAGCGCGCGCAGCTTTCGCTCGCCTCGCTGATGGTCAATCCCCGCACCCAGGCGCTGTTCAACACCGCCAAGGGTTCGGCCCCGGTCCGCGACGACGTCGACCTGTCGCTGGCCAACGACTGCATGAAGAAGGCCATCGACGTGCTCAAGCAGCCGGGCTCCGTCGTGCCCGACGCCAACCAGTGGCGCAACGAGGCCTTCACGACCGCGCAGAACGCCATCTTCTCGGACCTGATCTACAACAAGGCCACGACGCCGGCAGCGGCGCAGGCCCAGTTCGTCGATCTCCTGAAGAACGCCGAGTAAGGCTCCTTCGTCTCGCGGCGACCCGGCTCTCCGGGTCGCCGCCTTGTTTGATGACGTGCACCGAGACGTGTGGCGGCTAAGCCCCGGGGGAGCCTGTTGACCAGCGCTATCGTGCAGGATGCGGGAATTGCCGAAGGGCGGCTGCAGTCGCGGGCGCGGCGCCGTCGGCAGCTCGGCAAGCTGCCCTCCATCATCGGCACGCTGCCGATGATCGTCGTCGCGGTCGGCGTCTTCGTCATCGGCCTGAGCTTCACGGTCGTGCTCTCCTTCACGAGCTCCAAGCTCTTCCCGACCTTCAATTTCGTCGGCTGGTACCAGTACGAGCGCCTGTGGGCCACGGCGCGCTGGGTCGAATCCGTCAAGCACATCTGGTTCTACGGCGCTGGTCAGATCGGCCTCAGCCTGGTGCTCGGCTTCCTGCTCGCCGTGTTCATGGACCAGCGCATCCGCGGGGAAGACACCTTCCGTACCATTTTCCTCTATCCCTTCGCGCTCTCCGCGATCATCACGGGCCTGGTCTGGCAGTTGATGCTCGATCCGATCTGGGGCCTCCAGGCCGCCGTCCGTAGCTGGGGATGGACCGATTTCAAGTTCGCCCCGCTCGCCAGCGGCGAGACGGCGCTCATCGGCATGATCGTGGCCAGCACGTGGAACGGCGTCGGCGTGACCATGGCGATCCTGCTCGCGGGGCTGCGCGGGGTCGACAGCGAGATCTGGAACGCCACCAGGGTCGACGGCATCCCGCGCTGGCGCACCTATCTGTGGATCGTCCTGCCGATGATGCGCGGCACGGTGGCGACGGCCGTCATCCTGCTGCTGGTCGGCGTCGTCCGCACCTTCGACATCGTCATCGCCATGACCGGCGGCGGGCCGGGCATCTCGACGCAGATGCCCGCCACCTACGTCATCGACAGCATCAACGCGCGCAATGTCGGCCACGGCATGGCGGCGGCGACGTGCATGCTGCTGCCCATACTGGCCCTCATCCTGCTGCAGGTGGCCTTCCGCGCCCGCGCGAACCGTCGGGCGACGGCGCGATGAGCGTCGCGGCGATGGCGGTGGAGCCCGCCGGACCGAAACCCGGGAAGCTGACCGCCGGCAGGATCGGCATCTATGCCTTCCTGGTCGTCTCCGCGCTGTTCTTCCTGCTGCCGCTCGCGGTGATGATCCTCACCTCGATGAAGCCGATGGACGAGATCCACAACGGCAACATCTTCGCGCTGCCGCAGCACCCGACCTTCGACTATTGGGTGAAGGCGTGGAGCTCGGCCTGCACGGGCCGCGACTGCTACGGCCTGTCGCCCGGCTTCTTCAACTCCGTCAAGATCACCGTTCTGGCGGTCCCGGCCTCGATCGCGCTGGCCATGATCAACGGCTACGCGCTCTGCTTCTGGCGCTATCGCGGCTCGGAGTTCCTCTTCACCGTACTGGTGTTCGGTGCCTTCGTGCCCTACCAGGTGCTCGTCTATCCGATCATCTATGCGTTGAGCCGCGTCGGCCTGTTCGGAACGCTGCCCGGCATCGTCATCGTCCACACCATCTTCGGCATGCCGATCCTGACGCTCATCTTCCGCAATTTCTTCGCCTCGCTGCCCGTCGAGCTGTTCAAGGCCGCGCGTGTCGACGGCGCCGGCTTCTGGGGCATCTTCGTGCGCATCATGCTGCCGATGTCGCTGCCCATCACCGTCGTCGCGGTGATCCTGCAGGTCACGGGCATCTGGAACGACTTCCTTTTCGGACTGGTCTTCGCCGGCCACGACAACCTGCCGATGACCGTCCAGCTCAACAATATCGTGCGCACGTCGACGGGGACGGTCGAATACAGCACGAACATGGCGGCCACGATCCTCACCGGCCTGGTGCCGCTGGTCCTATTTCGTATCGGGCAAGTGGTTCGTGCGTGGCATCGCCGCGGGCGCGGTCAAGGGGTGATGCCGATGGGTGCGACGAATTCGAGCGTGGTCGTCCGCGAGGTCTCGCTGAATTTCGGCGCGGTCGAAGTGCTGAAATCGCTCAATCTCGACGTCCGCAAGGGCGAGTTCATCGTCCTGCTCGGCCCGTCCGGCTGCGGCAAGTCGACCCTGCTCAACTGCATCGCCGGCCTGCTCGACGTCAGCGGCGGACAGATCTTCATCGAGGGCAGGAACGTCACCTGGGAGGAGCCGAAGGACCGCGGCATCGCCATGGTGTTCCAGTCCTACGCGCTCTACCCACAGATGACGGTGGAGGGGAACCTCTCCTTCGGTCTGAAGAACGCGCGGCTGCCGAGGGACGAGATCGACCGGCGCGTCAAGCGCGCCTCCGAGACCCTGCAGATCGAGCCGCTCCTGAAGCGCAAGCCCGCGGCGCTGTCGGGCGGCCAGCGCCAGCGCGTCGCCATCGGCCGCGCGCTGGTGCGCGACGTCGACGTGTTCCTGTTCGACGAGCCGCTGTCCAACCTCGACGCCAAGCTGCGCTCGGATCTGCGCGTCGAGATCAAGCGGCTGCACCAGCGGCTCAAGAACACCATGATCTACGTCACGCACGACCAGATCGAGGCGATGACGCTGGCCGACCGCATCGCCGTCATGCGCGGCGGCATCATCCAGCAGCTCGACGCGCCGCACGCCATCTATGCGCGGCCGGTCAACCGCTTCGTCGCCGGCTTCATCGGCGCGCCGGGGATGAACTTCATCGACGGAACGATCGAGGAGGCCGGCGGCAAGCCGGTCTTCCGCGCCGGCGACGCGCGGATCGACCTTTCGCGCTATTCGTTCGAGGGCCGCTCCGAAGCCGGCCGCAAGGCGGTGTTCGGCGTGCGCCCGGAGCATGTGGCGACCGGCGAGGCGGCCTCGGCCATGCCATTCAGCGCCGAGGCGTCGGTCGAGATCGTCGAGCCGATGGGATCCGACACGCTGGCCTGGACGTCGCTCGGCGGCCAGAACCTGAGCATGCGCGCCGATTCGGAAAAGGCGCCGCGGCCGGGCGACAGGATCCGCATCGGCTTCGACCCCGGCCGCGCCTCGATCTTCGACGCCGGTACGGACATGCGGCTCTAGCGGGCGGCGGGCAGGAAAGGGGCGGGCCGGACCCGTCCATGCGGCAATGACAGTCATATCCTATCAGAAACGCCAGCGCATGCCGGAGATCGACCTCTTCGGCACCCGCGACCTCTACACTGCAACGCGACAGCAGGAGCACACATGACCGCGTTCTCGTACCAGCTCTATTCCTCCCGCAACTTCCCGCCGCTCGACGCCACGCTGAAGATGGTCGGCGATCTCGGCTATGCCGAGGTCGAGGGCTTCGGCGGCGTGTACGGTGATCCGAAGGCGCTCAAGGCCGCGCTCGACCGCAACGGTCTGAAGATGACCTCCGGCCATTTCGGCATCGACATGCTGGAAAACGAGGTCGACAAGGCACTCGACATCGCCCGCACGGTCGGCATGAAGGCGATCTACTGCCCCTATCTGATGCCCGACCAGCGGCCGACCGACGCGGCCGGCTGGCGCGCCTTCGGCAAGCGGCTGGAGAAGGCCGGGAAACCCTACAGGGATGCCGGCTACATCTTCGGCTGGCACAACCACGATTTCGAGTTCAAGGCGCTGCCGGACGGCTCCCTGCCGATGACGCTGATCCTCGAGGCAGCACCCAGCCTGACCTGGGAGGCGGACGTCGCCTGGATCGTGCGCGGCGGTGCCGACCCGATCGACTGGATCCGGCGCTATGGCGACCGGCTGACCGCCGTGCACGTCAAGGACATCGCGCCGGCCGGCCAGAACGCCGACGAGGACGGCTGGGCCGACGTCGGCCACGGCACCGTGCCCTGGAAGGCGATCTGGGCCGAGGTGAAGAAGACGCCGGCGAAGATCTTCGTCATGGAACACGACAAGCCGAACGACGACGCGCGGTTCGCCCGCCGCTCGCTCGAAGCGGCGCTGAAACTCTAGAGCATTTCCAGCAAAAGTGCGCAGCGGTTTTGCGTCCGGAAATGCGGCAAAACAAACAGATAGCGCGGCTCTGCGGATTCCGTAGGAACCGCCATAGGAGACAATGATGGCAAGGAAACTCGGGGTCGGCATCGTCGGCTGCGGCAACATCTCGGCAGCCTATTTCCGCCTGTCGAAGCTGTTCAGGGGCATGGAGGTCCGCGCCTGCGCAGATCTCGATATGAAGGCCGCGCAGGCGCGCGCCAAGGAGTTCGGCGCCCGCGCCGAGACGGTGCCCAACCTGCTGGCGGCGAAGGACGTCGACATCGTCGTCAACCTGACGATTCCCGCCGCCCACTACGAGGTGTCGAAGGCGGCTCTCGACGCCGGCAAGCACGTCTATTCGGAAAAGCCCTTCGTGCTGTCGGTGAAGGACGGGCTCGACCTGAAGAAGCGGGCGGAGAAGAAGGGCCTGCGCGTCGGCTCGGCGCCCGACACCTTCCTCGGCGGCGCCCACCAGCTCGCCCGGCACCTGGTCGATAGCGGCGCGCTCGGGCGCATCACCAGCGGCACGGCCTACGTGATGAGCCACGGCATGGAGCACTGGCATCCGAACCCGGACTTCTTCTTCCAGCCGGGCGGCGGGCCGGTGCTCGACATCGGGCCCTACTACGTCACCGACCTCGTCCAGCTCATCGGCCCGGTGAAGCGCGTCGCCGCCTTCGCGACCATCCCCGCGCCGGAGCGCACGATCACGTCGAAGCCGCGCTTCGGCCAGAAGATCAGGGTCGAGACCCCGACCACGATCCACGCCATCCTCGAATTCGACAACGGCGCGGTCGTCACGCTCAACACGAGCTGGGACGTCTGGAAGCACGGCCATGCGCCGATCGAGCTCTATGGCGAGCAGGGCACGCTGTTCGTGCCGGACCCGAACTTCTTCGGCGGCGAGGTGCGCTACACTAAGAAGTCGGACCCGGTGAAGAAGACGCCGCGCTGGAACCACCCCTTCCTGGTGCCCAACCAGGAGCACCCGCAGGGCGCGATGGCCAACTACCGCACCTCCGGCCTCGCTGACATGGCGATCGCCATCGCGGAAGGCCGGCCGCACCGCTGCTCGATGGAGCTGGCGCTGCACGCGATCGACGTCATGACCGGCATCCTGCGCTCGGGCGAGACCGGGAAATTCGTGGACATGCGCACGACCTGCGAGCGCCCGGCCGCTCTCGGCATTGCCGAGGCCAAGGCGTTGATGGCAAGACCTGCCGGACCGGCGCCGGCAACCCGGCCGCGCCGCGCAGCATGAGGAGATGAAGATGGGCTGGCAGCCTGCGGACAACCGCTACGAGACGATGCAATACCGGCGCTGCGGGCGCTCCGGCCTGAAGCTGCCGGCCCTGTCGCTCGGCCTGTGGCACAATTTCGGCGGCGACACGCCGCACGAGACGAAACGCGCCATCTGCCGGACGGCCTTCGACCTGGGCATCACCCATTTCGACCTCGCCAACAATTACGGCCCGCCGCCCGGCTCGGCCGAGACCGCCTTCGGCGAGATCCTGCGCACCGACCTCGCCGGCTACCGTGACGAGCTGATCGTGTCGACCAAGGCCGGCTACGGCATGTGGCCGGGGCCCTATGGCGAATGGGGCAGCCGCAAGTACCTGCTTTCCAGCCTCGACCAGAGCCTGAAGCGCATGGGGCTCGACTATGTCGACATCTTCTACTCGCACCGCTTCGACCCCGACACGCCGCTGGAAGAAACGATGATGGCGCTCGACCAGGCGGTGCGCTCGGGCCGCGCGCTCTATGCCGGCATCTCCTCCTACAATTCGCAGCGCACGCGCGAGGCCGCCACCATCCTGCGCGAGCTCGGCACGCCCTGCCTGATCCACCAGCCGAGCTATTCGATGCTCAACCGCTGGGTCGAGGACGACGGCCTGCTCGACACGCTCGACGGGCTGGGCATCGGCTCGATCGTCTTCTCGCCGCTGGCGCAGGGCATGCTCACCGACAAGTACCTGAACGGCATCCCGCAGGGCAGCCGCGCCAGCCAGGGCAAGTCGCTTCGGCCGGCCTTCCTCGACGACAAGAACGTCGCCAACATCCGCAAGCTCAACGAGATCGCGCAGCGCCGCGGCCAGACGCTGGCGCAGATGGCGATCGCCTGGGTGCTGCGTGGCGGCCGCGTCACCTCCGCCCTCATCGGCGCCAGCCGGCCGGAACAGGTGGCCGATTCCGTCGGCGCGCTGAAGAAGCTCGACTTCACCGACGCCGAACTCGCCGAGATCGACACCTATGCCCGCGAGGCCGACATCAATCTCTGGGCCGCGTCGTCGGAGCGGAAGGGGCCGGGAAGGAAGTAGGAATGGCGCGAAAGGCTCACCCATGATCCGCAACCCGATCCTGCCGGGCTTCAACCCCGACCCGTCGATCTGCCGGGTCGGGGCGGACTACTACATCGCCACCTCCACCTTCGAGTGGTATCCGGGCGTGCAGATCCACCACTCGACGGATCTGGTGAACTGGAAGCTGGTCAAGCGGCCGCTGGAGCGGGCCGCCCAGCTCGACATGCGCGGCAACCCGGATTCGGGCGGCATCTGGGCGCCGTGCCTCTCCCATGCCGACGGCCTGTTCTGGCTGGTCTACACCGACGTCAAGCGGCTCGACGGCAACTTCAAGGACACGCACAACTACATCGTCACCGCGCCGTCGATCGAGGGGCCGTGGTCGGACCCGGTCTATGTCAATTCGAGCGGCTTCGACCCCTCGCTCTTCCATGACGACGACGGCAGGAAATGGTTCGTCAACATGCTGTGGAACCACGTGTCCCACGGCGTCGGCGGCAACCCCAAGCACCCGTCCTTCGCCGGCATCCTGCTGCAGGAATACGATGCCGGGGCCGGCCGGCTCGTCGGGCCGGTCAAGAACGTCTTCCTCGGCAGCGAGCGCGGGCTGGTCGAGGGACCGCATTTGTTCAAGAAAGACGGCTGGTACTATCTCGTCACCGCCGAAGGCGGCACCGGCTACGATCACGCCGTCACCTGGGCGCGGGCGCGCGAGCTCGACGGCCCCTACGAGATGCACCCCGACACGCATCTCATCTCGTCGCGCGATGCGCCCGACGCGCCGCTCCAGCGCGCCGGCCACGGCCAGATCGTCGAGACGCCGGACGGGCAGTTCTACCACACCCATCTCACCGGCCGGCCGCTGCCCGGCATCCGCCGCTCGCCGCTCGGCCGCGAGACGGCGATCCAGAAGGTGGTGTGGGGCGACGATGGCTGGCCGCGGCTGGCGCAGGGCGGCATGGTGCCGGCGCTCGACGTGCCGGCGCCGGGGAAGGCCGCGCCGCTGCCGAAGCCTGCGGTCGTGCGGACCGAGTTCGACGGGCCGGACCTGCCGCTCGACTTCCAGTGGCTGCGCACGCCCCAGCCCGAGCGCATCTTCTCGCTGACGGCCGCGCCGGGGAGCCTGCGGCTCTATGGCCGCGAGTCGATCGGGAGCTGGTTCGAGCAGGCGCTGGTCGCGCGCCGGCAGGAGGATTTTTCGTTCCGCGCCGAGACGGAGGTGCTGTTCCGGCCGCAGGGCTTCCAGCAGGCGGCCGGGCTGACGCACTACTACAACCGCCACAAGTTCCACTTCGCGGCCGTCACCCACGATCCGAAGCGCGGCCGCGTACTGCGCGTCATGTCGTGCCTGGGCGACTGGCCGGACGGGCGGCTGAGCTTCTTTCCCGAGGAGCCGGTGCCGCTGCCGGGCGACGGTCCGGTGCGGCTCGCGGCCGACGTCGACCACGAGAAACTGCGGTTCTTCTGGCGCACAAAGGGTGAGTGGACGCCGCTCGGCCCGCAGCTCGACGCCAGCCTGATCTCCGACGAGGCCGGGCGCGGCGAGCACGGTTCCTTCACCGGCGCCTTCGTCGGCATGGCGGCGTTCGACGTCAGCGGCGCTGGCCTGCCTGCCGATTTCGGCTATTTCGAATACAGGCGGCGCGCCTAGGGCATGATGCCGAAAAGTTGCAGACCTTTCGGAAAACATCATGCGGCAAAACAAGCCGCCGCCCGACGAGGAGTGTGAGAATGGCGAAGAACATCAAGGGCCCGGCGATCTTCCTGGCGCAGTTCGCGGGCGACGCGGCCCCCTTCAACGCGCTGCCGACGATCGCGGAATGGGCGTCCGACCTCGGCTACAGCGGCATCCAGGTCCCCAGCGGCGAGCCGAAATTCATGGACCTCGCCAGGGCGGCCTCCTCGAAGACTTATTGCGACGAGCTGAAGGGTGTCTGCGCCGAGGCCGGCGTCGAGATCACCGAGCTGTCGACCCACATACAGGGCCAGCTCGTGGCGGTGCATCCCGCCTACGACGCGCAATTCGACGGTTTTGCGCCGCCGCAGGTGCACGGTAATCGCAAGGCGCGGCAGGAATGGGCGATCGAGCAGATGAAGCTCGCGGCGAAGGCCTCGCGCAATCTCGGGTTGGACGCCTGCGTGTCCTTCACCGGCTCGCTCGCCTTCCCCTACCTCTATCCTTGGCCGCAGCGGCCGGCGGGGCTCGTCGAGGAGGCCTTCGCCGAGCTCGGCCGGCTGTGGAAGCCCATCCACGACGCCTATGACGAGCAGGGCGTCGACCTCGCCTTCGAGCTGCATCCGGGCGAGGACACGTTCGACGGCGCCACCTTCGAGATGTTCCTCGACGCGCTCGGCGGTCACGAGCGCTGCAACATCAACTACGACCCGTCGCATTTCGTGCTGCAGCAGCTCGACTATCTCGCCTTCATCGACATCTACCACGAGCGCATCAAGGCGTTTCACGTCAAGGACGCCGAGTTCAACCCGACCGGCCGGCAGGGCGTCTATTCGGGCTATCAGGGCTGGGTGAACCGCGCCGGCCGCTTCCGCTCGCTGGGCGACGGGCAGGTCGATTTCGGCGGCATCTTTTCCAAGCTCGCGCAATACGGCTACGATTCCTGGGCGGTGCTCGAATGGGAATGCGCCATCAAGAGTGCCGAGCAGGGTGCCGCCGAAGGCGCCCCCTTCATCGCCCACCACATCATCGAGGTGACGGAGAAGGCCTTCGACGACTTCGCCGGCTCCGGCACGGACCGCGCGGCGCTGCGGAAGATGATGGGGATCGACTAAGGCAATAGGGCAATAGGGGAGTAGGGCAGTAGGGGCGCGGCCTGCCCCTTTCATTCACATACTGCCCTATTGCCCTACTCCCTTATTGCCTTATTGCCTTGCGAACGCAGAACGGAGAGGCACTCATGGTCACCGGCAACAGGTTCAACCGGAACGAGGGGCCGATCAGGCTCGGCATGGTGGGCGGCGGGCAGGGCGCCTTCATCGGCGCGGTGCACCGCATCGCCGCCCGGCTCGATGGCGAGTTCGCGCTGGTAGCCGGAGCCCTGTCCTCCGATCCTGAGCGCGCGCGGGCTTCCGCCGCCGAGCTCGGCCTCGACGCTGGCCGCTCCTACGGCTCCTTCGCCGAGATGGCAAGGGCCGAGGCCCGCCGCCCCGACGGCATCGAGGCGGTGGCGATCGTCACGCCCAACCATGTCCACTACGCGGCCGCCCGCGCCTTCCTGGAGGCCGGCATCCACGTCATCTGCGACAAGCCGCTGACCTCGACGCTGGCCGACGCCAAGCGGCTCGCAGCACTCGCCGAGCGCTCCGGCAAGGTCTTCGTGCTCACCCACAACTACACCGGCTATCCGATGGTGCGGCAGGCCCGGGAGATGGTCGAGAAGGGCCAGCTCGGCGAAATCCGCCTCGTCCAGGCCGAATATCCGCAGGACTGGCTGACGGTGAAGGCCGAGGCCAGCGGCTCCAAGCAGGCCGAGTGGCGCACCGACCCGGCCCGCAGCGGCGCCGGCGGCGCCACCGGCGACATCGGCACGCACGCCTACAACCTCGCCCGCTTCGTCACCGGGCTGGAACTCGACAGCCTCGCGGCCGACCTCGATTCCTTCGTCGAAGGCCGCCGCCTCGACGACAACGCGCATGTCATGCTGCGTTTCAAGGGCGGTTCGAAGGGCATGCTGTGGGCGAGCCAGGTCGCGCCCGGCAACGAGAATGCGCTGAAGCTCAGGGTCTACGGCACCAAGGGCGGCATCGAGTGGGCGCAGGAGCAGCCCAACCATCTCTGGTACACGCCGTTCGGCGAGCCGAAGCGCCTGGTCACGCGCGGCGGCGCGGGGGCCGGCGCGGCCGCGGCCCGCGTCAGCCGCGTGCCCGCCGGCCATCCCGAGGGCTATTTGGAGGGCTTCGCCAACATCTATGCCGAGGCCGCCCGCGCCATACGCGCCGCCCGCCGTGGCCGCAAGCCGGCTAAGGACGTCGTGTTCCCGACCGTGCGCGACGGCGTCGAAGGCGTCGCCTTCGTCGAGGCCTGCGTGCGCTCCTCGAAGAAGAACGGCGCCTGGACGCGGCTGGCGCTCTGAAAGGTTAGAAGGTCGGCGGCGTCCTGCCGGCGGCGCGATAGGCGGATGTGACGGTCGCCGCCATCAGCATGGCGATCGTCATCGGTCCGACCCCGCCGGGCACCGGCGTGATCGCGCCGGCCTGCTTCTCGGCCTCCGCGAAGGCGACGTCGCCGACAAGCCGCGTCTTGCCCTCGCCCTTCTCGGGCGCGGGGATGCGGTTGATGCCGACGTCGATCACGGTGGCGCCGGGCTTCACCCAGTCGCCCTTGACCATCTCCGGCCGGCCGACGGCGGCGACGAGGATGTCGGCGCCGCGGCACACCGCCGGCAGGTCCTTGGTGCGGCTGTGGGCGATGGTGACAGTGCAGTTGGCGGCAAGCAGCAGGTTCGCCATCGGCTTGCCGACGATGTTTGAGCGGCCGACCACGACGGCCGAGAGCCCCGAAAGGTCGTCGCCGCGCACGCGCCGGATGAGCAGCATCGCGCCGGCCGGCGTGCAGGGCACGAAGGCGGTTGCCGTCTCGCCGGTGCCGAGCTTGCCGACATTGATGAAATGGAAGCCGTCGACGTCCTTTTCCGGCGCGATCGACTGGATCACCTTGCCGGCGTCTATATGCGCCGGCAGCGGGAGCTGCACGAGGATGCCGTGCACGGCCTCGTCGCGGTTGAGCCTGTCGACCAGCGCCAGCAGGTCGGCCTCGGCCGTGTCGGCCGGCAGCGTGTGCTGCACCGAGTGGAAGCCGATCTCCTTGGCGGTGCGGCTCTTGCTGCCGACATAGACCTGGCTCGCCGGGTCCTCGCCGACCAGCACCACCGCCAGGCCGGGCCTCACGCCGGTTTCCTTTTCCAGCGCCGCGGTCGCTTGCTTCGCCGCCTCGACGACGTCCGCCGCGACCTTTTTGCCGTCGATGATCTCAGCCATGTCCTGCTCCCGGGAAGTGTCCGATGCAGGCCTTATTGCGCAAAAGCCTGTCGCGCAATCGCGCCGATGCGCCGTCCGGTGACGGTGGCGGTAAAGTGGAAGCGGATTTCAGTCCGCGCGTCGCGTCGCGCGCAGGCGCTCAACCATCGCGGCGAAGTCGTGCAGCCGCTCGCGCACGGCGTCGATCTCGGCCTGGATCTCGGCGCGCGCCGCCGCATTGCCGGGGATGACGCGCGGATCGGACGGCTCCGCCCAGCCATTGGCGGCCGGGTAGGCCGGCTGCGGAGCCGGAGCGCCCTGCCACGGCGCGAAGGCCGGATGCGGAGGCTGCGGCGGCCAGACGGGCGCCGTCGGCCAGTAGAAATGTGCCGAGGCCGGCGTCGGCATCGGCATCCAGGGCGCGGCCGGATGCGGCACCGCATGGAGATACGGTGCGGCCGGTGCGGCTGGCGGCACGGGCTGCGGCATGGCGACATGCCGATAGGCGGGCGGTGCGGGCGGCTCGTCGTGCGGCATTGCATGGACGGGGGCTGGTTCCGGCCGAGCCGTGGGCTCGGCCTGCAACCTGTCGAAATAGCCGGCCATGATGTCGGCATCGGTCGCCGGCTCGGCGTCAAGCGCCGGTTGGGCAGGGCGCATGGTAGGCATCGGCATGGCAGGCTGCTGGGCTGCGGGCTCGGGCGCGCCAGCCGGGTTCGCCCGACGACCCGGCACAAGGCCGGAGATGCGTGCCAGAAGGCCTTTGCGGGCGACTGGAGCGGCTGGCTGCGCGGCAAGGACCGGCTTCGCGCGGCGCGGCGGCACCGACCGGACCGCGTCCGGTCCTGCGATCGCTTCGGCAGCGGGCTGGGCAGGAGCCTCGCCCTGCCCGCGCCGGCGCAGCAGCTCGGCAAGCGAGGGGCCGGCGCTCTCGGCCGCGAGGCGCCGCATGTCGGTGCCGACATTGTCGAGGAAGGCTTCGTCGTCGCGCGGGCCGGCCGCGCGCGGCATGCGTGGGGCGGTCGCGTCGGGCGCGCCGCCGCCGTCGACCCAGCTCGCGAGCGAAAGCAGGGCGTCCTGGCGATGGTCGCGTTGAACGGACATGGGACGAATGCGGCTCCGGGCCGCCCGGCTCCGGCGGCTTTCGTTAATGCAAGCTAGACAGACATGGCAAACGATTGGTTAACGCTCAGGCCGGCCGGCTGCCCTGATTTGTGCCGGATCGCTAAAAACCGGCGGTTGCAGGCGCCGGGTTGTTAACCGCCGGCATGCAAGATGCGGCTCGAGGACAGCATGCCCGCTGCGCGAGGATCGCGACGGCGGGACTGCCGGCGCGGCCGGCATCAGCGTGGGGTTGCCGATGAACATGCAGGCCAGACCGACGGAGCCGGGCGCGTTTGCCGGCGCGGAGCCTGACGCGATCGCGCGCCGGCTCACGGTCGAGCGCCACGCGGATGCGCGCGCCATCGAGGCCCAATGGCGGCTGCTCGAGGCGACCGGCATCGGCACCGTGTTCCAGCGCTTCGACTGGGTCGACGCCTATGTCCGCCACGTCGCGCCGCATGAGGGGCTGGAGCCGGCCTTCGTGCTCGGCTGCCTCGACGGCCGTCCGGCCTTCGTCCTGCCGCTCGGCATCGCCCGGCAGGGTTCGCTGCGCGTCGCGCGCTGGCTGGGCGGCAGCCATTCCGGCTACAATTTCGGCCTGTGGAGCCGCGAGGCGGCGGATGCGGTCGCGCGGCTCGGCCGCGGCGCGCTGGAGCGGATGCTGAAGGAGGCGCTGCCGGGCGTCGACGGTGCCGTGCTCGTCCGCATGCCGCACGCCCATGACGGCGTGGCGCAGCCGCTCGCCGCGCTTTCCACGCTGCCCTCGGCCGTGCAGGGCTACTCGGTCAGCCTCGAAGGCGGCATGGACGCCGTCATCGCCCGCACCAATGGCGGCGCCCGCCGTCGCCGTGCCCGCTCGAAGGAGCGGAAGATGGCCGAGATCGGCGCCGTCGCCCACGGCGTGATCCGCGATCCCGCGGCGGTTGCCGAGGCGCTCGACTTCTTCGCCGAGCAGAAGGCGCTGCGGCTGGCCGAGCAGGGCCTGCCCAACGTCTTCGGCGCGCCGGGCGTCATGGATTTCCTCAACGACCTCGCCGTCCGCTCGGCCGGCCTGCGCGAGCCGCTGCTGCAGGTCACCCAGTACCGCGTCGGCGAGAGGCTGCGCGCCGTGGTCGGCTCGGGCGTGCACAACGGCCGCGTCAACGTCTACATCCTGACGCTCGCCCATGACGAGACGCTGCCCCACAGCCCGGGCCAGGTGCTGATGTACCGGCATGTCGAGGAGAGCTGCGAGGCCGGCCAGAAGGTGTTCGACTTCGGCGTCGGCTACGAGCTCTACAAGGAGAGCTGGGCCGACACCGTCCACCAGCTCGTCGACGGCTACGTGGCGTTCACGCCGAAGGGCGCGCTCGGGCTCGGCGCGGTGCGCCTGGGCGAGCGGGCGAAGGCGCTGCTGCGCCGCAACGAGAAGCTGTGGAAGGCGCTGAAGTCGCTGCGGCCCGGCGGCCGCGCGGCCGCGCAGGAAAAGGACAATGATGTCGATTGATCGCGAGACGGGCGGGGCCTCGCTGGCGGGCCGCCGCATGCTGTTCGTGGCGCCAGACGACTACCCGGCCTTCCGCGTCGACCTGACCGAGCTGTTCTCGCGCCATCTGGTCGGCCGCGGCCTGTCGATCGACTGGAGCCTCTACCGCGCCGACCAGGGCGAGGCGGGCGTCGAGGTGCGCGGCCGCGAGCGCTTCCTGCTGCCGGCCAAGCTGCCGGGCGGCCGCCTGCGCAAGCTGCGCAACCGGCTCTCCACCGGCGCCGTCCGCTGGGGCCTGGTCTGGCGCACGCTGCGCGGCGACTACGACCTCGTGCAGGTGCGCGACTACACCTTCTGGGGCATCCCGTTCCTCATTGCCGCGCGTCTCGCCGGAAAACCCTTCGTCTACTGGATGAGCTATCCGGTGCTCGACGCGCGCTGGCTGCTGGCGACGAAGCCGTTCCGGCCGGTCAGCACGCTCGGCCGCATCGCCCGGCTGCTGCATGCCGGCACCGGCAAGCTGGTCTTCTACCGCTTCCTGCGCCGCGCCGACCATGTCGTGGTGCAGTCGAAGCGCATGCGCGAGCGGCTGGAGGAGCACGGCGTGCCGCGCGCCCTGATGACGCCGGTCGAGATGGGCGTCACCACCGAGCGCTTCAATCCCGACAATGTCGAGCGGGCCCGCGACCCGCGGCTCGAGGGCCGCAAGGTGATCGGCTACATCTGCGCCGAGTTCTTCGGCGAGCCGTTCGACGTGGCGCTGGCCGCGCTCGCGCACGCCCGCGCCGACGGCCACGACGCCGTCATGGTGGCGGTTGGCACGCTGGCCGACCACGAGCGCGAGGTGATCGCCGGCAAGCTCGCCGCGCTCGGCATCCCCGAGCACGCGCTGGTCTGCACCGGCCGCCTGCCGCTGCCGCAGGCACTGTCCTACATCAAGGCGGCCGACGTCTGCATTTCGCCCTTCCTGCTCAACAAGGAGCAGGAGGTCGCCACCCCGACCAAGCTGGTCGAATATCTGGCGATGGGCCGGCCGGTGGTGGCGAGCGTCCATTACGACCAGAGCGAGGTGCTGTCGTCGAGCGGCGCCGGCCTCGTCACCGCCTTCTCCGGCCGCGGCATGGGCGAGGGCATCTCGCGCATCCTAGCCGACCCGCAATGGGGCGAGGAGATGGGCGCGAAGGGTCCGGCCTGGGTCAAGGCCAACCGCGACTACGTCCGCCTCGCCGAGCGGGTCGAGCGGCTGTTCTCGTCGCTGCTCAGGCCGCATCGTCCCGAGGCGGCCGAAAGGACGATCGACGCAGCGATGAGCCACCCGGCCGAATAGGGGCGGTGGCCTATTCGGCCGCGGCCATCGCCCTGTCGTCGCAGACCTTGCGCACCGCATAGCGGGTGAAGAAGACGTAGATCACCGACTGCGCCGTCCAGGCGATCATGCGCGCCGTCATGGCGCCTTCCGCGCCCTGCTCACGAGCTGAATCGCCAGGATGCTGTCGCCACCCAAGGCGAAGAAGCTGTCCTCGACGCTCACGACCTTGAGATTCAGGACATCGCAAAACAATCTTACCAACTCGGCTTCACGACGTGTCGCAGCGGGACGCATCGCATGCGAAGAAATCATTGGCTCCGGCAGCGCCTTGCGGTCCAGCTTGCCGTTCGAGGTCAGC
>ERZ778021.1644-NODE-1644-length-24569-cov-5.669209_pt1 | contig 24569 bp, 20 predicted proteins | sample MGYA00375751_ERZ778021 | MGnify/ENA primary metagenome ERZ778021 (study PRJEB29350, sample SAMN05389814) | bioreactor metagenome | isolation source: Thiocyanate stock bioreactor | place: South Africa: University of Cape Town | collected 2013-08-29 ... | reverse complement strand
TTCTCGGGCGCGCCGACTGAGGCTGGCGCCGACCGGGTCGAGCGGCTGCTGGCGGGGCTGAACCCGCCGCAGCGGCAGGCGGTCGAGCACCCCCGGGGGCCGCTGCTGGTGCTCGCCGGTGCGGGGTCGGGGAAGACCCGGGTGCTGACGCACCGGATCGCCTACCTGCTGGCGACCGGGCAGGCGCGGCCGGGGGAGATCCTCGCGATCACCTTCACCAACAAGGCGGCGGCGGAGATGCGGGAGCGGGTCGGCGGGCTGATCGGCCGCTCGGTGCGGGCGATGTGGGTGACGACGTTCCACTCCGCCTGCGCGCGGATGCTGCGCGTCGATGCCGAGCGGCTCGGCTACTCCAAGGGCTTCACGATCTACGACCAAGGCGACTCCTTGCGGATGGTCAAACGCTGCCTGGCCGAGCTCGGGGTCGACCCGAAACGGTACCCGCCGCGCGCCGTCCAGGGGAAGATCTCCGGCGCCAAGAATCAGCTCATCGACCCCTCCGCCTACGGCGAGGAAATGGTCGGCGGCTTCGAGGAAGTGGTGAACGAAGTGTTCCCGCTCTACGAGAAGCGGATGCTCGAGGCCAACGCGATGGACTTCGACGACCTGCTGGTCCGCATGGTCAACGTGCTGGAGCTGTTCGCGGACGTCCGTGAGCGCTGGCAGCGCACCTTCCGCCACGTCCTCGTCGACGAGTACCAAGACACCAACCACGCCCAGTACCGGATGCTGCAGCTGCTCGCCAAGGAGCACGGCAACCTGATGGTGGTCGGTGACGAGGACCAGTCGGTCTACAGCTTCCGCTCCGCCGACGTGCGCAACATCCTCGACTTCGAGGCCGACTTCCCGGAAGCGGAGCTGATCAAGCTCGAGCAGAATTACCGCTCGACCCAGACGATCCTCTCGGCCGCCAACGCGGTCGTCTCGAACAACCGCGAACGCCGCCCGAAGGAGCTCTGGACCGACATCGCCGGCGGTGACCCGGTGCAGCTGTACGAGCTCGGCGACGAGCACGAGGAGGCGCGCTGGGTGGCGGGGGAGATCGATCGCCTCGCCGAGGAGGACGAGGTGAAGCGCTCCGAGGTCGCGGTCTTCTACCGGACCAACGCGATGAGCCGCGTGCTGGAGGAGACGCTGCAGCGCTTCGACGTCAACTATCAGGTGATCGGCGGGACCAAGTTCTACGACCGGGCGGAGATCAAAGACGCCTTCGCCTACCTCGGGTTCCTCGCCAACCCGGCCGACCTGGTCGCCTTCGGGCGGATCGTGAACTCGCCGCGGCGGGGGATCGGCGACACCACCCAGGGCCGCCTCACCGCCTACGCGAACACCACCGGGCAGACGATCTGGGAGGTGATCGAACGGGTCGAGGACGTGCCCGGGGTCAGCGCCGCGGCGATCAAGTCGGTGGGCCGCTTCTTCGAGATGATGGACGCGCTGAAAGACCACGTCGCCGACTCCTCGATGCACTCGCTGCTGGAGCGGACGCTGAACGAGACCGGCTACATGGAAGCGCTGAATGCCGAGCGCACCGTGGAAGCCGAAGGGCGGGTGGAGAACCTCGAGGCGCTGCTCGAGGGCGCCGCCGAGTTCGACCGCGAGCGGGAGATCGAGGGCGAGAGCGACCTGACCCCGCTGGAGGAGTACCTGCAGACGAACATGCTGCGCTCCGAGCAGGACGCGCTGGAGGGCGAGGAGAGCGAAAAAGTCACGCTGATGACCCTCCACAACGCGAAGGGCCTGGAGTACGACACGGTCTTCATCATCGGCTGCGAGGACGGCGCCTTCCCCCACATGCGGGCACTGGAGGAGGGCGGCGAAGAGGAGGAGCGGCGCCTCTGTTACGTCGGCATCACCCGTGCCGAACGGCGCCTCTGCATGACCTGGACGCGCGAACGCTCGCTCTTCGGCCGCTCCGAGCGCAACCTGCCCTCGCGCTTCATCGACGAGATCCCGGCCGAGCTGACCGAACGCAACTCGACCGCGGCGAGCACCGGGATGACCTGGGGCTCGACCCAGTACGGCGGCGGGGGTGGCGGCGGCTTCGCCGACAACGGCTTCGGCAGCGGCGGCAGCGGCGCGCCCGCCCCGGCCCAGCCGGTCGATCCGACCGGCGCCCTCGAAATGCGGGTCGGCGACGACGTCGTCCACGCCTCCTTCGGCGACGGTGTGGTCACCGGGACCGAGCCGGGCGGGGTGATCGTCGTCCGCTTCGCCGACGACGGCGCCGAGCGCAAGCTGATGGCCGACTACGCCCCGATCAAGAAGCGGTGACGATGGCGGCGCGGCGGATCGACGGCAGAGCGGTGGCGGCGGCGGTGAAAGAGCGCGTGAAGGTCGACCTCGCCGCCTACGAGGAGGAGTCGGGCCGCGCGCCGGGGCTGGCGACGGTGCTGGTCGGCGAGGACCCGGCCTCCGAGGTCTACGTCGGGATGAAGGTCAAAGCCTGTGCCGAGGTGGGGATCCGCTCGATCCACCAGCAGCCGCCCGCCTCGATCCGCCAGGAGGAGCTCGAGGCGCTGGTCGAAGAGCTGAATGCCGACGACGCCGTCGACGGGATCCTCGTCCAGATGCCGCTGCCCGACCACCTCGACTCCGACCGGATCGTCGCGCTCATCGACCCGCTGAAGGACGTCGACGGGCTCACCCCGGTGAACGCCGGGCTGCTCGCCCACGGCACGCCGGGACTCACCCCCTGCACGCCCGCCGGGGTGATGGAGCTGCTCGCCCACGAGGGGGTGGAGCTGGAAGGGGCCGACGTGGTCGTGGTCGGACGCTCGAAGCTCGTCGGCGTGCCCGTCGCCCGCCTGCTGTTGATGGCAAACGCGACGGTGACCATCTGCCACTCGCGCACCCGTGACCTCGACGCGGTCTGCGCCCGGGCCGACGTCCTCGTCGCCGCGGTCGGCGTGCCGCGCCTGCTCGGCACCGCCGCGATCAAGCCGGGGGCGATCGTGATCGACGTCGGCGTGAACCGGCTCGAGGAGGGCCTGGTCGGCGACGTCGACTACGAGCCCGCCGCCGAGGTCGCCGCCGCGATCACCCCGGTCCCCGGCGGGGTCGGCCCGATGACGATCGCGATGCTCCTCCACAACACCCTGCAGGCGGCCCGGGCGCGAAGCGGCAATTGATGACCGCCGAGGCCGCGGCGGGCGCGGACAAGGGACAGCGGCGGGGCAAGGGCGGCCACGCGAAGCCGCCGGCCGAGCGCAAGGCGCGCAAGCGTGCGAACCCGCTCTCGCGGCTGCGGGCGGGGGAGGCGATCTACCTTTTCGCCGCGATCCTGCTCTTCGCCCTGATGTTCTTCGACTGGTACGGGGTGGCCTGGAAGAGCGGCAGCGAAACGATCGGCGGGATCACCACCCTGGTCGCCGGCGGCAACGCCTGGCAGACGCTCGAGGTGCTCCCCCTGTTCCTGATGCTGACGATCGCAGTCACGGTCGGCGCGGCGCTCCTGCGGTTGATCGGCTCCGACTGGAAGCCCGCCGTCCCGCCCGCCGCCGCCGTCTGCGTGCTCGGCCTACTCGCCGCCCTCGGCATCCTCGGCCGGATGGTCTCGCCGCCCGACCTCGGCGGCGAAGGCATCGGCTACGGCGTCGACCTCGAATTGGGCATCTTCCTCGCCCTCGCCGCCACCCTCGGGATTGCCTACGGCGGCCGGCGGGCGATGGCGGCCGAAGGGACCTCGTTCGGCGCGGTGGCGAAGAGGCTGGAGTCCTCGCGCGCGAAACCGGGGGCGGAAAAGCCGGCCATCGCCTCCAAGCCGGCGGCGAAGAAACCCGCCTCGCCCCGCCGCTCGCCGCGCAAAAAGCCCCAGGCGTAGGCCCCACCTAGAATCCGAACCCTTGTGATCGACCGCGATCAAGTCCTGCACGTCGCCAAACTGGCCCGGCTCCGCCTCGACGATGCCGAAGTCGAGACGATGGCCGGGGAGCTCTCCGGCATCCTCGAGCACGTCGACCGGATCTCCGACCTCGACCTCGAGGGCGTCGAGGCGACCTCCCACGTAGTGCAGCTGGAGAACGTCTTCCGCGCCGACGTCCCCTGGACGAGCCTGCCGCCCAAGGTGGCGCTGGCCTCCGCCCCCGAGCCCTTCGACGGCGCCTTCCGCGTCCCCTCGCCGCAGGCTCCGGTCGACTGATGGCCGACCTGCTCGACCTGACCGTCGCCGAGGCGGCGGCGAAGATCGCCGCGGGCGAGGTCTCGGCGGAGGAGTACGGAGCCGCCTGGCGCGCGGCCGCGGCCGGCGACGACCTGAACGCCTACCTCTGGACCGCCGACGAGGGCGCCGGGGAAACCGACTGGACCGGTGCCGGGGAGAGCGCCCCGCCCGGCGCGGGCGAGGAAACCCCCTATGGCGCCAACCCGGCCGCGCCCGCCGACTCCGGCCCGCTGGGCGGCGTCCCGATCGCGATCAAGGACATCTTCACCACCCAGGGCATCCCGACCACCGCCGGGTCGAAGATCCTCGAGGGCTACCGGCCGCCCTACACCGCGACCGCGGTGCGCAAGCTGACCGCGGCGGGCGCCCGGGTGCTCGGCAAGACGAACATGGACGAGTTCGCGATGGGGTCCTCGAACGAGAACTCCGCCTACGGGCCAGTCCGCAACCCCTGGGACCGCGACCGCGTCCCCGGTGGTTCCTCCGGCGGTTCGGCCGCGGTGGTCGCGGGCGGGCTCGCCCCGGCGGCGCTCGGCACCGACACCGGCGGCTCTATCCGCCAGCCCGCCTCGCTCTGCGGCATCGTCGGGCTGAAGCCGACCTACGGGGCGATCTCCCGCTTCGGCATGATCGCTTTCGCGTCCTCGCTCGACCAGTGCGGCCCGCTCACCCGCGACGTCGCCGACGCCGCCCTCCTGCTCGGCGTGATGGAGGGCAAAGACCCGCTCGACGCGACCTCGGTCGGCCTCGACGGGGCGATCGCCCTGCCGACCCGCGAGGACCTCTCCGGCCTGCGCTTCGGCGTGCCGAAGGAGATCGGCGAGGCGGCGCTCGACGCCGGTGTACGTGCCGTCTTCGAGGCGACGATCGCGCGCATCGAGGAGCTCGGCGGCGAGATCGCCGAGGTCGCCCTGCCGCACGCCGAGCACGGCATCTCCGCCTACTACGTGATCGCCCCGGCCGAGGCCTCGTCCAACCTCGCCCGCTACGACGGCGTCCGCTACGGGCAGCGCGTGGCCGGCGACGAGGACCTGGTGACGATGTACGAGGAGACCCGCGCCCAGGGCTTCGGCGCCGAGGTGAAGCGGCGGGTCATGCTCGGCACCTACGCGCTCTCCTCCGGTTACTACGACGCCTACTACGGCCAGGCGCAGAAGGTCCGCACCCGGATCGCCGGGGACTTCGACGCCGCCTTCGCCGAGGTCGACTTCGTCGTCACCCCGACCTCGCCCTCGGTCGCGTTCGGGCTGGGGGAGAAGACCGCCGATCCGCTGGCGATGTACCTGAACGACTTCTTCACCGTGCCGATGAGCCTCGCCGGGATCCCGGCGATCTCGATCCCGGCCGGCCTCGCCGCGCCGGAGGGGGCCGCCGCCGGCGCCCCCGGGCTGCCGGTCGGCTTCCAGATCGCCGCCCCCGCCTTCGGCGAGCAGAAGCTGCTGGAGGCCGCCCACGCGCTCGAGGGCGCACTCGACTTCGCTGCCGCGGCAGGCGATGCCGCGCCCTGGAGGGGAGGCGCCCGTGCCTGAGTTGGAGGCGGTCATCGGGCTCGAGATCCACGTCCAGCTGGCGACGCGGACGAAGATGTTCTGCGGCTGCGCGCTCAGCTTCGGCGACGAGCCGAACGTCCACACCTGCCCGATCTGCCTCGCCCACCCGGGCGTCCTCCCGGTTCCCAACGAGGAGGCGATCGCCTACGCGCTGAAGATCGGCCTGGCGCTCGACTGCGAGATCGCCCCGCGCTCGATCTTCCACCGCAAGAACTACTTCTATCCCGACAACCCGAAGGCCTACCAGATCAGTCAGTACGACATCCCGATCTGCGGGCCCGGGAAGTTGGGCGACATCCGCATCACCCGCGCCCACCTCGAGGAGGACGCGGCGAAGACGATCCACGCCGGCTCGACCGGGCGGATCCACGGCTCGACCGCCTCGCTGGTCGACTTCAACCGCGGCGGCACGCCGCTGGTCGAGATCGTCACCGAGCCCGACCTCCGCGGCGCCGCCGAAGCGGCGGAGTGGGCGCGCCTGCTGCGCGAGACCGTCCGCCAGCTCGACGTCTCCAACGTGAACATGGAGGAGGGCAGCCTGCGGATCGACGCCAACGTCTCCGTGCGCCCGGCGGGCTCGACCGAGCTCGGCACGAAGACCGAGCTGAAGAACATGAACAGCTTCCGCTTCGTGCAGCGCGGGATCGAAGCCGAGCTGGAGCGCCAGCGCGGGATCGTCGACGCGGGAGGGACGGTGGAACAGGAGACCCTGCACTTCGACCCGACCAGCGGCGACCTCACCTCGCTGCGCTCGAAGGAGGAAGCCCACGACTACCGCTACTTCCCCGAGCCCGACCTGGTCGCGATCGTCGCCACCGAGGCGATGATCGCCGCCGCGCGCGCCTCACTGCCGGAGCTGCCCGCGGCCCGCCAGGCGCGCTACGAAGGCGAGGGCCTGGACGAGGCCCAGGCGCGCCTCCTGGCCGCCGATCCGGGGCAGGCCGAGTACTTCGAGGCGGTCCTCGCCGCCTCCACCGCGCCGGAGCCGCGGGTCGTCGCCAACTGGGTCACCGGCGAGCTGACCGCCGCCCTGCGCGGCGCCGAGATCGACGAGGATTACGGGTCGCCGACCGTCGCCCCCGCGGCGCTCGCCGAGCTGATCGGGGCGACCGCCGCGAAGACGATCTCCCACGGCAGCGGCCGCCAGGTCCTCGCGATCCTGGTCGAGACCGGGGAGGGGGACGTCGCGGCGATCGTCGAGCGCGAGGGGCTCGCCCAGATGGGGGGTGACGACGGCGAGTTGGCCCGCATCGTCGCCGCCGCGATCGAGGGCGATCCGGCCGCCGCCGAGCAGATCCGCAACGGCAACGGCAAGGCGATCGGGGCGATCGTCGGCGTCGTGATGCGGGAGACGAAGGGCCGCGCCGACGGCGGCGAGGTCAACCGTCTGATCCGCGAGCAGCTCGGCCTCTGACGCCCGATGCGTTCGCAGTAATGGCCGCATAGCGGAGCTTTCTGCGAACTCACCTCGTGTGACGGATAGCACTTTGTAACACGCTGTTACAAGCTGCTACCGTCGGTGCATGGCTTGGAACATCGTCATCGCGGGAGGTGGTTTCGGAGGGCTCGCCGCCGCGCGCGAGCTGGAGAAGGTCATGCCGAAGCAGTCGGCGCGGCTGATGCTGGTCAACGAGACCAACTACTCGACCTACTCGCCGTTCCTGCCCGAGGCCGCCGCCGGGACGCTGGAGCCGCGCCACGTGGTGACGCCGCTGCGCGACATCCTCAAGCGCACCTACATCCGCCTCGGTGAGATCGACGGTCACGACCCGGTCGCGAAGACGGTCGAGCTGCGGACCAAGGACGGCGAGACCGAGACGGTCCCGTACGACCAGCTGCTGCTCTCGCTCGGCTCGGTCTCACGGGTGCTGCCGATCCCCGGGCTGACCGAGCACGCGATGGGATTCAAGGGCCTCGCCGACGCGATCGTGCTGCGCAACAAGGTGATCGAGAACCTCGAGGCGGCGAACGCGACCACCGACCACCAACGGCGCGAGGAACTGCTCACCTTCGTCTTCGTCGGCGGCGGCTACGCCGGGCTCGAGGCGCTGGCCGAGCTCCAGGACTTCGCCGCCGATGCGATGGACAGCTACCCGCGCGCCCGCCTGCACGGGATGCGCTGGATCCTGATCGAGGCGGCGCCGCGGGTGCTGCCGGAGATCGACCAGGATCTCGCCGATTACGCCCTGCGCGAGCTGCGCGGCCGCGGTATCGACATCAAGCTGGAGACGCAGCTGAAAGAGGTGACGAAAAACTCGGTGACGATCTCGACCGGCGAGGTCATCCCGACCACGACCGTGGTCTGGACCGCGGGCGTCGCCCCGGCGCCGATCCTCAAGCAGCTGAGCCTGCCGCTCGACGAGCGCGGCCGGGTGCCGGTCGACGACCACCTGCGGGTGCAGGGGCTCGACTCGGTGTGGGCGATCGGCGACTGCGCCGCCGCCCCCGACCCGCGCGGCGGCACCTGCCCGCCGACCGCCCAGCACGCCGTCCGCCAGGGTCCGGTGGCGGCCCGCAACATCGCCGCCGAGCTCGGCGTCGGCGAGGCCGGGCCCTTCACCTACCGCAGCGAGGCCTCGTTCGTGAACCTCGGCCGCTACAAGGCCGTCGGCCGGATCGGCGACCGCAAACTCCGCGGCTTCCCCGCCTGGTTCCTCGCCCGCAGCTACCACATGAGCCAGATCCCGGGCTACGCCCGCAAGGCCCACGCGATCCTCGACTGGACGTCGAGCCTGCCGTTCAAGCGCGACATCGCCGAGCTCGGCTCGGTCACCAGCCCCAAACGCCTCGGCTAGCGTTCGCAGTTCCCCGTACTGGTTACGGGAAAGTGCGAACGCGTGGACGTTCGGGCAACCCGACCCGCCACAATAGGAGGGCGATGGGCCTCGAGTACCTCTGGATCGTCTTCTTCTGCGGCCTGGCGACCGCGATCATCGGCAAGGCCAAGGGCAGCTCCTTCTGGATCTGGTTCCTGGTCGGCGCGGTGCTGCCGATCCTCGGCCTGATCGCCGTGATCCTCTCCCGCCGCGAGCGCGACGAACCGGAACGCCAGTGCCCGAACTGCCTGAAGACGCTGAAGCTCTACGTCCAGGTTTGCCCCCGCTGCGGCGCCGAGCTCTACCTGCCCGACCCGCGCGCCGTCCGCCACCCCGGCGTCCGCGGCTAGGACGGACCTAGCGCAGCCAGGCGCGGACGATGGCGTTGGCGAAGCCGACGCCGTAGCGGAAGACCGCGGGCTTCTTCGAGTGCCCGTGGAGGCGCTGTTCCACGGTGATCGGCACCTCCTTGGCGGGGACGCCGCGCTTGATCGCCTCGATCATGAACTCGGAGGTGTGGAACTGCTCCTGGCGCAGGACGAGCTGGGGCAGGACGGTGGTGCGGACGGCGCGGTAGCCGTTCGAGCAGTCGGTGACGTGGGTGCGGGTGATGAAGGAGACGAGGCGGTTGAAGAAGACGATGCCGAGCTCGCGGGCGCGGGTGTTGCGGTCGGCGTAGCCGAGGACGCGGGAGCCGTGGGCGACGTCCACCTCGCCGTCGAGGACCGGTTCGACCAGCCGCGGCATCTCCGCGGGGAGGTGCTGGCCGTCGGCGTCGAGGGTGACGACGACCTCGGCCCCCGATTCGACCATCAGCCGGTAGCCGGTGCGCAGCGCCGCGCCGCCGCCGCGGTTGGTGACGTGACGGGCGACCAGGGCGCCGTGCTCGGCGGCGACGTCGCCGGTGCCGTCGCGGGAGCCGTCGTCGACGACGAGGACCTCGGTGCGCACGCCGCAGACCTCGGCGGGCATCTGGTCGAGGACGACGCCGATGTTCTCGGCCTCGTTGTAGGCAGGGACGAGGATCGCGATCTTGCCCTTGAAGCGGTCCGGCAGGCCGGCCTGGCGGAACTCCTCCCAGGCGAGCCCCTCGAGCGCCGCCGAGAGCTGGCGCGAGTTGCGCGCCCCGACCGAGAGCGCACGTAGGGCGAGTAGGAAGAGGATGAAGATGGCGAAGACCGCGAGCCCGAGGATCCGCCCGCCGTTGCCCTTTTCGAAGGAGAAGGCGGAGAGCAGGCCGTTGACGACTTCGGTGCCCGTGACGATCGCCAGGGCGACGCCGGAGATCAGCAGCAGCAGCACGTCGGCGTTGCGCAGCGCCTGGCGGCGGACCACCGCGTAGACGATCAGGATCAGCGCGATCGCCAGCCCGACGCCGCGGAGCGCCGTCAGTTCGGCCGGGAATATGCCTGCTACTGGGACCATTTCCGGCCTGAGGATAGGGCCGTGGCGGCCACCGAGACGGCCAGCCCGGCGAGCGGGAAGATCAGCGTCATCAGGATCTCGTTGCGGCGCGGGGCGGCGAGGCTGATCGCGCCGACGAGGGTGACGAGGACGATCGGGGTGGCGAAACAAAGCGCCTCCAGCCGACGGCGGTGGAAGCCGAGCAGCACCAGGCCCGCGATCCCGAGCAGGACGAGGACGATCTGGAGCACCCGGCCGAGCGTCGTCGACATGAATTCACCGACCCCGCTGGACCACATCCGGCCGACCTTGCGCACCGTCATCCCGACATAGCCGAGCGGGTCTTCGCCGAAGTACTTGGAGAAGTCTTCCTTGCCGATCTTGCCGAGGGCCGAGTCGCGCGGCAGTTCCGGGTAGCGGGCGGCGACCTTGTCGAAGAGCGGGGTGGGGTCGACTTCGGCGAGTTCCTGGGACTGGGGCGGCAGGCTTTCGCCGGTTTCGCGTTCGTAGAGGATCGCCTTGACCCGCTGGTATTCGCCGTCGGCGGGATAGAAGGTGCCGACGTAGAGGGCCTTGCCGCCGCCGGTGGAGATCGGCACCAGGCGGTCGAGGACGACGATGTTGCGAATCGTCCAGGGTAGGATCGGGAGCAGCAGCGCGACCAGCATCAGGCCGATAGCGGCGGCGCCGAACGCCCACTCGCGCTGCCAGGCCCAGCGGACCGCGGCGAAGACCACGAAGGCTGCCGCGACGAGGGTGTACTCGGGGCGGAACATCGCCGTGCAACCGAAGAGGAAGCCGGGGAGGAGCCAGCGCCACGGACTCTTGCCGTCCCAGGCCCAGAGGAAGGCGAGGATCGCGGCGGGCATCGAGAGCATCGCCGGCGGCTCGCTCATCACCTCGCCGACGGAGTGGATGAAGGGCGGGTAGATCGCCACGCCCAAGGCGCCGAGCAGTGCCGGCCATCGCCCTCCCAATCTCCAGCCGAGGAGGAAGACGACGAGGATCGTCCCCACCCCCATGAGCGCCTCGAGGATGCGGATCGAGCCTTCGCGCGGGCCGCCGGTGACGACGAAGAGCCCGGCGTAGAGCCACGGCGCCCCCGGCGACCAGTCGCTGGACGCTTCCGACTTGAATCCCGGGCCCCCGTAGCTGCCTTCCTGGTAGAGCGACTTGGCGAGGGCGTAGTAGGCGTGCGAGTCGTCGGCCGGATCGGCGACGGGATGGACGACGGCGACCGCGCGCACGCCCAGGCCGAGCGCCGCGATCACGGCGAGGGCGATCAGCGTCCGCCGCCCGTAGCGGGCGGGCAGCGTGCGGAACCAGTTGCGGAGGGTGGTCAAGGGCGCGGGTCAGGCTACTGGCGCCGGGGCAGGAAACCGGGGCCGGCGGGTCGAAGTCCTCGATCTTTAGCCGTTCCGCAGGCGGAACCTTCAGGCTGCGGCCGGCAACCACCCAGGAAAGGAACCACCTTGAAGCGCATCTCCCTGCTGCTGGCCGGCGCGATCGCATGTCTCGCCTTCGCCTCGGTCGGAACCGCCGCCGCGATGCCGACCGAAGGCATCGTCAACACCTCCTGCAGTACCTCGTCGAACTACGTCGCCGGGCACAAGCTGACCGCGACCGTGACCGGCAAGAACGTCGATCCGTCGCAGATGAAATACGCGGAATGCAAGATCGTGAAGAGGGTCCTGAACGCGGTCATCAAGAAGGAAGTCGAGAAGCCGACCGTCATCGAAGGGTTCCGGATCACCCCCAGCATCACCTCCGAAACTCCCTTGACCGTGAAGTACACCGGTCTCTTCCGGGGTGCCGACACGGCCACCGAAATCCGCCTCAAGTTCAAGATCACCTACGCGAACAACTAGCCAAAGAGGAGCGAACTCGATGAAGCGCATCACCCTGGCCCTCGCGGCCGCTCTCACCTGCCTGCTGGTCGTCGGCGTCGGCACCGCGTCGGCGATGCCGACCGAAGAAACGGTCAACACGACCTGCACGACCAACTCCAAGAACGTGATCGGCAAGAAGGTCACGATCACCGTCAAGGGCAAGAACGTCGCGCCCACGCAGATGGAATTCGCCGAATGCCCGGTGGTCAAGAAGGTGGCCAACAAGATGCTGTCGCTGCGCATCGAGAAGCCGAAGGTGTGGGAAGGCTACCGTTGCACCCCGACCGTCTACACCAAGGGCCAGGGCACCGAAGAAGCCCAGATCGTGAAGTACAGCTGCCTCTTCCGCGGCGCCGACACCGCGACGGAAATCCGGCTGAGCTTCAAGGTCACCTACGACATGGACTGAGGCTTTTCCGCGCGTGCGCGGGCGGCAAGCCAGGCGGCCGCCGCCCCCGCGCAGGCGCTCAGCAGGGGGACGAGGACGAGGACTCGGCGCGGTGAGGCCACGAGCAGGGCGCTGATCACGGTCACCGAGAGGAAGACGGCGCCGATCAGCAGGGCCTCCCAGCGGCGCCGGTAAGCCAGCAGGGCCAGGCCGAGCAGGCCGAGGCCGAGCAGGACCCAGTGGAGGGCCTCCCAGACCGGGGTGCGCATGATCGCGCGCGGGCCGTGGGACCAGATGCGGCCGATCTTGGCGGCGACGAAGGAGATGTATTCGCCGGTGTGTTCGGTGAGGTCGTCGCCGAGCTGTTCCTTGCCCATCTTCGAGAGGGCCTGGTCGGGTTCCATTTCCGGATAGGTGGCTTCGGCGAGCCGGGCGAGGATCTGCTCGAGGCGGAGGTTTTCGAGCGCATCGGGGCCGAAGAGGTCGGGGTTTTCCGCGACCACGACGGCGCCGACCTTTTCCGGGTTGCCGTCGGAGGGCAGGTAGGTGCCGGCGTAGAGGACCTGGCCGCCGCCGGTGGAGACGGTGACGAAGCGGTCGAGGGCGATCGCGTTGCGGATCGTCCAGGGCGCGACGACGATCGCCAGCCCGAGGACGACGATCGCCGCCTTCCCCAGCGCCTGCCACCACCCCCCACGAGTGCGTTCGCACTTCTGGCCGCTATCCGGAGCTTTCTGCGAACGCACGCGGGGGGCGAAACGCTCGTGGAGGAGGGTGAGGAGCGCGAGGAGGAGCCCGATTGCGAGGTACTCGGGTCGCACCAGGGCCAGCGCGCCGAGCGTCAGCCCCGGCACGAGCCAGCGCCACCAGCCGTCCCCGTCTCCCGCCCAGAGCAGCCCGAGGATCCCGCCCGCGAGCAGCGTCGCCGCCGCCGGCTCCGTCATCAACATCCCGGTGTACTCGATCGTCGCCGGATAGATCGCCACCGCAAGCGCCGCGCCGAGTGCCGCCACCAACGAAGCCCTGCACCTTTTGTCGCCCTGTGGGCGACAAAAGGTGCCCGCGAGGCGGCGGGCCAGGAGGTAGGTGAAGAGGATGGCGAGGGTGCCGAGGAGCGCCAGGACGATGCGGGCGAGGCGTTCGTGGACGCCCCCGGTCACCTTGTAGATGCCCGCCACGAAGAGCGGCAGGCCCGGCGAGTAGTCGGAGCTCGGCTGGGTGGCGGCGGCGCCGACGGTGAAGCCGTGGCCTTCGTCGAGGTTCTTCGCGATCGCCGCGTAGGCGGCGGCGTCGTAGACCGGGGCGCGGCCGTCCCAGGCTTCGCCGACCCGCAGGCCCGCGCCCAGGAGCAGGATCGCGACCAGAGCCGCAAAGCCCCATCTGCCGCCGTTTCGCGCCACCACAGCGTTTGGCATCAGCCCGATTCAACTAACCTTGCCGGTCTATGCGGATCCTCATCCTCGGTGGCGACGGCTACCTCGGTTGGCCGACGGCGCTTCGTTTCTCCGCCGCGGGCCACGAGGTGGCGGTGGTCGACAACTTCAACCGCCGCCGCTGGGTCGAGGGCGCGGGCTCCAATTCGCTTACCCCGATCGCCGACCTGGAGACGCGCCTCGCCGCCTGGGAGGAGAAATCGGGCAAGCGGATCGCCTCCCACGTCGGGCCGATCGAGGACGGCGACTTCCTCGACGGGGTGGTCGCCGACTTCCTCCCCGAGGCGGTCGTCCATTACGGTCAGCAGGCCTCGGCGCCGTACTCGATGATCTCCCGCCAGACCGCGGTCGAGACCCAGTACGCGAACACGATCGGCAACCTGAACCTGCTCTTCTCGCTGCGCGACCACGTCCCGGACGCGCACCTGGTGAAGCTCGGGACGATGGGCGAGTACGGCCAGCCCGAGATCGACATCGAGGAGGGCTATATCGAGATCCATCACAACGGACGCAGCGACCGGCTGCCATATCCGAAGCTGCCGGGCTCGCTGTACCACTGCTCGAAGGTCCACGACTCGACCAACATCCACTTCGCCTGCCGCACCTGGGGCCTGCGGGCGACCGACCTGAACCAGGGCGTCGTCTACGGGATCGAGACCGAGGAGACCGCGGGCGACGAGCGGCTGATCACCCGCTTCGACTACGACGAGCTCTTCGGCACGGTCCTGAACCGGTTCTGCCTGCAGGCCGTGATCGGGCATCCGCTGACCGTCTACGGAGAAGGCAACCAGACGCGCAGCTTCCTCAACATCCGCGACACGCTCGCCTGCGTCGGCCTGGCGGTCGAAAACCCCGCCGCGGCGGGCGAGTTCCGCGTCTTCAACCAGTTCACCGAGGAATTCTCGGTGATGCAGTTGGCCGGGCTGGTGAAAGAGGCGGGGGCGCACCTCGGTTACGAGGTCGACATCCAGCACTACGACAACCCCCGCGTGGAGAAGGAAGAGCACTATTACAACGCGGTGAACTCGAACCTGCTCGACCTCGGGCTGCAGCCGCGTCTGCTGGGCGAGGAGCTGGTCGAGTCGATCCTCGGGATTATCGAGCGCTACAAAGACCGCGCCGCCGAGGGCGCGATCGACCCGCGCACGCGCTGGAACCCGGCAAAGCCTGCCGCAGCCCAGGCATAACCCGCTGGTAGCATCGTCGGTTCGATGAGGGCTGCCGACGCACTGATGGAATCGCTCAAGGCCGAGGGCGTGAAGAACGCCTTCGGGATCCCCGGCGGGGCCAACCTGCCGATGTACGACGCGGTCGTCGACGCCGACTTCCGCCACGTGCAGACCCGCCACGAGCAGGGCGCCGGCCACGCGGCCGAGGGCTACGCCAAGGCGGGCGGCAAAGTCGGAGTCGCCTTCGCCACCTCCGGTCCCGGCGCGACGAACCTGATCACGGCGATCGCCGACGCGATGCTCGACTCCGTCCCGACCGTCTTCATCACCGGCCAGGTGAAAACCGAGCTGATCGGGACCGACGGCTTCCAGGAGGCCGACATCCTCGGCGCCACGCTGCCGTTCGTGAAGCACTCCTTCCAGGTGACGGATGCCCGGCAGATCCCCGAGTACGTCCACGAGGCCTTCCACGTCGCCTCGACCGGGCGCCCCGGGCCGGTCCTGCTCGACGTCCCCTCCGACCTCTTCCGCACCGACATCGAGTACGAGGCGCGCACCGAGCCGGTCGAGCTGCCCGGCTACAAGCCCTCCACCGAGGGCAACATCAAACAGATCCGGATCGCCGCCAAAGCGCTGGCGAACGCGCGCCGGCCGATCTTCTACACCGGCGGCGGCGTGATCAACGGGAACGCCTCCGAGGAGCTGCGCGAACTGGCCGCCTCCGACGAATTCCCGGTCACCTCGACGCTGATGGGCCTCGGCGCCTTCCCCGCCTCGAGCGACCGCTTCCTCGGCATGCTCGGCATGCACGGCACCTACACCGCCAACACGGCGATGGACAAGGCCGACCTGATCGTCGCGATCGGCGCCCGCTTCGACGACCGGATCACCGGCAAGCTGGACCAGTTCGCGCCCAACGCGAAAATCATCCACATCGACATCGACCCGGCGGAGATCTCGAAGAACGTCGGTGCCCACATCCCGATCGTCGGCGACGTGAAGCAGGTGCTGCCGAAGCTGACCCGCGAGTACCGCGCGCTGCAGACCGACTCCGGTCGGCTGGAGAGCTGGTGGACCCAGATCCGCGCCTGGAAGCAGGATCACCCGCTCTACTACGAACCCGGTACCGGCGGCGAGATCAAGCCGCAGTTCATGATCGAGTCGCTCTGGAAGGCGACGCAGGGGGACGCGATCGTCTCCTCCGACGTCGGCCAGCACCAGATGTGGGCGGCGCAGTACTACGGCTTCGACAAACCGCGGCGCTGGATCAACTCCGGCGGCCTCGGGACGATGGGCTTCGGGCTGCCGGCGGCGCTCGGCGCCAAGGTCGCCTGCCCGGACGAGCTGGTCGTCTGCATCTCCGGCGACGGCAGCCTGATCATGAACGTGCAGGAGCTGGCCACCGCCGTGGAGGAGCAGATCCCGGTCAAGGTCTTCCTGATGAACAACGGCTACATGGGCATGGTCCGCCAGTGGCAGCAGCTCTTCTGGGACCGTCGCTACAGCTCGGTCGAGATGGGCTCCAGCCCCGACTGGGTGAAGCTGGCCGAGGCGTTCGGCGCGACCGGCCTGCGGGTCGAGGACGCTGCCGACCTCGAGGAGACGATGCGCACGGCCTGCGAGACCGACGGCCCGGTCCTGGTCGACGTCCGCGTCACCCAGGAGGAGAACGTCTATCCGATGATCGCCCCGGGCACTCCCGCCCGCCAGATGGTCGAGGCACCCGGGCTGGTGCAGGACTGATGGAGGCGGGCACTCCAGACTTGGTCAAACTCGAGGATCTGCGGATCCCCGGGCAGCTGAGCGGGCGCAAGCACGTCCTCTCGATCCAGGTCGAGAACAAGCCGGGCGTGCTGGCGCGCGTCGCCGGGCTCTTCTCCCGCCGCGGCTTCAACATCGACACGCTGGCGGTCGGGCCGACCGACGATCCGAGCATCTCCCGCATCACCTTGACCTTGGACGGCGCCGTCCACCCGATCGACCAGGTGACGAAGCAGCTGCACAAGCTCGTCAACGTGCTGAAGATCCGCGACATGGAGCCGGAGGAGACGGTGGCCCGCGAGATGGCCCTGTTCAAGGTCTCCGCCGCGGTCGAGAACCGCGCCGAGATCATCCAGTTCGCCGAGATCTTCCGCGCCAAGATCGTCGACGTGGCGCGTCGCACGATCACGATCGAGATCACCGGCTCGGCCGACAAGATCGAGGCCTTCGAGCGCATGGTCCGTCCGCACGGGCTTGTCGAAATGGTCCGGACCGGGGAGATCGCGATCGCCCGTGGTCACGAGTGAGTCCCTTCTAGGGGCGCTCGAACGGGGCATAGGGAGGGGACGGCGGACGCTGGTCAGCGTCACCGCCGCGGTCGAGGTCACCGACCCCTGCGCCGCGATCTTCGCCTCGCGGTTGGCCGGCGACCGCTGGTTCTGCTGGGAGCAGCCCGACCGCGAATTCGCCCTCGCCGGGATGGGCGTGGCCCGCGAGGCCGCCTCGCGCGGTGAGCGGCGCTTCGCCGAGGTCGCCCGGACGGCGGCGGAGACCGGCAGCGACGGGGTCGTCGAGGGCGTCCGCGGGGTGCCGGCCGGGGCCGGGCCGGTCTGGCTCGGGGGCTTCGCCTTCGATCCGCAGGGCGGCGGCTCGACGACCTGGAGCTCGTTCGAGCCCGGCTCGCTCTTCCTGCCCGAGATCTCGATCTGCCGCCGCGGCGAGGAGTGCTTCCTCACCGTCAACGCGCTGGTCGGGCCGGGCGACGACGCTGAGCGCCGCGCCGCCGAGCTCGGGGCGCGCCTCGCCGGCCTGCGCGCCGACGCCCAACTGCCGCTGGCCGACCCGCACCCGACCGCTCGCCCGACGATCCGCAGTGCCCGGCCGCCGCGCGCCTTCGAAGACGCGGTCGAGAAGGCGACAGCCCGGATCGCCGAAGCGGAGATGCAGAAGGTGGTGCTGGCTCGCGAGGTGATCGTCAGCGCCGCCGCCGCCCACGATCCGGCATCCATCTTCGGCGCGATGCGGGAGCAGTTCCCGGCCTGCTTCTGCTTCTGCGCCGGGACGCCGGAGGCCGCCTTCATCGGCGCCAGCCCGGAGCTCCTGGTGCGACGCTCCGGCGCCGGTGTCTCCACCGTGGCGCTCGCCGGCTCGACCCGCCGGAGCTCCGACCCCGCCGTAGACGACCACCTCGGCGAGCGCCTGATGCGCTCCGACAAGGACCGCCGCGAGCACCGGATCGTCGCCGAGCGGATCGTCCGCCGGCTGCGCCCACACGCGGTCTGGGTGGAGACCGGCCCGGAGCCGGAGATCGTCAAGGTCGCCAACATCCAGCACCTGGCGACCCCGGTGATCGCCCAGCTGGCCGAGCCCCGCTCGGCGATCGAGCTGGCCGGGATGCTCCACCCGACCCCCGCCGTCGGCGGCGACCCATGGCCAGCCGCCGCCGCCGCGATGACCGAGTTGGAGGAGCTCGACCGCGGCTGGTACGCCGCCCCGGTCGGCTGGATGGACTCGACCGAGGACGGCGAATTCTGCGTCGCCCTCCGCAGCGCCCTCCTCCGCGACCGCGACGCCCACCTCTTCGCCGGCGTCGGCGTCGTGGCCGGCTCCGACCCGGAGCTTGAGCTGGCCGAGACCGAGGTGAAGCTTCAGGCGATGCTGCCGCTGGTGTCGGACTAGCTTCGGGTTTGCGATGGGGCGGCCCAAGGGGACCCCTTCACTCACGAACTGCGGGAGGTTCGCTCAGGGGTCCCCTTGGACCGCCTGCCGGCCGTTGCGGGGTCCGTCCTGGCGTGGGCCTCTTTCAGGTGGCGGAGACGGCGGCGAGGACGCGGTCGGTGACGCGGCGGTGGGCGGCTACGTTCGTTGCGCGGTCGGCGCGGACCTCGATCAGGCCCGTTCCTTCGGCCAGCGCGGCGGGAAGTTCGCTCAGGTTTGCGAGGTGGCGGTATGGGAGGTCGAAGAGGGCGGCGGCGCGCTCGACCGAGACGCCGCGGGGGGTGCCGAGGAGCGCCTCGAACTCGGTTGCGTCGAGGGCCCGTTGCTGGGGCAGGAAGTGGAAGATGCCGCCGCCGCCGTTGTCGATCACCACGATCCGGACCGGGGTGGTGACGTCGCGAAGCGCGGCCAGCCCGCCGATGTCGTGCAGCAGGCCGAGGTCCCCGGTGATGATCGTGGTCGGCCGCCCGCTCGCCTGCGCGGCCCCGATCCCCGACGAGATCAGCCCGTCGATCCCGTTGGCGCCGCGGTTGCAGAGAAGGAGCACGTCAGCTTCTCCCGGCGCGAGAAACGCCTCCTGATCCCGGATCGGCATCGACGACGCGGTGTAGACGAGGTCCCCGTCCCGATGGGCCCGCCCCAGCGCCAGATGCAGCGCAGGCTCGGTGATGCCCTCCGTCCCTTCCAGCTCCTCCGCGATGACCCGCAGCGCCACTTCCTCGGCCTCCACCCACGCCTGTGGAGCGGGGCGAGGGGGTCCCTGAGCGAACCTCCCCGCAGTTCGTGAGTGAAGGGACCCCCTCGCCCCGCCACCACCGGCCCGTCCCTCGGAGTCCCGTTCCAGCCTCGCCGCCCACCCGCTCGCGCACTCGGTCGGATCGGCGCGGACGATCGCCGCTGCCCGTCCCGTCGGCTCGTTCCACCCACCGGTGGGGTCGACGACGATCTGGTCGGCGCCGCTCGCCGCCAGCCACTGGCGCAGGGGCTTGCTCGTCGGCAGCTCGCCGAAGCGCAGGACCAGCTCGGGGACGACGCCCTTCGCCCAGTGCTCGTCGCGCAGGAGGGCGTCGTAGGTGGTCACCACGTAGGAGCGGTCGTGGGGGCCGAGGCGGAGTTGGGAGGTCGGCTCGGCGAGGATCGGGAAGCCGGCGGCGCGGGCGAGGCGGGCGAGGGGCTCGCGCAGCTCGGGGTCGGTCTGGCGGCCGGCGACGATGACGCCGGCGATCGCGTCGCCGATGTGGCCGGCGATCTCGTCGAGGGCGAAGGCGGTCGGCTCGAGGTCGACGTGGGTGACCGCGGTGAGGGGGCGGTCGTCGCGGCCGTGGAGGGCGAGGGGGTCCGTGGCAGTGACGGCGCCCTCGACCGGGATCGGCGAGAGGGGCTCGCGCCAGGGGAGGTTGAGGTGGACGGGGCCGGGGCGGATCTCGCCGCGGGCGCGGACGAGGGCGCGGCAGGCGACCGAGCGCATGTGGAGGAGGCCCGAGTCGTCGGCCTCGTGGGTGCCGACTTCGCAGAACCAGCGGACCGATTCGCCGAAGGTCTTGATCTGGTCGATCGTCTGACCGGCGCCGATGCCGCGGAGCTCCGGCGGGCGGTCGGCGCTGAGGATGATCAGGGGAAGGGCCGATTCGTCGGCCTCGACGACCGCCGGGTGGTAGTTGGCGAGCGCGGTGCCGGAGGTGCAGAGGAGCGCCACCGGCTCGCCGGCCGCCTGCGCCGCGCCGAGGGCGAAGAAGGCCGCCGAGCGCTCGTCGACGATCACCGTCACCTCGATCCCCGCTTGTCGCCACAGGGCCACTGCGAGCGGGGTCGAGCGCGAGCCGGGGGAGACGACCGCCCGCCGCAGGCCCCCGCGCGCCAGCTCCTCGACGAAGGCCGAGGCGAGGGCCGTATTTGCGTTGGTCGAGTCCATGGTGTGGAGGAAACTCGGTCTATGACCGACTAAGGCTCCACGGCCCGGTCAAAGGCGGTGGGCCTGCAGTGAATCCTCGTCGATCGTGACGCCCAGGCCCGGTCCCTCGGCCTCGTGCAGCAAGTCGCCCTCGAGGCGGCACTCGGTGGCGGCGATCGTCTCGGCGCAGAGCCGCTGGGTGGCGAGGCCGTGGGCGAGCCGTTCCGCCAGGCGCCGCGAGATCGCGATCCCGACCGGCCCGTCGAGGGCGCTGGCGACGTAGGAGCGCATCCGCCCGGCCAGGTCCCGTCCCAGCTCGAACCCGCCCACCTTCGAGAGCTTCACCCCGGTGACCGAGAACGAGTCGGCGCGGATCGCCTCCTCCGCGTCCTCAAGGGTGACGATGCCCTCGTCGCCGGCCAGCCAGATGCGCGTCCGCTTCGACAGCTCGGCCGCCTCGGCGATCGTCTCCACCGGCTGCTCGACCAGCTCGATTCCCAGCGGTTCGACCGTCGCGAGGATCTCGGTCGCCTGCTCCAGCGACCAGGTGCCGTTCGCGTCCAGCCGGATCCGCGCCTCCGGTCCCAGGGCCTTGCGCACCGCCGCGATCTGGGCCGCGTCTTCGCCGGTCCCGACCTTCAGCTTGAACGTCCCGAACCCGTCCGCCGCCCAGCGTTCCGCTTCCTTCGCGACTTCCGACGGCGGGCCGCTGGTCAGCGTCGCGTTGCAGCGCACCGGGGCGTGCCACGCATCGTCGCCCTCGCGCTTCTCGGTCAGGTCGAGCAGTGCCGTGGTGATCGCGCAGCGGGCGGGGAAGGAGAGCCGCTCGTCGTCGGCGATCTCGGTGCCGAGAGCCTCCAGCTCCCGCACCACCTCCGGCACCGTCACGCCGCCGCGGAGGCTCAGCGGCACCGCTTCGCCGAGCCCCTCGACGCCGTCCTCGTCCCTGATCCGCAGCAGCACCATCTCGCGCCGCGTCAGCGTCCCCCGCGCGGTGACGTACGGGTCCCGGAAGGGGAGCGCGTAGGGGATGACTTCGACCAAGGAGAGGCGCATCGGGGCGGAAGCCTACGAGGCGAGCAGGAGGCCGATCGTGACCAGCAGGCTGTAGACGCCGAGCAGCGCGCCCGTCGCCGCCAGGCATTTGTTCAGCGCCGGGCCGTCGGTGTGGGTTTCCAGCACCCGGATCGGTTTGATCGCCATCGGGATCGCCAGCAGGCCGAGCAGCGGCCACCACTGGCAGTCGCCCGCCCAGATCGAGAAGGGCAGGATGACGAAGGCGCCGCCGACCAGCAGGCGGTAGAGGTTGACCGCGTTGGCGCGTCCCATCCGCACCGCCGAGGTGTTCTTGCCGGCGCGCCGGTCGGTCTCGATGTCGCGGACGTTGTTGACGACCAGGATCGCGGTGGCGAGGAAGCCGACCGCGATCGAGAGGCCGAGCGGCAGCGCGTCGAGCTGCTCCAGCTGCACGTAGTAGGAGCCGTTGACGGCGACCAGGCCGAAGAAGAGGAAGACGAAGACCTCGCCGAGCCCGGCGTAGCCGTAGGGGCGCGGGCCGCCGGTGTAGAGGACGCCGGCGGCGATCGAGGCGATGCCGACGACGAGGATGATCCAGCCCGCGACGATCGCCAGGTAGATGCCGCAGGCGACCGCGACGGCGAAGGCGACCCAGGTCGCGCGCAGGACCCGCTGCGGGGTGACGAGGCCGGCCGAGGTGACCCGCACCGGCCCGAGGCGGTCGACGGTGTCGGCGCCGCGGCGCGCGTCGGAATAATCGTTGGCGAGGTTGGCGCCGATCTGGATGAAGATCGAGCCGACCAGGGCGACGACGAAGGCGAGCACACGCGGCAGGTGCCCGGCGAACTGCCATGCCGCGGCGGTGCCGACGAGGACCGGCGCGATCGCCGCCGGCAAGGTGCGTGGCCGCGCCGCCTGGACCCAGATCACCGGGGTCCCCGGTCGCGCTGGTGCATGATGGAGACGATATGAGAATCGACGACTGGCTCGCTCAACGGGCGCAGAGCTGCCCGGAGCGTTGCGCCCTGATCGCCGACGGGGCCGAGGTCACCTACGCCGAGCTGGAGGCGGAAGCGACCTGGGTCGCGCGCCGGCTCGCCGCCCACGGGGTGCGGCGCGGCTCGACCGCGGCGCTGACCATGCACCCGCGCCGTGAGCAGGTGGTGCTCGTCCACGCGCTGATGAAGATGGGCGCCGCGCTGCTGCCGCTGAGCCCGCGCCTCACCGAAGTCGAGCGCGCCCAGATCGTCGACGTGGTGGAGCCGATGGTCGACCTCGACGATCCCGGCCTCCTCACCCAGACCGAGGCCGACTTGCCGCTGCTCGGCGAGCACGACACCGACGACGTCTGCGCCTACGTGCTCAGCTCCGGCAGCACCGGCACGCCGAAGCCGATCGGCCTCACCTACGGCAACTTCCTCTGGAGCGCGATGGGCGGCGCCTACAACATCGGCGTCGACCCGAGCGATCGCTGGCTCTGCTGCATGCCGCTGAGCCACATCGGCGGCCTCTCGATCGTCGTCCGCAGCGCGATCTACGGGACCACCGCGGTGGTCCACGACGGCTTCGACGTCGAGCGCGTCGCCAAATCCCTGGCGGAGGAGCGGATCACCGTGCTCTCGCTGGTGACGACGATGCTCTCGCGCCTCCTCGACGCCGGCGCCGACCTCGCCGGCCCGCGCGCGATCCTGGTCGGCGGCGGCCCCGTCCCGGAGGCCATCCTCGCCGCGGCGCTCGACCGCGGCGCCACCGTCGTGCAGACCTACGGCCTCACCGAGACCTGCTCCCAGGTCACCACGCTCGCCCCCGAGGACGCCCTGCGCAAGATCGGCTCGGCGGGCCGGCCGTTGCTCTCCAGCCACGTGCGGATCCGCGACGGCGAGATCCTCGTCCAGGGCCCGACCGTCGCTCCCGGCCGCTACGACGAGTCGGGCTGGCTCCACACCGGGGACCTCGGCCACATCGACGACGAAGGCTTCCTCTACGTGCAGGACCGGATCGACGACATGATCGTCACCGGCGGCGAGAACGTCGTCCCCTCCGAGGTCGAGGAGGTGCTGCTCACCCATCCGGCGGTGGTCGAGGCGGCGGTGGTGGGGAGGGAGGACCCCGAGTGGCAGGAGGCGGTGACCGCGGTCGTCGTCCTCGCGCCCGAGGCCGAGGTCACCCCGGACGAGCTGCGCCATCACTGCGCCGCCACCCTGGCTCGCTACAAAGTGCCGAAGCGGGTCGAGCTCGCCGCGGCTCTGCCGCGCACGCCTTCGGGCAAGTTGATGCGCCGCGCGCTGCGCTGAGCGAAAGCGCCGCCGCGCTGATGAGCAGCGCGCTCCGCTAGCCTCATCGGCCATGAAAACCGACGACATCTTCTACGACAAAGACGCAGACCTCTCCAAGCTTTCCGGCAAGACGGTCGCGATCCTCGGCTACGGCTCCCAGGGACACGCCCACGCCCTCAACCTGAAGGACTCCGGGGTCTCGGTGGTCGTCGGGCTGCGCCCCGATTCCTCCAGCCGCGCGAAGGCCGAAGAGCACGGCCTCGAGGTCCTCGATGTCGCCGACGCGGCGGCCAAGGGCGACATCGTGATGATCCTCCTGCCGGACGAGAAGCAGGGCCAGCTCTGGCGCGAGGAGATCAGCGCCGGGATCAACCCCGGCGACCTGCTGCTCTTCGCCCACGGCTTCGCCATCCACTTCGGTGAGATCGAGCCGCCCGAGGGCGTCGACGTCGGCATGGTCGCGCCGAAGGGCCCGGGCCACCTGGTCCGCCGCCAGTACGAGGAAGGCAACGGCGTGCCCTGCCTTATGGCCATTCACCAGGACGCCGGCGGGACCGCCCACGACGTCGTGCTCGCCTACGCCTCCGGGATCGGCGGCGGCCGCGCCGCGGTGATCGAGACGACCTTCAAGGAAGAGTGCGAGTCCGACCTCTTCGGCGAGCAGGCGGTGCTCTGCGGCGGCGCCTCGGAGCTCGTCCGGGCCGGGTTCGAGACGCTGGTCGAGGCCGGCTACGACCCCCGCCTCGCCTACTTCGAGTGCCTTCACGAGCTGAAGCTGATCGCCGACCTGATGTACGAAAAGGGAATCCGCGGGATGGAGTACTCGATCTCCAACACCGCCGAGTACGGCGACCTGACCCGCGGCAAGCGGGTGA
>ERZ778021.1643-NODE-1643-length-24574-cov-5.611159_pt1 | contig 24574 bp, 27 predicted proteins | sample MGYA00375751_ERZ778021 | MGnify/ENA primary metagenome ERZ778021 (study PRJEB29350, sample SAMN05389814) | bioreactor metagenome | isolation source: Thiocyanate stock bioreactor | place: South Africa: University of Cape Town | collected 2013-08-29 ... | reverse complement strand
GGAGGTCGAGGAGATCTGGATCAACGGTCCCGGTGCGGTCTTCGCGGCGCGCGCGGGGCGCAGCGAGCGCGTCCCGATGCGCCTCAGCGACGAGGCGGTGCGCGATCTCGTCGAGAAGATGCTGCACGCCACCGGACGACGGGTAGATCTCAGCCAGCCGTTCGTCGACGCGTCACTTCCGGACGGAAGCCGACTTCACGTCGTCATCCCCGACATCACGCGCTCGCACCTCGCCGTCAACATCCGCAAGTTCCTTCCCGCGCGGCGGAGTCTGGACGACCTCGTCGGCGCAGGATCGCTGCCCGCGCACGTCGCTGACATGCTGCGCGACGCCATGGTGGAGGGGCGAAACGTCCTGGTGTCCGGAGCCACACATGCGGGCAAGACGACGATGCTGGCGGCGCTTGTCGGCGGGTGTCGCCCCGAGCAGCGAATCATCACGGTCGAGGAGACCTTCGAACTGGCGGTCACGGCTCCCGACATCGTCGCCCTGCAGGGGCGCCAGCCGAGTCTGGAGGGGACGGGCGCGGTGAGCCTGCGTCGCCTCGTGAAGGAGGCACTGCGCATGCGCCCCGATCGCCTGATCGTCGGGGAGGTCCGTGACGCGGAGGCACTCGATCTCCTTCTCGCTTTGCATACCGGCGTGCCGGGCGCGGCGACGATCCACGCGAACAGCGCCGACGATGCCCTGTCGCGCCTGGCCACCCTGCCGTTGCTTGCGGGCCGCAACATCGACGCCGCGTTCGTCCAACCTGCTATCGCGACCGGCGTCCACCTTGTCGTGCACTGTCGGCGCGGCACCGGCGGTGAGCGATTCGTCGAGGAGGTCATCGAGACGACCGGTCGCATTCACGACGATGCCATCGACACCCGCGTCGTCTTTCGACGGGGCCGCTCATGACGGTCGTCTGGGGCGCGGTGCTCGCTGCCGGCATCCTCCTCGTCTTGTCGCCCTGGCTGTGGCCGGCGAACGAGCGCCGCGAGGCACCGCAGCGGGACGGTCGTGTATCGCGCATGCTCGATGAGGCGGGCTTCGCCCACGCCTCCACGATGCGCCCGGTGCTCATCGCGGCTGTCCTGTCTGCGTTGTTCTGCGCCATCAGTTGGTTGGCGACCGGACTCGGCGCCGTCGCGCTGGTCGCGGCGGCGGCTGGAGCGGCAGCGCCCTTCACTTGGCTCCGCGGGCGTGCGCGGCGGCTTCGGCGGTCACGCCGCGCGCTGTGGTCGGACGTGTGCGACCTCCTGATCTCGTCCGCCCGGGCCGGCATGTCGCTGCCGGATGCCGTGGCCGCTCTCGCCACGAGCGGACCCCCTCCGCTGCGACCTGCGTTCGACCGGTTCCGCGTCGACATGGCCGCATCGGGACACTTCGACTCCAGCGCACTCCGCCTCAAGGCAGCCCTCGCCGATCCGGTGGCCGACCGCATCATCGAGACTCTCCGGATGGCGCGGCAGGTCGGCGGAACCGAGCTGACCGCCGTGCTTCGTGCGCTCTCGGCATCCGTGCGGGCCGACGCCACCCTCCGCGCCGAGGTGGGGGCGAGACAGTCCTGGGTGCGCGGAGCGGCGATCGTCGGGGTCGTGGCGCCGTGGATCGTTCTCGGCCTGCTGGCACTTCGCCCCGAGGGGGCCAGCGCTTACGCGAGCCCTGCCGGCGTCGCGGTGATTCTCGTCGGTGCGGTCGTCTCAGTCGGCGCGTACCGACTCACGATTCGCATCGGCCGCTTGCCGGAACCGCGGCGGTGGTTCGCATGAGCGTTCTGAGCCTCGCTGCATCCGCCGTTGTCCTCGGTGTCGCGCTCGGCACGGGATTGCTGTTGGTCGTCGGACGACTCCCGCGGTGGGCGGCGCCCTCGCTCTCGCGTCGTGTCGCGCCGTATCTGCGCGACATCGCCGATCCGCTCGGCATCACTCCGCTCCCGCCCGCGGCGGTGACGTCGTCGTGGCGGCTTCTGCGGGACCGCCTGGCCTCCTCCTGGGTGGCACTCGGAGGAGGAGGAAGTGTCGCGCGTCGCCTGCGTCAGGCGGGGTGGCGTCAGGATGTCGTGACCTTTCGTGCCAGGCAGCTCGGATGGGCTGTGGGTGGGCTCGGAGCGGGTGGACTTCTCGTCGTCGCACTGACCCTTCTCGGGCGTGGCGGGCCGACGCTCGCCGTGCTGCCTCCGCTGTTCGCCGCGGCCGGAGTTCTCGGCTGCGACTACCGCCTGACGAGAGCGGCGCGCCAGCGGATCGCGCGCGTCGAGGAGGAGCTTCCGACCGTGCTGGAGTTCCTTTCGCTGTGCCTGGCTGCCGGGGAAGGTTTGCGTGACGCGCTGCGTCGCGTGGGCGAGGTCGGCTCCGGCGTTCTGACCGGTGAGCTCCGCGCGGCCGTGCTGGCGAGCGGCACCGGCTCGAGCCTGCCGGATGCGCTGCTCTCGGTGTCGAAGAACCTCGACGTGCCGGCACTCGCGCGAGCAATCGAGCATCTGGTGGCGGCGATGGACCGTGGAGCGCCCCTCGCGCATGTTCTGCAGGAGCAGGCCGTCGACGCGCGAGAGGACGCCAAGCGGGGGCTGCTGGAGCTGGCCGGGCGCAAGGAGATCTTGATGCTTCTGCCGCTCGTGTTCTTGATTCTGCCCCTGTCGGTTCTCTTCGCGATCTTCCCCGGCATCGTCATGCTGCGCCTCGGTGTCGGCTGACAGGCTGAGCCGCGCCGGTCGTCGTCGCGTAGCGCGATACCTCGCGTCTCGTTCCCACTGCTGTGGATAACTCCCGCGTGCGAAATCTCATCCGATCAGACTCGACGCATGGACAGTTCACACCGATCCGCACTGCGCGAGTTCGTCGACGATGAGACGGGTGACGTTCCGGGCTGGGTGCTCGTCACATTGATGACCGCCGGACTCGTCGTCGCGATCTGGACTCTCGCCGGCCCCGCGTTGGCTGCGCTGTTCGAGCAGGCGCTGAGCCGCGTCTCGGGACTCTGACTCCGGGAATCGGCGTGGAGAGCCTCCGCCACGATCAGCGCGGCTCGAGCACCGTCGAGTTCGTGCTCGTCGGAACGCTTCTCACTCTCTTGACCCTCGGCGTGCTGCAGCTGGCGCTCGCCGTGTACATCCGCAACGTCGTCCACGATGCGGCGGTGGAGGGCGCCTACTTCGGCGCTCTCGCCGACACGGATGCCGAAGCCGGCGCCGCCCGCACTGCACAGCTGATCGCGACGGCCGTGGGTGACGGCATCGGCGCTCGGGTGAGCGCAGCGGACACCGACACGGCGCGCGGACCGGAGGTGGAGGTCCGCGTGGTGGCGACGCTCCCACTGGTGGGACTGCTCGGAGTGCCCTCCGGGATGGAGGTGAGCGCCCGTGCCCCGCGTGAGAGTTTCGACTGACGCACCGCGAGCGATCCGGGGTGCGACGCTCGGAGACGACAGCGGCTCGGCATCCCTGGAGTTCGTCACCGTCGGGCTCATCCTGCTCGTGCCCCTCGTCTACCTCATCGTCGCGCTCGGCAGCATCCAATCCCAGGCGCTGGGAGCCGAAACAGCTGCACGGCAGCTCGCCCGCACGATCGCCTCGTCATCCGACCGAGCGACAGCCGATGCCCGCACTCAGCGGGTCGTCGATGCCATCGCCGCCGAATACGGCATCGACCGCTCGACTCTCGACGTTCAGGTGCAGTGCGCCACGCCCGGGCCGTGCCCCGCGGCCGGCGCGATGCTCTCGGTCACGGTGACGGCAGAGGTGCCGTTGCCGCTGGTCCCGCCGGTGCTGGGTCTCGACCAGGCGACGCGCGTGCCGGTCACCGCGACCGGGGTGCAGAAGGTCTCCCGCTATTGGGTCGAGCCGTGAGGGCCCTCGCGTCGCGCCTTCGAGACGATGAAGACGGCAGCGTGCTGATCCTGGCGCTCGGTTACTTCGTCATCGCGGTCGTGCTGGTGCTCGTGTGCGTCGACGCGACGAGTCTCTACCTCACGCAGAAGCGCCTGGATGCCGCCGCCGACGCGGCTGCCCTCGCCGGAGCGGACGGCTTCACCCTCACCGTCGACGCCTCCGGTCCGGCTGCACGGCTGACGGATGCCGGCGTCTACGATCAGGCCGAGGAACTGCTCGCGGCCACTCAGACGGCCGAGCTCGTCGCGGCATCCACCCCTGATGGCGTCTCGGCACGCGTCACGGTCGCGACGACCTGGCGTCCGCCCGTGCTGACGCTGTTCGTCCCGGACGGCTGGCCGCTGGAGTCCACCGCGACCAGCCGTACCGCGTTGCGATGAGAGCTACTCTGCCCCTGCACGCCGTGGCCATGCCCGCTACCCGGACGGCAGCCGCCGCGAAATGGGCTCCGCCGCCGCACGGCGTTCCGCAGGCACGGGGATCGCGTTCGAGAAGCCTCCCGACGAGCCGGTCGGGTATCGCACCTGGTACCACGCCGCCGCTTCTGCGTCGCGCCGCTCGACGCTCTCGCTGTACGTGCCGCTGACGACGGCGAAGACATGCTCCTCGAGCTCGTCGGCCTCGGGCTGCCATGAGGTGTCGCAGGCGTCGCACCCGCACAGCGGGAAGGGGAAGTCATGCCGCAAGCCCGCGTGCAGGAGCAGACCCGGGAAAGCCGTGAACGCGAACGTCAGCCCAGCGCAGTCCGGCTCGCGCGGACGCACCCTGACGGCCCGTGGTACCTTCCGTAATCGATGACCTGCCCGTCGGCGTCGACGAACACCTGCGGTGCGATCGACGGGCGGGTGTACCGGCTCATCCCGTCATCCTGCCGCAGGCGTGATCGCCGCGCACTCACCGCGTGCGCGGCACGAACCTCGGCACCCAGCGGATGAACCCGGCCGCCCCCGCGAGGCCGATCACGCCGATGACGCCGGTGGCGACCGAGAGGGAGACCACCGCGGCGACGGCAGAGACGAGCAGGGGAGCGATCGCACCCCCGGCATCCGTCAGCGTCCGCCACGACCCGAGGAAGGCCGCCGGGTCGTCCTGCGGCGCGACGCCGGCGCCGAGCGTGAGCAGGATGCCGCTGGAAAGACCATTCCCCACGCCCAGAACCGCCGCGAACAGCGCGAACCACATCGCCGCCTGCGACAGGTCGTGCGTGAACGCGAGCGCGAGGAAACCCGACCCCATCAGCACCATCGCGGGAAGCGCAGCCCAGAGGCGGCCGAAACGGTCCATCACCTGGCCGCTCGCGTAGAAGTGGGCGAAGTCGATCGCGCCGGAGATGCCGACGACGAGCGCGATCGTCTGCGCGTCGAGCCCGATCGACACGCCCCACAGCGGCAGCACCACCTGACGCGCCGACCGCACCGCCGAGAGGGATGCCGCCGCGAGCCCCAACCGCGACAGCACGCCGCGGAAGCGCCACATCGTGCGGAAGACGCCCACGCGTTCGGGCACGGGGATCGACCCGGTGACAGGCTCACCGGTGTCTTCGGCGAGCCTCGAGTCGCCGGACGAACGCCTGACGCGGGGGACCGGCACGGCATCCTCCGGGTCGGGGCCGAACACGAGCAGTGCGATCGTGGCGAGCAGGCACGCGCCGAAGAACCAGACCGTCGAGTTCTCATCGCCGAAGATCGCGATGAGGGCGGCGGCGAGGAAGGGCCCGACGAACATGCCGAGGCGGAACGTGCCGCCCAGCAGCGACAGCGCCCGCGCCCGGTAAGCGATCGGCACCCGCGTCGTCATGAACGAGTGCCGTGCCAGACCGAACGCGGCCGCGCAGAATCCGATGAGGAACACCGCGGCCGCCAGCACCGGCAGGCTCGGTGCGAACAGCATCCCGGCGACGCCGCCGAGTGCGAGGACCCCGCCGACGATCATCGTCATCCGCTCGCCGATGCGGCTCACGGCCCAGCCCGCCGGGATGTTGCCGCAGAGCTGTCCGACGACGAGTGCCGAGGCCACGAGTGCTGCGGTCGGAACGTCGGCACCCAACTGCGCCGCGATCACCGGGAGGAGCGGAACCACCGCGCCCTCGCCGAGGGCGAAGAGCACGGTCGGACCATAGATCATGGGCGCAAGACGCCAGAGCATCGGTCCCATGCCGGGCGCGGACGCGGGATCTGGCATGCGGGAGCTCACCCGATCCACGTTAGTCTGGAGTGTCATGCTTGATTTCGATCCTTCCGCCGACATCCAGGCCCTGCGTTCCACCTTCTCCGACATCCAGGCGGTGGTCGACGTCGAGGGACTGCGTGCGGAGATCGCGCGCCTGTCCGACGAAGCCGGTGCCCCCGACCTCTGGGACGACGTCGAGAAGGCGCAGAAGGTCACGAGCGCACTCAGCCATCGTCAGGCCGACCTCAAGCGCGTCACCGACGTCGAGCAGCGCCTCGACGACCTCGATGTGCTCGTCGAGCTGGCGCACGAGATGGACGACGAAGACACCGCGGCCGAGGCGCGCCGCGAGATCGCCGCGCTGCAGGACGTCATCGGCCAGCTCGAGGTGCAGACGCTGCTGGACGGCGAGTACGACGACCGCCCCGCGGTCGTCACGATCCGTTCCGGCGCGGGCGGCGACGACGCCACCGACTTCGCCGAGATGCTCCTGCGCATGTACCTGCGTTGGGCGGAACGGCACAAGTACTCCGTGAAGGTCATGGACACCTCCTACGCGGAGGGCGCGGGCATCAAGTCCGCCACGTTCGAGGTCGACGCCCCCTACGCGTACGGCACCCTGTCGGTCGAGGCCGGCACGCACCGACTGGCGCGCATCAGCCCGTTCGGCGGCGCGGACAAGCGCCAGACGTCGTTCGCCGCGGTCGAGGTCATCCCCGCGCTCGAAGAGGCCGTCGAGGTCGAGGTTCCCGAAAGTGACATCCGCGTCGACGTGTTCCGCTCGTCGGGCCCGGGCGGTCAGTCGGTGAACACGACCGACTCCGCGGTGCGCATCACCCACCTGCCGACAGGCCTCGTCGTCTCGATGCAGAACGAGAAGAGCCAGATCCAGAACCGCGCTGCGGCCATGCGCGTGCTCCAGACGCGTCTGCTGCTGCTCAAGCGCGAAGAGGAGGCCGCGAAGAAGAAGGAGCTCGCCGGTACCATCACGGCCAGCTGGGGCGACCAGATGCGTTCCTACTTCCTCTACGGCCAGCAGCTCGTCAAGGATCTCCGCACCGGTTACGAGGTCGGCAACCCCGCCGTCGTCTTCGATGGCGACCTCGACGGCCTCATCGCCGCCGGCATCCGCTGGCGCAAGCGCAAGGACGACGACGACTGATCAGTCGCGGCCCAGCCATGTCGTGATGGCGTCGCGGAACGCGGTGGGCTGTTCGACCCAGGGGTAGTGCCCGCAGGCGGCGAGCCAGACGAGGTCGGCTCCGAGTGCTGCGGCGTAGTCGGCAACCGGTCGAACGCCGGTGAGCAGGTCGGCGTCGCCGGCGATGATCGTCGTGGGTGGAAGAGACGCCGAGCGGATGCGCTCGGCCGCATCGGCCGGAATGTCTTGGAACCACGCGGATGCCGCTGGAACTGCTCGGCGAAGCCGGCGTCGGTGGTCGCGGTGTCCTCGCCCAGCGCGGCGAGCGCGGAAACGACCTCGGGCTCGGTGCGGGCGGCGCCGATGGTCGCCGCGTCGGATGGCGATCCGGAGAGCCAGGTCGCCGGCGGAGTGATCAGCGCCAGGGACGCGACGCGGCCCGGGTAGCGCGTCGCGGTCGCCAGCGCGAGCCGCGTGCCGGCCGAATGAGCGAGCACGGAGACCGAGGGAACGTGAAGCGCGTCGAGCAGAGCGACGACGTCGTCGGCATCCGTCCACCATCCGCGTGACAGGCCGCCGGTTCGGCTCGTGCCGCGTGGGTGCAGCACGATGACGTGCGCGCTCTCGCCGATGCCGGCGATCGAGCATGCGCACACGGCCACGCTATCGGGTGGGCAGTCGACACGCGGCGAGTGTCGCACCCGGCATCCGAAGAGCGGCGACGTAGGCTCGTCGAGTCATGATCCGGTTCGAGCACGTCACCAAGAAATACCGAGGGACCAGCAAGCCGGCGCTGAGCGACGTCGACTTCGAGGTGCAGCGCGGGGAGTTCGTCTTCCTCGTGGGCGCGTCCGGCTCGGGAAAGTCCTCCTGTCTGCGCCTGATCCTGCGGGAGGACGGCCCGAGCGAGGGCCGCGTCGTCGTGCTCGGTCGCGACCTCAAGACCCTCTCGTCACGCAAGGTTCCGTACTTCCGTCGGCACATCGGGTCGGTCTTCCAGGACTTCCGTCTGCTGCCCAACAAGACGGTGTTCCAGAACGTCGCCTTCACGCTGCAGGTCATCGGCGCATCCCGCGCCTTCATCCAGCAGGCCGTGCCCGAAGCGCTCGCTCTCGTCGGCTTGGACGGAAAGCAGAAGCGCCTGCCGCACGAGCTGTCGGGTGGCGAGCAGCAGCGCGTCGCGATCGCGCGGGCGATCGTCAACCGGCCGCAGATCCTGCTCGCCGACGAGCCCACCGGAAACCTCGACCCGGCGACCTCCATCGACATCATGCAGCTGCTCGCCCGCATCAACGCCGGCGGCACGACGGTGGTCATGGCCACCCACGAGGCCGGCTTCGTCGATCAGATGAAGCGCCGCGTCATCGAGCTACGCGGCGGTGTGATGGTGCGCGACGACCGCCACGGCGGCTACGGCGACACGTCATCGCTGCCCTCGCTGCAACCGCAGATGGAACGCGGCGCGGCAGCAACGGCCGCGCTGACCGCGGTGCTCGAACTGCAGCGCGAGATCGCGGAAGCTCCCGTCGAGCCCGTCCCCGCCCCGCCGGACGCTTCGACGGCGCCGGATGCCGTGGCATCCCCGCCCCTCACACGCCCGGCCGCTCCCGCGCCTGCAGCCACGACGCCTGCCGACCGGTCGCCGGACGCGTCGCCGCGACCGGCCATGCAGCGCCCCGCGCCGCTGCCGGCGACGACGGAGCCGGTGCCGCTCACGCGTCCGATCACCATCGCCGCCCCCGAGGTCGACCTCGGCGAGCTGGGCGTGGGTGACATCGACCTCGGCAAACTCGGGGTCGCCGACCGCCGCGGCCGCGAAGCCGACGAGAACGACGAAGTGGGACCCACCTCATGAGGATGCAGCTGATTCTCGGCGAGGCGCTCACCGGGCTGCGTCGCAACGCGTCGATGGTGATCTCCGTCGTGCTCGTGACGTTCGTCTCGCTGACGTTCGTCGGTGCCGCGATGCTGATGCAGATGCAGATCGGCAAGATGCGCGACTACTGGTCCGAGCGTGCGCAGGTCTCGGTGATCATGTGCCGCGAGGATTCCACGGCCACGACGTGTGCCGACGGCGCCGCGACGCAGGAGCAGATCGATCAGGTCTCGCAGCGGCTGTCGAGCTCCGCGCTGGGCGGAGTCGTTCGGGATGTGCGGTTCGAGTCGTCCGATGAGGCGTACCAGAACCTGCTGAAGCTCTACGGCGACGAGTACAAGGACTATGTGACGCCGGCGCAGCTGGGTGACACCTACTTCGTCGGGCTCATCGATCCCGAGAAGGCCGACGTCATCACCGAGGCGTTCAACGGGATGGCCGGTGTGGAGGAGGTGAAGAACCAGCTGCAGTATCTCGAGCCGCTGTTCTCCGCCCTCACGATCGCCACCTACATCGCCGTCGGAATCGCCGTGCTGATGCTGATCGCGGCCGTGCTCTTGATCGCGACCACCATCCGGCTGTCCGCGTACGCGCGACGGCGGGAGGTGGGCATCATGCGACTGGTCGGCGCCTCGAACCGCTTCATCCAGACGCCGTTCGTGCTCGAAGGCGTCTTCGCCGCGTTCATCGGATCGCTCATGGCGGGCGCCGCCATCGTCGTGGGCGTGCACTTCGGTGTGGGGGAGTACCTGAAGGGCCGCGTGAGCTTCATCACCGACTGGATCGACATGGGCGATGCCGCCATCGTCATCCCGGTCATCATCGTCATCGGCCTGGTGCTGGCGGCGTTGTCGGCGAGCTTCGCGATCCGCCGGTGGCTGCGGGCGTGAGATAGACTGACGGGCTGCCGTGTCCGCGGCATCCCGTCGTTCGTCGGCGGAACAACGCCATCCACCACAGAGGATCTACCATGCCCAGGGAACGCGGGGAGAAGGTCGTCGCGACCAACCGTCGCGCGCACCACGACTACACCATCGAGAAGACGTACGAAGCGGGCCTCGTGCTCACGGGTACCGAGGTGAAGTCTTTGCGTCAGGGCCGGGCCAACCTGTCGGACGGATACGCCTACATCGACGGGGGCCAGGCCTACCTCGATGCCGTGCACATCCCGGAGTACTCGCAGGGGCACTGGACCAATCACGCCTCCAAGCGCACACGCAAGCTGCTGCTGCACAAGGACGAGATCGTCAAGCTGTCGCACGCCGTCAGCGCCGGCGGGTACACGTTGGTTCCGTTGAAGCTCTACTTCTCCGACGGGCGTGCGAAGGTCGAGATCGCGATCGCCAAGGGCAAGCGCGAGTACGAGAAGCGGCAGACGATCCGCGAGCGCGAAGACAAGCGCGAGGCCGAGCGGGCGATGCGCAGCCGCAACCTCCGCGGCGAGTAGAACGCACGATCCCCGCAGAATGTGACGAACTCCGCAGCCGACAGCGTGACCGGACGCGGAGGAGGTGTCGTTCTGCGGAGTCGGAGGGATGCCGTGCGCCGCAGGCAGTGCGGACTGACGAGACCTAGCGTGCGATGAAGCGGGCCTCGACTCCCGCCGACACGACGATCTCGTCGGGCCGGAACTCGACGGCGGCGGCCCGATCGAACTCGGCCATGCCGGCGACCTTCGCCATCACCCGCGGCGCGGGACCGGGGGAGGATGCCGCGCTCAGCAGCCCCAGGTCGGCGATCTCGACCGGCACGACCTCGTGTCGTCCGATCGCCGCGGCATAGGCGGAGGCCCGCTCGACCGCGACGGCGACGGCGTCCGTGGCGACGTCGCGCTCGACACACGCGCGCGTCTCGGGCGTGAGCTGCCACTCCACAGCTCCCACCTGCAGCCCGTCGGTTCCGGCGATCTCATTGACCCAGTCCGACAGGGCGACCGTGTCGGTGAAGGTCGCGGTCAGCTCCACCGACGCGTGATGGACGAGGTCCAGCTGGCGGCCCTCGTTGTTCCACGGCCGGTCGGCCCACACCGACATGCGTTGACTCGACCAGTCCGAGATCGTTCCCCCGGACGCGAGCGCCGACAGCTGAGCGCGGACCGGCTCCGTCAGTGCGGCGACCCGCGAGACGACGGCGGCGCGCTCGGGTCCGTCGGCGGATGCCGTCACGTGCGCGACGGCGCGCTCGGGCAGCACTCGGGCGTGGCTCTCGCCGCGGACGGTGATCGTGACCTCGCTCATGGGGTAAACTGTAACGCTCGGGTGCCGACGGCAACCGAGAGACAACTCCACAGCGTGACAGTGGCTCACTCGCCGCACGGCACCTCGCCGTGACGCACACGGGGCTGATCGGTTTCGACAGCGTCTGTGAATCTGCGAGAAGCGGGCCGAGGATGCAGGGTTATCTCGTTAACGATCTCTGCGAACCTATAAGTGCCGAATCCAAGCGCACTGACTTCGCCCTCGCTGCCTAAGCGAGCCCGATAGTCCGTCAGACCGTGTGTGACCCCGCCACGGACCCTGGCGTCATCTAGGGGTCTTGCTGCGTGACGGCGCCTGGACGTCACGCGGGACTCTTCCCAGGCTGGGCTCGTCGACTTAGGTGTCTGTGACAAAGGTCGGAGCCGAGCAGAACGTCTCTACAGACTGCGCCCGGAGAAGACGCAGTATCCCAGCGTTGGACGGGGGTTCGATTCCCCCCAGCTCCACGACGCCACTGTCACCGGCGAAGGCCCCGGCATCAGATCATGGATGCCGGGGCCTTCGCCGTCTGCGGGTGTCAGTCCGCCGTGCGCTTCGTGCGACGGCGCGCGAGCAGGATGCCTCCGGCCAGCACCAGTGCCGCGCCGATGCCGGAATCCAAGGTCGAGAGGGAGATGTCGCCCGCCTTCGCCCGCACCGATCAGGTAGGAGGGGAAGGGGCGGCGATCACCCAGACTGCGGGCCGTGCGCGGCGCGCGCGGCAATGGGGCGTGAATCGCGACTGACGTCGGCTGATGGGTCTCGTGAGCGTCGGTTGTGGACGCGCTGAGAAGGGTGGTCCCGAGGAGCGGTCGGCGCGTCAGCCGGCGGTGACCGGCATGAGCAGCAAGTTCTGCTTCGTGTCCGATACAGCGACCCAGCCGTCGCCGAACTGGTACGTCATGCCGTATCCCTTGTCATCCACGGTGATCACGCGCGACGGGTCCTGCGTGATGTAGAAGCCCGAATCGGCCGGCTCACGGCGCCAGCCCTCCTTCTCGAGCTGTGCGGCCACCGTCTCGGCGTCGGCGGTGCTGATGGGTGCCCAGCCGAACTCGATGAGGTTGCCCGATGCGACCGAGTAGTTCGCCCAGGTGCAGATCAGTCCACCGTCGATCGGTGCGCTCGGCGGCTGGGTTTCGAACGTGAAGGGCGTCTGCTTGGCTGTCCATCCCTTGCTCTTGAACTCGGCGAGGGTGTCGGAGACGATCATGCTGTCGCAGGTCACAGCGCCGCCCGTCGTCGGCGAGGTGTCCGGCGTCGGTCCGGGGAGCGCCTCGGTCGGCGTGGGTGATACGGCGTTGCCGGTGGGGGTCGGGTCGGCCGCGGGCGCGGCTGACGTGCAACCGCTCAGCAGAAGAGCCGTTGCGAGGGCGACGGTGGACAGCGCGAGGGGTGCGAAGCGTGCACGTGTCATCGGCGGGGGTCCGATCGGTCAGGAGATGGCGGGCGAAGCGCGGAGGAGGGAGAGGAAGTCGTGATGAAGACGTCCGTTGGTCGCGAGCGACGAGCGCGACGACAGCGAGTCGGCTCCGTCGATGTCGGTGAACCTGCCGCCGGCTTCGTGGACGATCGGCACGAGAGCGGCGATGTCGTACTCCTTGACGCCGAACTCCGCCACGAACTCGAGTCGCCCCTCAGCGAGGAGCATGTACGGCCAGGTGTCGCCATAGCCGCGGTCGCGCCAGACTGCGCGGCTGAGGCGCAGCAGATCGTCGGCGCGGCCGACCTCGTCCCACTGCGCGAGCGACTGGAAGCTCACGCTGGCCTCGGCGACCGCGTCGACGTTCGACACACCGAGGCGACGCGCGCCGCCGTCCGGAGTGTTGGTCCAGGCGCCCTGGCCGGATGCCGCCCACCAGCGTCGCCCGAGGGCCGGCTGGCTGGCCACCCCGACGCGGGGCACGCCGTCGATGGCGAGGGCGATGAGGGTCGTCCACATCGGGATGCCCTTGAGGTAGTTGGCCGTGCCGTCGATCGGGTCGATGATCCACTGCCGGGCCGCGTCGCCCGACGTGCCGTACTCCTCGCCCAGGATGCCGTCGCCGGCCCGCTCGGCCGACAGCAGCTCGCGGAGCACACGCTCGGTGGCGAGATCGGCTTCCGTGACGTGGGAGGCGTCGGCCTTCACCTGGACGTCGAGATCGGCGGCATCGAAGCGCGCCATCGTCACGGCATCCGCCGCATCGGCAAGGCGCAGCGCGAGCCGGAGATCGTCGGTCAGGTCGCCGTCGAAGGGCGTGCTCCAGGCGGACGCGGTGGCGGGGGAGGTCACACCCTCAAGGATAGGGGTCACTCGGGGCCTCGATTCGCGGTGAGACGTTCGGGATGGTAACGTTGTCCCTCGGTTCGCCAGTGATCTTCTCGAAAGATCCGGCGGCCGACGGAACGCACCTCTAGCTCAATCGGCAGAGCAACTGACTCTTAATCAGTGGGTTCTGGGTTCGAGTCCCAGGGGGTGCACCACAGCAAGGCCCGGCCCGCGAGTGATCGCGGACCGGGCCTTCGTCGTTGCTGACGCCCCTGCCCGCGCGCAGAACGGGAGGAGAAATCACCTCCGGAGGATGAACGCGCCGTTGCGCTCCTCCCGGGGTGAAATCTCCTCCCGAACTGCCCCCAAGCTCCGGCGAGGACAGCCTATGCCGCGTCGCCCACGAGCACCGCGGCTGCCTCTTCCGCGGCATCCGCATCGTGCGCGTCGATGCGCGCCAGCGCCCGACGGCCGATCAGGATCGTCGCCGCCGAGATCAGCACCGAGATGCCGGCGAACACGAACGGCACCGAAGCGTTGAACGCGTGCCACAGCGCAGCGGCGATCGGGGGAGCGGCAGCCCCGCCGAGGAAGCGGACAGCGGAGTACGCCGACGAGGCCACCGATCGTGGCAGGTCGGTCGCCTCCATCGCCGACTCGGTGAGGATCGTGTTCATGAGACCCAGGAGCAGTCCGCCGACGATGATGCAGACGACCAGCCCCGCAGCCGAGGCCACGACGACCGCGGCTACGAACAGGTCGATCGCCAGCAACGGCAGCACGATGAGCATCGCCGCGCTCCGCGACAGTCGACGCAGCAGGATCGGTGCGATCCACACGCTCGTGATCGCCAGCGCCACGCCCCAGCCGAAGAAGGTCAGACCGATCCCCATCGCACCGAACCCGAGCGGGAAGGGGGAGAAGGCCAGCAGGACGAAGAAGCCGATGTTGTAGAAGAGGGCCGCGATCGCGAGCACCGCCAAGGCCGGCTGGCGTAGCGCCTGGAAGGGCGCCGACAGCCTCACGGGCGTCCGCTTCTCCTCACCGCCGCGCAGCAGCACGAGCACCGCGACGAAGGCGATCGCCATCAGCGCCACGACGCCGAAGAACGGGCCGCGCCAGCTGATCTCACCCAGGATGCCGCCGAGGAGCGGACCGATCGCGATGCCCAGACCGAGCGCCGCCTCGTACAGGATGATCGCCGCGGCGCTGCCACCCGAGGCCGCCCCGACGATCGTCGCGAGCGCGGTCGAGATGAACAGGGCGTTGCCCAGGCCCCACCCGGCGCGGAAGCCGATCACGGCATCGACGCTTCCCGACACGGCGCACAGCAGGGCGAACACGACGATGAGGCCGAGGCCGATCAGCAGCGTCGCCTTCGTGCCGATGCGGGAAGAGATCCAGCTCGTCACGAGCATCGCAAGACCCGTGACGACGAGGTAGCTCGTGAAGAGCAGCTCGGTCTCCACGGGAGTGGCGCGCAGCGACTCGGCGATGGCGGGAAGGATCGGGTCGACCAGACCGATGCCCATGAAGGCGATGACGCACGCGAAGGCGACGGCCCAGACCTGAGCGGGCTGGCGCCAGATGGTGACCTTCTGGGACGTGTGGGCGCTGTTCATCGAGCCACCTCCGCCACGCGTGTACGCGCGTTGACGATGTCCGCGGCGCGGCGGATGGTGTGCCATTCGTCCTCGTCCAGGTCGGCGAAGCGCGGTGCGAGGGCTGAGCTCAGCACTTCCAGCCACTCGTCGAGGGCGGTCATGCCGGACTCTGTGGCCGAGACGAGCGTTGCGCGGGAGTCGTCGGGGTCGCTCGTTCGCTCCAAGAGCCCGGCATCCGCCATCTGTGCGACCAGCCGCGTCATCCCGGGTTGAGTGACCCGCGAGAGCGTCGCCAGGTCGCCGATGCGCAGCGGTCCGTTGTCGCGGAGGAGCACGAGCGTGCGCCACTGGGCGGAGGGGGCGTCGGTGCGGGTGTCCAGGGCCGCCACCCGTGTGAGGGCATGCGCGCCGATGAGCAGTCGCAGGATGTCGTCCGAGTGTTGCATACCGCAAGCATATACCCGAGGTATGCAAAGAGGTTATCGGATCGTGACCGCGCGTCGGTGCGCGCTGTTTGACACGGGGCGTCCGCCTGGACATGATTGCAGTACCTGAATCGGTTCTCAGGTCTTCCTTCCAACGGTGAAAGGCACGCACATGCGGGTTACGAAGAAGTTGCTCCACGTGAGTTTTGTGGCCGTCGTCGCGACGACGGCTCTCGCCCTGTCGGCCTGCGCGCCGCAGGACGCGACGACGGGTGGAGCGGCGACCGCCGGCGGCGGACCCGCGGGGGTCACGGTCGGTGTCGTCACGAGCGAGACAGGTCCGCTCGCCGGCTACGGCAAGCAGTATCTCGACGGCTTCAAAGCCGGTCTCGACTACGCCACGGACGGTTCCAACGAGGTGGACGGCACCAAGATCACCGTCGACTACCGCGACGATGCGGGCGACCCCGACACGGCCGTCGGCGTCGCAAAGGAGCTCATCGGTCAGGGGGTGAACATCCTGGCGGGCAGCGCCTCCTCGGGTGTCGCCGCTGCCGTCGCCGAGCAGGCGGGGCAGAACAAGGTCCTCTTCATCTCGGGCCCCGCCGCCGCCGACGCTCTGACGGGTGTGAATGCGTACACGTTCCGCAGCGGTCGTCAGTCCGCGCAGGATGTCGCGACCGCGGGCACTTTCCTCGGCGACCTCACGGGCAAGACCGTGACGGTCTTCGCCCAGAACAACGCCTTCGGCAAGGGCAACGAGGCCGCCGTCACCGCCATCCTCGGTGGGAAGGGCGCGACGGTGAACAGTGTGCTCGTCGCCGAAGACGTCACCGAGTTCACGCCGTTCGCCCAGCAGGTGCTCGCCGCCAAGCCCGACCTCGTCTTCGTCGCCTGGGCCGGTGCCACGTCCGGCGCGATGTGGCAGTCGATGAGCCAGCAGGGCGTGCTGGACGCCGTCCCCGTCGTCACCGGTCTCGGCGACTCGGCGACGTTCGGTGCCTATGGCGCGGCATCCGAGAAGATCAAGTTCCTGAACTACTACTTCCCGGGGGCCCCGGACAACGACGTGAACACCAAGATGGTCGAGGCCGTCACCAAGGCCGGCGGAACGCCCGACCTGTTCACCCCCGACGGCTTCAACGCGGCACTCATGATCGTCCACGCCGTCAAGGAAGGGAAGGGCGACGTCGAGGCGATGGTCAAGAGCCTTGAGGACTACACGTTCCAGGGCCCGAAGGGTGCGCTCACCGTGCGCGCCGGCGACCACGCGCTCATCCAGGACATGTACCAGGTCAAGCTCGTCGCCAACGGCGGCAGCTTCACACCCGCGCTCGTCGACACCGTTCCCGCCGAGCAGGTCGCCCCGGCGAAGAAGTAGATCGCGACACGGCATCCCGAAACGAGGCGCATCCGCATGAGCACCCCCGTCCCGTCCGCGCTGCTGATCGAAGGCCTCGGCCTGCAGATCGGCGGAGCGACCATCCTGAAAGACGTCGACCTCGACGTCGCGCCCGGCAGCATCGTCGGCGTGATCGGGCCGAACGGCGCAGGAAAGACCACGCTGTTCAATGTGATCTCGGGCGTCGCGCGGCCGACCGCAGGTCGCATCGTGATGGACGGTGTCGACATCACTCGCGCGTCCATCGCACAGCGTGCGCGGGCGGGACTGGGGCGCACGTTTCAGACCTCCAGCCTGTTCCCGCGCCTCAGCGTGCTGGAGAACGTGCGCCTGGCGGCCCAGGTCGGCCGCGGCGGAAACTTCTCGCTGCTGCGCTTTCCTCGCAGAACGGATGCCGCGACGGAGCTCGCTTTCGATCAGCTCGTGAAGGTCGGGCTCACCCACAAGCTCGACACGGCGGCCGGTGACATCTCCCACGGTGACAAGCGCAAGCTCGAGATCGCCGTCCTGTTGGCGACCGAGGCCAAGATCGTGCTGCTCGACGAGCCGATGGCGGGGGTCGCCTCCGGCGACGTCGCGGGACTCGCGGACACGATCCGCGAGATGCAAAACGCGACCGGGTGCACGGTGTTGATGGTCGAGCACCACATCGACGTGCTCATGGGCTTCGTCCAGAAGGTCGCCGTCATGTACTCCGGGTCGATCATCGCGTTCGACTCACCCGCACGGATCATGGAGAACCCCGTGGTGCAGAGCGCCTACCTCGGCCGCGGCCTGGAGCCGGCGGGGGAGTCGGCCGCATGAGCGCACCGATCCTCACGGTCACGCACCTGTCGGCATCCATCGCGGGTCAGCAGGTCGTCGAGGACGTCTCCTTCGAGGTCCCGGCGACGGGGATCACCGCCATGCTCGGCCGCAACGGGGTCGGCAAGACGTCGACCATGCGCGCCGTCCTGGGGCTCATCTCGCGCAAGGGGAAGGTCCTGCTCGCGGGCGAGCGCATCGATGGGTTGCCCACCCACCGCATCGTCCAGCGCGGCGTGGGCTACGGCCCGGAGGACCGCGAGGTGTTCGCCACCCTGACCGTCGCCGAGAACCTCGCCCTCGCCGAGCGCGACAGCAAGCCGCGCCGGGAGTTCGTCGCCGAGCTCTTTCCCGACCTGATGGCGCGGCGGTCGCAGCTCGCGGGAACGCTCTCCGGTGGACAGCAGCAGATGGTCTCGGTTGCGCGAGCGCTGCTCAACGACAACCGCATCCTGTTGGTCGACGAGCCCACGAAGGGCCTCGCCCCGAAGATCGTCGGCGACGTGGCGCGCGCCCTTCAGGAAGCCGCGAAGATCGTGCCGATCCTCCTCGTGGAACAGAACCTGGACGTCGTGCGCGCTCTCGCCGACGGTGCCATCGTCATCGCCGGTGGGTGCGTCGTCCACACGGGGAAGGCGCGCGACATCCTCGACGACGACGCCCTGACCACGCGCCTGCTCGGCGTCAGCGCGGAGGTGCACTCGTGAGCAGCATCGTCCTCATCCTCCTCACCGGTGTCGGGCTCGGCGCGCTGTACTTCCTCGTCGCGTCGGGGCTGAGCCTGATCTACGGCCTGATGCACGTGCTCAACTTCGCGCACGGTGCCTTCCTCACCCTCAGCGCTTTCATCGGATGGCAGGTGGCGCAGGCTCTGGGCACGGCCTCGTGGGGCTCGTTCGTCGTCTCGATCCTCGTCGGTGCCGCCGTCGGCGCGCTGTTCGCGACGCTCACCGAGCTGGTGCTCATCCGCCCGCTCTACGAGCGTCATATCGAGCAGGTGCTCGTGACGGTCGGACTCTCCTTCGCCGCGGTCGCGCTGTTCGAGGGCATCTGGGGGACGGATGCCGTGAACATCGCCGGTCCCGCGTGGTTGAAGGAGACCACCGAGATCCTCGGGGCGCGCATCCCGAACACCTACTGGGTTCTGATGCTGGCCGCAGCCCTCGTGCTCGTCGCCCTCGTGCTGTTCCTGAAGAAGACGCGATACGGGATGATCATCCGGGCCGGCGTCGAGAACCGCGCGATGGTGACCGCCCTCGGCATCGACGTGCGCCGCAGCTTCACCCTCGTGTTCGCGATCGGCGGCGCCGCCGCCGGCATCGGCGGAGTCCTCGCCATGCACTACACGACGTTCGTGTCGGCACACCTGGGCGCGACGCTGCTCATCTTCGCGTTCATCGTGACCGTCATCGGCGGCCTCGGCTCGCTCACGGGCGCCGCGATCGCGTCGGTGCTCGTCGCCGTGCTGCAACAGTTCGCGAACGTCTACCTGAGCGGCACGGGCGACTTCATCGTGGTGGTGCTGCTCGCTGTCGTGCTCCTCGTGCGACCCACCGGACTCATGGGGAGGAAAGCATGACCGTCACCACCGGGGTTCCCACCCTCGTGCCCGGCCGCAAGGGGGCCTACCTGCCGTTCGTCGTCGGTGCCGCGCTCGTGGTCGTGATGGCCGTGCTGCCGCTGCTGAACATCTCGATCCCCGGCATCCTGCCGGGAGCGACCTACACGCCGGGCTCGCTCGCCCTCCTCTCGCTGTGCATGGTGTTCGCGGCTCTCGCCCTCTCCTACAACCTGCTTCTGGGGACGTCCGGGATGCTGTCGTTCGGTCACGCGCTGTACTTCGGCGTCGGGGCGTACGGTCTCGGACTCGCGCTGAAGTTCTTCGGCGTCCCGCTGTGGCCCGGAGCGCTCATCGCGCTCGTCGGCGGTCTCGCCATCGCCGCGTTCACCGGCGCGATCTCGATGCGGGTGTCCGGCATCCCGTTCGCGATGGTCACCCTCGCGTTCGCCCAGGCGGGATCGGTGCTCGTCCGCCGCAACCAGGACGTCACGGGTGGCGAGGAGGGACTGCGGCTGCCCGTCGACCAGGTGCCCTCCTGGCTCGTGGGCGTGTCGAACACCCGCAACCTGTACTGGGTGACGCTCTGCGTGCTGGTGGTCGTCTACCTCGTCGTGCTCTGGGTGGACCGCTCGCGGCTCGGACATCTCGCGCAGGCGGTGCGTGAGAACGAGCTGCGCGTGCAGGTGCTCGGACTGCGCCCCTACACCGCGAAGCTGCTCGTCTTCATCCTCGCCGCCCTCTGCGCCTCGCTCGCCGGCATCGCGTACATGCTGCTGCAGTCGGGCACGCAGCCCAGCACCGTCGGCGCCGATCTCACGATCACCGTGCTCGTGATGGTGGTTCTCGGCGGCGTCGGGTTCCGGTGGGGTGCCATCGTGGGCGGTGTGCTGTACACGATCCTCGACCAGCGGCTCACGGTGCTGGCGCGCGCGGAGTGGATCCGCGACCTTCCCGACGTGCTGCGCATCCCGTTGTCGGAGCCGCTGTTCCTGCTGGGCGTACTGTTCATCCTCGTGGTGATGTTCCTGCCCGGCGGCATCGCCGGCACGATCGATGCGGCGGTGCGTCGTCGTCGGGGCGAGCGCACACGCTCGCAGCTGCGCCAGATCGACGACGCGGACGAGACCGTCGCGGAGCCCGCGGGGGTGCGCGCGTGAGCTTCCGAACGAGGTGGAGATCGTGAACGGCGACCTCGACGGCGCGCACACGATCGGCCGCTGGCTCACCGATCGCGCCGGCGGCACACCCGACCGCACCGCCATCGACGACCGCGGTGTGCGCATCGGCTACGGCGACCTCGAAGCACGGGCCCGCGAGCTCGCGGCATCCCTCCGGCGCGCCGGCTACGGTCCCGGCGACCGGCTCGCGACGATCACCGGCAACTCGATCGACCACGTGGTGGTGTTCTTCGCCTGCGCGAAGGCCGGCATCGCGATGGTGCCGCTGTCGTGGCGGCTCTCGTCACGCGAACTGAGCGAGGCGCTCGTGCACGCGGCCCCCGCGCTCGTGGCGATCGAGGACGAGTACCTCGGGGTGGCCAACGACGCGCTCGCGCGGCTGGACGCACCCCCGCCCACGACCCTGCTCGGAACGACCGGTATCGAGGCCGCGGTTCCGCGACGCGGGGACGGGAGGGATGCCGCGCCCGCCCGGGCCGTCCGTGACGACGATCCGCTTCTCGTCATCTACACCTCCGGCAGCGAGGCCGCGCCTAAGGGCGTCGTCCTCACCCACGCGAACTGCTTCTGGAACAACCTCGCGCTGGCCGGTGTCGCCCAGCTGACCACTGAGGACATCGTGCTCGCGGTGCTGCCGCAGTTCCATGTCGCCGCGTGGAACTGTCAGCCGTTGCTGGCATGGTGGGCCGGCGCGACGGTCGTCCTCGAACGCTCCTTCCAGCCTCGGCGGGCGCTGCAGCTGCTCGCCGAGCGGGGTGTGACGGCGATGATGGGGGTGCCCACCCAGTACCGGCTGCTGATCGACGACCCCGGCTTCGCCGCGCTCGCGCGCGGACGGCTGCGCCAGGCGCTCGTCGGCGGCGCGACGATCCCACCGGCGCTCGCGGCGCGGTGGGCGGATGCCGGTGTGCCGCTCACCCAGGGATACGGCCTGACCGAGGCCGCTCCCAACGTGCTGTGCCTGCCGGCATCCGAGAGCCGCGCGCACCCCGGCGCCGCTGGGCGGCCCTACCCGCACGTGGACGTGCGGGTCGTCGATCCCGACTCCGGTCTCGAACTCGGCGGTGAGGCGACCGGCGAGCTGTGGGTACGCGGTCCGAGCGTCTTCGCCGGGTATCTCCACGACGCGGAGGCGACCGCACGGGCGATGGCCGGGCCGTGGCTTCGCACCGGCGACATCGTGCACCGCGACCGCGACGGCGTGTTCCGCATCGTCGACCGGCGCAAGGACATCTTCATCTCCGGCGGTGAGAACGTCGCCCCCGCGGAGGTCGAGCGCGCACTTCTGCTGCACCCTGCGATCGCGGACGCCGCCGTCGTCGGCGTGCCGGACGATGTGTGGGGCGAGCGCGGCGTCGCGTTCGTCGTGCGCGCCGAGGGGGCCGCTCTCGGCACCGACGAGGTGCTCGCGCACGCCCGCGCCGAGCTCGCGAGTTTCAAAGTCCCCGTGCGCGTCGCCTTCGTGGACGAGCTTCCACGGTCCACGATCGAGAAGTTGGCCCGTTCGCGACTGCGCGCACGGGCCGCCGACATGGTGAGAGGAAGTGCTCGTGAGCACAGTTGAGCAGTTCGAGCCCGAAGCGGCTTTCTCCGCGGCCGGCAAACCGCTGACCAAGCGCGGAGAGGCGACCCGCCGCAAACTCCTCGAAGCCGCCGAGGACGTCTTCGCGCGGCTCGGCTACCACGAGGCCTCGATCGTCAAGATCACCGAGAGCGCCGGCATCGGCCTCGGCACCTTCTACCTCTACTTCGACAGCAAGCAGCAGATCTTCGAGGAGCTCGTCGTCGATCTCAACCGGCGTGTGCGACACGCGATGGCCGAGGCCGTGGCGGGCACCGACAACCGCATCGACGCCGAACGTGCGGGCTTCGAGGGGTTCTTCCGCTTCACGGCCGCGCACCCGGCCCTGTACCGCGTGGTGCGTGAGGCGGAGTTCGTCTCGCCCGAGATGCTGCGCCTGCACTACACCCGCATCGTGGAGGGGTACGAAGCCGGGCTGCGCGCCGCCCAGGCATCCGGCGACGTCGATGCCGGTCTCGACCCGGAGGTGACCGCCTGGGCCCTCATGGGCGCCGGTGAGCTGATCGGCATGCGCTTCCTGCTGTGGGAGCGCGACGATGAGGGGCAGCCCCCGGCGGCGATCCCCGACGCCGTCATCGACGGCATGATGCGCTTCATCCGCAACGCGCTCGCGGCACGCGGCGAGAGAGGACAGGACCATGACTGAACAGGACCTCGCCGGGCGTCGCGCCGTCGTGACCGGCGGCGCGAGCGGCATCGGCCTCGCGTGCGCCGAGGAGTTCGCCGCGCGCGGCGCGCACCTGGTCATCGCCGACTTCAACGGCGACGCCGCGCACGAGGTGGCGCAGCGCCTCGGCGGTGAGGCGTGGGTCGTGGACCTCTCCGCGACGGAGGCGCTGGACGACCTGTCGCTGGATGCCGACATCCTCGTCAACAACGCGGGCGTGCAGACCGTCGCGCCGATCACGGAGTTCTCGCCGGACCGCTTCCGGTTCATGCAGCGGCTCATGGTCGAATCGCCCTTCCTTCTCATCCGGGCCGTGCTCCCCGGGATGTACGAGCGCGGCTGGGGCCGCATCATCAACATCTCCAGTGCGCATGGCCTCCGCGCAAGCGCCTACAAGTCGGCCTACGTGACGGCCAAACACGCCCTGGAGGGGCTGTCGAAGGTGACGGCGCTGGAGGGCGGGCCGCACGGGGTGACCAGCAACTGCATCAACCCCGCGTATGTGCGCACGCCCCTGGTCGAGAAGCAGATCGCCGACCAGGCGAGCGTCCACGGCATCGCCGAGGACGAGGTCGTCGAGAAGATCATGCTCACCGAGTCGGTCATCAAGCGCCTGATCGAGCCGACGGAGGTCGCCTCGCTCGCCGGATGGCTCGCGAGCGACCACGCCGGGATGGTCACCGGCGCCAGCTACACGATGGACGGCGGGTGGACGGCGCGATGAGCACCCGCGTGGTGCGTGCGGTCGATGTCGCCGTCCCCGGCGGTTCGCTGCGGGTCGGTGTGTGGGAGGCCGGCCCCGACGCCCCGACGATCCTCGCCGTCCACGGGGTCACCTCGTCGCATCTCGCGTGGGAGATGCTCGCCGAGGCGCTGCCGCACGTGAGGATCATCGCGCCGGATCTGCGTGGCCGCGGTCGCAGCAACGGCGTGCAGGGAGCGGCGGGCATGGCGGCCCACGCCGACGATCTGGCGGCTGTCTGCGCGGCGCTGCACGCCGTGCCCGACCTCGTGGTGGCGCACTCCATGGGCGCGTTCGTGTCGGTCGTGTTCGCGCACCGGCATCCGGACCTGGTTGCGCGTCTGCTCCTCGTCGACGGGGGACTGCCGCTGGCGGCTCCGGCCGACCTGACGCCGGACGAGCTCGTCGCGGCGATCCTCGGGCCGACGGCTGCGCGACTCTCGCGCCGCTTCGCCGACGTGGACGACTATCTGGCGTTCTGGCGCGCGCACCCCGCGTTCGCGGACGACTGGTCGCCGGCGCTCGAGCATTACCTCGCGTACGACCTCGAACGCGAGCCCGACGGCTCGTACCGACCGGCGACGAGCTACGCCACCACCGTCGAGGACACGGTCGACATGAACACGCGTGACACGGTGCGTAACGCCCTCGGCGCGATCACCACGCCGACCACCCTCGTCACCGTGCCGCGGGGACTGCAGGACGAGACGCCTGGGCTGTATCCGCCGGTCCACCTCGCCGCCCAGCTGGCGGCCTATCCGTCGGTCGCGCATGTTGCCTGGCCGGAGTTCAACCACTACACGGTGGTGCTCTCCCACGCAGGTGCCGACCGCCTGGCCGCGCTGGTGGAGGAGCAGCTCGCCGCCTCCGTCCCCCACGCGCCGTAGCTCCGGCGCGTCCCGCGGCATCCCGAGAAACCATCGGCGTCTCGACACATCACCGCTGCGGTGGTTTCTCGTCGTCGCGGTGGTTTCTCGGCGGGGGATGCCGGGGCGGAGGCGGAGGCGGCTAGCTGTACTGACCCGGATCGTTGTTGACGTAGGAGAGACCTCCGTAGTCGAGT
>ERZ778021.1631-NODE-1631-length-24684-cov-4.823217_pt1 | contig 24684 bp, 24 predicted proteins | sample MGYA00375751_ERZ778021 | MGnify/ENA primary metagenome ERZ778021 (study PRJEB29350, sample SAMN05389814) | bioreactor metagenome | isolation source: Thiocyanate stock bioreactor | place: South Africa: University of Cape Town | collected 2013-08-29 ... | reverse complement strand
GGTGCTAGTGCCCGTATAGGGCGTGGGGGTTCAAGTCCCCCCTCGCGCACAGAAGGAGAAAGGTCCCGTCAGGGGCCTTTTTCTTTTGTCTCCAGAGACGTGTCCTCCGCTCTCGGATCGTGGCATCGGGAGCGCTAGCGTGGAGGCATGCCCTCCTCCGAACTCCCCGAGGTCGCCCGCGTCGCGCGTGACCTGATCCGTTTCGACACCACCAACTTCGGCGAGGGGCGCGCGCACGGGGAGCGAGAGGCCGCCGAGTACGTGGGCGCCTACCTGGAGGCGCTCGGCCTGCGTCCCGAGTACTACGAGCCCATCCCGCGCCGCACCAACCTCAGCGTGCGGGTGCCGGGACGCAATCGCGACAAGCCCGCCCTCGTCCTGCACGGCCACCTCGACGTGGTCCCCGCCGTCGCTGACGACTGGAGCGTCGACCCGTTCGGCGGCGTGATCAGGGACGGAATGCTGTGGGGGCGCGGTGCCGTCGACATGAAGGACATGGACGCGATGATCCTCACCTCTGTCGCCGAGCTCCTGAGAGCGGGGGAGCAGTCGGAGCGCGATCTGATCCTCACGTTCTTCGCCGACGAGGAGAACGGCGGGGTGGAGGGCTCGCAGCTGGTCGTGCGGGATCGGCCGCACTGGTTCGACGGCGCCACGGAGGCCATCAGCGAGGTCGGCGGCTACTCGATCCCGGTGGGCGAGCAGCGCGCCTATCTGCTGCAGGTGGGGGAGAAGGCCCTCGTGTGGCTTCGGCTGCGCGCTCGCGGCACCGCCGGCCACGGCAGCCGCTTCCACCCGGACAACGCCGTGACGCGGCTGGCCGAGGCCGTCGCCGCCCTCGGCCGGTCGGTCTGGCCGCTCGAGCTCACCGCCACCACGCGCCAGACCGTCGACGGTCTCGCGGCCCTGTGCGGCGTCGACCCCGCCGATCCGGATGCCGTGGCAGACGCGACCGGCGCGGCATCCGGTTTCCTGCGTTCCACCTTCCGCACGACGACCAACCCCACGGGTCTCGTCGCGGGGTACAAGCACAACGTCATCCCGGATGCCGCGGTCGCGACGATCGACGTGCGCACGCTCCCGGGGCAGGAGGAGCGGGTGCTCGCGGAGATCCAGCGCATCGTGGGCGACGACATCGAGGTCGAGATCTCGCATCGCGACATCGGGCTCGAGGTGCCCTTTCATGGAGAGCTCGTGGAGGCGATGGTCGGGGCGCTCGAGCGGCACGATCCGGGGGTTCCGGTGCTGCCCTACCTGATGGGCGGCGGCACCGACAACAAGGCCCTCGCCGAGCTCGGCATCGCCGGATACGGGTTCGCGCCGCTGCGGCTTCCCACGGATCTCGATTTCACCGGTATGTTCCACGGTGTGGACGAACGCGTCCCCATCGACGCGTTGGTCTTCGGGCAGCGCGTGCTCACCGATCTGATCCGCACGTACTGAAAGGGCCCCCATGCACCTGTTCGAGGCGATCATCCTGGGCCTGGTCCAGGGACTCACCGAGTTCCTCCCCGTCTCCTCCAGTGCCCACCTGCGCATCATGGGCGAGTTCCTCCCGTCCGCCGAAGACCCCGGCGCGACCTTCACCGCCATCACCCAGATCGGCACCGAGCTCGCGGTGCTCGTCTACTTCTGGGGCAAGATCGTGCGGATCATCTCCCAGTGGGCGAAGTCGCTGACCGGCCGCGTGCCGCGCAACGACCCCGACGCCCGCATGGGGTGGATCGTCATCATCGGCACGATCCCGATCGGCATCGCCGGATACCTGTTCCAGGAGTCCATCCGCAACACGTTCCGCAACCTCTGGCTGGTCGCGATCGTGCTCATCGTCTTCGGTCTCCTGCTCGGCGCCGCCGACGCGTTGGGGCGCCGCACCCGCACCGAGAAGGACCTGACCTACGGGCACGGCCTCGCTCTGGGCCTGGCCCAGATGCTCGCCCTCGTCCCGGGTGTCTCGCGCTCCGGTGCGACGACGACGATGGGCCTGGCCCTGGGCTACACCCGTCCGGCCGCGGCGGAGGTCGCGTTCCTGCTTGCGGTGCCGGCCGTGTTCGGCAGCGGCCTCTACGAGCTGGTGCAGGCCATCAAAGACCCGGGCGACCAGGTGTACAACATGTTCGAGACGGGCGTCGCCACGGTCGTCGCGTTCGGCGTGGGCCTCGCGGTGATCGCGTTCCTGATGCGCTACCTCAAGCGCGGCAGCTTCCTGCCGTTCGTGCTCTACCGGCTTGCGCTCGGCATCCTGTTGATCATCCTGCTCAGCTTCGGCGTCCTGCAGGCGTACTGATCAGGAGCGGCGAGGGTCGGGCGGACCAGGTTTGCCGGGACCCTCGCCGCCCCGGCGCAGGTACCGCTCGAACTCCTGCGCGATGGCGTCGCCGGACGCCTCGGGCGAGTCCCAGGTGTCGCGCGTCTGCTCCAGCTGGTGGATGTACTCGGTCATCTCCTCGTCGTCGGCCGCGGCCGCGTCGATCGATGCCTCCCAGGCCAGTGCCTGAGCGGGGAGCTCCCCGCGCGCCACGACCGCGCCCGTCAGATCGGTGACGCGGTCCAGCAGCGCGACCGTGGCCTTCGGTGACGGGGTATGGCCGGCGACGTAATGCGGAACGTTCGCCCACAGCGCCGCCGTCGGGATGCCGGCCGCCTCGGCAGCCGCAGTGAGCACGCTGAGGATGCCCGCCGGGCCCTCGTAGGTGGGCTTCTCGAGGCCGAGCGCGCCGCGGAGGGTGTCGTTCTCGCTGCCGGCGAACACCGAGATCGGTCGCGTATGCGGAACGTCGGACATCATCGAGCCCAGCGCGACGATGCCGGTGATGCCCTCCGTGAGCGCGGCGTCCACGAGCTCGGCGGCGAACGACTGCCAGGCGCGCGCGGGCTCGACCCCGGACAGCACCCACAGGCGTGTGCCGTCGGCGGGATGGAGCGGTCGCCACAGTGTGGCGTCCGGCCAGGTGAGCGTGCGCGAGCCGTCGGCGTCGAGAGTGATCTGTGGGCGGGTGTACTGGTAGTCGAAGTACAGCTCCGGGTCGACGGCGAAGACCTCCCGGTACGCGCCGGACTCGCGGATGTGCGCCGCGGCGGCGGAGGCGGCCTCACCCGCATCATTCCAGCCGTCGAAGGCCACGATCAGCACGCGGTTACCCAGTTCGTCCACTCCGCCCCTCTCGCACGGTCCATCGATTCCTCCACGATACGCGCCGACGCCGTCGCGAGGGCGGCCGTCACGCGCGCGACAGCGGCGCCGAGGGGCGTCGGTAGCATGGACCGATGAGCTCCGCCCTCCCCGCCGCCGTTCTCTGGGACATGGACGGCACCCTCGTGGACACCGAGCCCTACTGGATGGAGGCCGAGACGGCCCTCGTCGAGAGCTTCGGCGGCACCTGGACGCACGAACAGGCCCTGACTCTGGTGGGTCAGGGACTCGAGACCTCCGGGGCGATCCTTCAGGAGGCCGGCGTGCGGATGTCCGTCGCCGACATCATCGCCCACCTCACCGCAGAGGTGACGCGCCTGCTTTCGGAGCGGGGGAACCCTCTGCGTCCCGGGGCGCACGAGCTGCTGACCGCGCTGCGCGGCGCCGGCATCCGCTGTGCGCTGGTGACGATGTCGATGCGGCGGATGGCATCACAGGTCGTCGCGCCCTTTCCCGAGCTGTTCGAGATCATCGTCGCGGGCGATGACGTCACGCGTCCCAAGCCGTTCCCGGACGCATATCTGCATGCGTGCCGTGCCCTCGGCATCGACCCCGCCGACGCCGTCGCGATCGAGGACTCGCCGACGGGCGTGCGCGCCGCCGTCGCCGCGGGCGTCACGACGATCGGGGTGCCGCTGATGGTCTCGCTCGTCGGGACGGGCGCCCACACCGTGTGGCCGACACTCGCAGGCCGTACGCCCGAGGACATCGCCGCGGTCCACGCGGCGCACCGGACCCACCGCACAGGAGAGCACGCGTGACCACCCCGACATCCCTCGTCGACCTGCGCCCGAGCGGCCCGTTCCGCCTGGGCGACCGCGTGCAGCTGACCGGACCCAAGGGCCGCCTCCACACCGTCACCCTGCGGGAGGGCGGCGAGTTGCACACCCACCACGGCGTGCTCAAACACGAACAGCTGCTCGGTCAGCCCGACGGGTCGGTGGTGACCAACTCCGGTGGTCACGAGTACCTGGCACTGCGGCCGCTGCTTCGCGACTTCGTGATGTCGATGCCGCGCGGTGCTGCCATCGTGTACCCGAAGGATGCCGCGCAGATTCTGGCGTCCGCCGACATCTTCCCCGGCGCGACGGTGGTCGAGGCGGGTGTGGGCTCGGGCGCGCTGTCGATGTGGCTGCTGCGCACGATCGGTCCGGCGGGGCGCCTGATCTCCTTCGAGCGCCGTGACGAGTTCGCGGAGGTGGCTCGTGCCAACGTGGAGACCTTCTTCGGGCACACGCCCGGCAGCTGGGAAGTTGTCGTGGGTGATCTCGTGGAAGAGCTTCCCGGTGCGGTGGGCCCGGCATCCGTGGATCGCGTCGTTCTGGACATGCTGGCCCCGTGGGAGTGCATCGACGCGGTTGCCGACGCTCTCACGCCCGGGGGTGTGGTGCTCTGCTACATCGCCACCGCGACCCAACTCAGTCGTGTCGCGGAGTACATCCGCGCCACCGGTCTGTTCACCGAGCCCGAAGCGACCGAGACGATGGTGCGTGGATGGCACGTCGAGGGACTCGCGGTGCGACCGGATCATCGGATGGTCGCACACACGGGGTTTCTCATCACGGCGCGTCGCCTGGCACCGGGTGCGATGCCCCCGGACGTGCGCAAGCGCGCACTGAAGAAGCCCAGTTATGCCGATGAGGACGTCGAACTCTGGACGCCCGGGGCCGTCGGCGACCGTCAGATCACCGACAAGAACCTCCGCAAGCGCGTGCGCGAGGCACAGCGCGCAGCGGACGGCGCTCGGCAGGCGACGGCCGACGCCGTCACGGCCGGGCGCGGTGCACCGGACGACGTAGACTGATCCGGTGCGCCGGATCCCTGCTGCCCTCGCCGTCATCGGCCTGTCTGCTCTGACCCTCGTCGGATGCGCTTCGACGCCCGGATCGGCGGCCTCGTGCGACCGCCCCACCGACAGCTCGGGTGTGCTCAACACGGTGAGCGTCTCCGGGGCTGAGGGCGCCCCCAACGTGACCTTGAGCGCTCCGGTCTACGTCGATCACACGGTCGCCGTGGACGAGACCGTCGGCTCCGGCCTGCGGGTCACCTCCGACATGCAGGATGTGCAGTTCACCATCACGATCATGAGCGGGTCGACCGGTCAGAAGATCCTGACGTCGGGCACGCAGGTGACGCCGCTGTCGAAGTGGCGTGAGCAGTACGCCGGCTTCGCCGAGCTGATGACCTGCGCGACCGAGGGCTCCCGCATCCTCGGCGCCGTTCCGGCCAGCGCGCTGTCGGCCGAGGCCGCGCAGGGGTGGGGCCTCACCGGCGCAGACTCGATCGTCGTGGCGATCGACCTGCAGAAGGTCTACCTCGCCGCGGCGGACGGCACGCCCCAGTACAACGATCGACGGGGGATGCCCTCCGTCGTGCTGGCTCCCAACGGCACGCCGGGCATCATCATCCCGGACACCGCGCCGCCGTCCGACCTCGCCGTGGAGGTGCTGAAGAAGGGCGACGGCCCCGCCGTCGGAGACGGCGATCAGATCCGGATCAACTACACGGGCCTCACGTGGGCCGATCGTAAAGTGTTCGACTCGACGTGGGATAAGGGGGCATCGACGGCGGTCACGCTGGATGCCGTCGTGCCGGGCTTCGCGCAGGCTCTGAAGGGGCAGACGGTCGGGTCGCAGATCCTCGTGGTGATCCCGCCGTCCCTCGGCTATGGGGACAAGACCACCTCATCGATCCCCGCGGGCTCGACGCTCGTGTTCGTCATCGACGTGCTGGGCGTGGACACTCCCGCCGCCCCCTGACCCCGCGCGGCACCGCCGCCGCTCCACAGGCGGCGCCTAAGATTGACGGGTGCCCACCGAGACCAGCCGCAGCGCGCCCGAGGAGCGCCTCGTCAACCTGGTGGTCGCACTCATGGCGACGGAGCAGGGGCTGACGAAGGACACGATCCTCTCGTCGGTGGCCGGCTACCGCGAGCAGGGTTCCGCGGGGGCTTCCAAAGACGCGCTGGAGAAGATGTTCGAGCGCGACAAGGAGAATCTCCGCTCGCTCGGCATCCCCGTGGAGACCATCGGCGACTACGCCGACCCCGACGATCTCCGTGAGGCGCGGTACCGCATCCCCACCGCAGAATACGAGCTTCCCGCCGACATCGAGTTCACGCCGGCCGAGCTCGCCGTGCTGAACCTCGCCGGCGGTGTGTGGAGCGAGAGCTCGATGTCGGCCGATGCGCGCAGCGGCCTGCGCAAGATCCGGGCGTTGGGCATCGACGTCGACGCGCCGATCATCGGCTACTCGCCGCGCGTGAACCTGCGCGAGCCCGCCTTCGCGCCGATGCAGCGCGCGATCGAACAGGGCCGCGTCGTCGAGTTCTCCTATCTGAAGGCGGGAGAGGAGAGTGCGCGCGTGCGTCGCGTGCAGCCCTACGCGTTGATCGAGTACGAGGCGCGGTGGCACGTCTACGGGTTCGATCTGATTCAGGGTGACGTGCGCACGTTCCTGCTGTCGCGGATCGTGTCGGATGTCGCGATCACGCGGACGACGTTCGATCTCGCCCTGCGCGAGGGCGCCGGCGAGCGTGCGCTGACCGGACTGGCGGAGCTCGCCGCCCGTCAGCAGGCGCTGCTGGAGATCGCCCCGGGCACCGAGGCCGCTCTGCGACTCACGCGCCGGGCGACGCCCGCCGACCAGGGAATCCGCGTGCCCTACGTCGACGTCCACATCTTCGCCGACGAGCTGGCCTCGTACGGCCCGGAGGTGCGCGTGGTCGAACCGGGAGAACTGCGCGACCAGGTGATCGCGCGTTTGGAGCGCACGCTACGTGTGCACGGCACCGGCGCGGGGGAGCGATCATGAGTGCGCGGCGTAAGCCTCTTCTCGCCACCGATCGCGCTGCCCTGATCCTCCAGCTGGTGCCCTACCTGATCGGGAAGGGCGAGGTTTCGCTCACCGAGGCGGCAGAGGAGTTCGACGTCACGGTCGAGCAGATGCGGACCATGGTGGAGAAGCTGACCGTCATCGGGCTACCCGGCGACGGCGGCTTCTGGCAGATGGCGAACGATCTGTTCGACATCGATTGGGATCTTCTCGATCAGCAGGATCTCATCGTCATCACCAACACCGTCGGGCTCGAGCGCACCCCGCGTCTGACGGCACCGGAGGCGGCGGCCCTGCTCGCCGGACTCCGCGTCGCGGCATCGCTGCCCGGCGTCGGCGACAGCGGCGTGATCCAGGGGCTGCTCGCCAAGCTCGCGCGTGGCGCTTCGGGCGTGCCGGCCGATGTCATCGTCGCGTCCGGCGAGGTCGACGACGTCCGTCTGACGGTCGATCGCGCGCTGCGCGACGGCGTCGCCGTGGCCTTCACCTACCAAGCTCCGGATGCCGCGCCCACCACCCGCACGGTCGACCCGGTCAAGGTCCACCTCGCCGGTGGTCAGTGGTACCTGCAGGGGTGGTGCCACCTGCGTCAGGCGATGCGCACCTTCCATCTCGATCGCGTCTCCGATGTGCATCTCACCGACATCGTGAGCACCCACGGCGACGACAGCGTTCCCGCGTTGTTCGAGGGTGCCTCCCGCGACGTCGAAGTCGTCGTCCGCTATCGGGCATCGGCTGCGCCCCTGCTGGCCGACTACGTCGTGATCGACGACCCGGCCGATGCCGGCGCCGCGGTGCGCTCGGCACGGGTGCGCGTGGGGGATGCCCGCAGCCTGAAGCGTGTCGCGGCGAAGCTCGGCGGAGATCTGGAGATCGTCGGACCGGATGCCGCGCGTCACGCAGCCGCGGCGTGGGCCGAGGCGGGGCTCGCCCAGTACGCCTGAGCCCGGCGGCGGGACCGACAGGTAGACTGGGCGATATCCCCAGACCCGAGGAGACCCTCATGCTCGGAGGCTTGACCGGCTGGCACCTGCTGGCCCTTGTCGTCATCATCCTGCTCCTGTTCGGAGCGGCGAAGCTCCCTGCGCTGGCCAAGAGCGTCGGTCAGTCCGCGCGCGTCTTCAAGGGCGAGATGAAGGCGATGAAGGAAGACGACGCCGCCGCGGCGCCGCCCGCACCGCCGGTGACCGGAAGCGCAGCCGGGACGGCCGCCTCGAGCGCCGAGCCCGGACCCGACGCCAAGCCCTGACGTCGGTGGCCACGGTCGAGTCCGCTCGTCTCGGCGAGGACGACGCGCCCCGTCGCGATCGCCGGATGTCGCTGGCGGAGCACCTCACGGAGCTGCGCCGACGCTTCATCATCGGCATCATCGCGCTCGTCGTCGGCATGATCATCGCGTGGATCTTCACTGATGCCATCATCTGGGCGATGACCGAGCCGATCCGGGTCGTCGCCGCGCAACGCGGCGACGGCGACGTTGTCACTCTGATGTACCAGAGCATCACGGGCCCGTTCGATATGCGGCTGCGCATCGCACTGGCCGTCGGCGTCATCTTCTCCGCACCGGTGTGGGTCTGGCAGATCTGGGCGTTTCTCGTTCCGGGTCTGACCCGGAAGGAGATCCGCTACACCATCGGGTTCGTGAGCGCCGCCGTGCCCCTTTTCGCCGCCGGCGTGTTCGTCGGGTGGCTGATCATGCCCCACATCGTGGAGCTCATGGCCTCCTTCACTCCGCAGGGCGCGTCGAACATCTACGACTCGAAGTACTACTACGACTTCGTCTTCAAGCTGCTGCTCGTCGTCGGCGTCTCCTTCGTGCTTCCCGTCTTCCTGGTCGCGTTGAACCTCGCCGGTGTGATGAGCGGTATGGCGATCCTGAGGGGCTGGCGGGTCGCCGTTCTCGTTGCGTCACTGTTCGCGGCGCTCGCCAGGCCCGCCGCCGACATCGTCAGCATGCTGCTGCTGGCCGGCATCCTCACCGTGCTCTACTTCGCCGCGGCTGGGCTGTCGGTGCTCTTCGATCGCAGACGCGCCAAGCGCGAGAAGGCGCTCGGGCTCGACCTGTGACGGATCCCGCCAGCCGCTACGCGCAGGCCCAGGCCCGCCAGGCGCATCCGATCACGGCCTCCTTCGCCGACGGCCAGCGCTTCGACCTCGATCCCTTCCAGATCGCGGGATGCCACGCCCTCGAGGACGGACGCAGCGTGCTGGTGGCGGCGCCCACCGGCGCGGGAAAGACCATCGTGGGCGAGTTCGCCGTGCATCTGGCCATGCGCGAGCCCGGCGAGAAGGCCTTCTACACGACGCCGATGAAGGCGCTGTCGAACCAGAAGTTCCGCGAGCTGCAGCAGGTGTACGGCGAGGACGAGGTGGGCCTGCTCACGGGCGACACGAACATCAACGGCAACGCCCGCGTCGTCGTGATGACCACCGAGGTGCTGCGCAACATGCTCTACGCCGACTCCCCGGCGCTGCGCGGTCTGCGCTACGTGGTGATGGACGAAGTCCACTACCTCGCCGATCGGTTCCGCGGCGCGGTGTGGGAGGAGGTCATCATCCATCTGCCGTCGCGCGTGAAGCTGGTGTCGCTGTCGGCCACCGTGTCCAATGCCGAGGAGTTCGGCGACTGGCTCGACACCGTGCGTGGTGACACCGCGGTCATCGTCTCCGAGACCCGACCCGTTCCGCTCGAACAGCATGTGCTGGTCCGTGGCGATCTACTGCCGTTGTTCGACGACCGGGCCGGCATCGCGACCGCGCAGGTCAATCAGGAGCTCATGCGCCTGCGATCGGTGCGCGGCTCCACGTTCGAGAGCAATCGCCGGGCTCAGGATTACCGCTCACAGCGTCACCGGTCGCAGGGCGATCGATCCGGCGGCCCGCGGCCCTCGAAGGGGGCAACGCGGCCGCTGCGCTCTGCCGACATGCAGCGCATCGAGCGCGTCGACCGGCCACAGGTGGTGGAGCTGCTGGCGCGGGCGAACCTCCTGCCGGCGATCTTCTTCATCTTCAGCCGTGCGGGCTGCGAGGGCGCGGTGCAGCAGGTTCGACGCTCCGGTGTGCGTCTGACAGACCGCGACGAGCGCGATGAGATCCGCCGGATCGTCGACGAGCGTACGCTGACGCTTCCCGACGAGGATCTCGCCGTGCTCGGCTTCTGGGAGTGGCGGGAGAACCTCGAACGCGGTGTCGCCGCTCACCACGCGGGCCTGCTCCCCGCGTTCAAGGAGATCGTCGAGGAGCTCTTCCAGCGCAAGCTCGTCAAGATCGTCTTCGCGACGGAGACACTCGCGCTCGGTATCAACATGCCGGCGCGCACCGTCGTCCTCGAGAAGCTCGAGAAGTTCAACGGTGAGGCGCGGGTCGCCATCACTTCCGGCGAGTACACCCAGCTGACGGGGCGCGCGGGACGGCGCGGCATCGATGTCGAAGGCCACGCGGTCATCCAGTGGAGTGAGAATCTCGATCCCCAGGCCGTGGCCGCCCTGGCCTCGCGGCGCACCTACCCGCTCAACTCGAGCTTCCGCCCGACGTACAACATGGCGGTCAACCTCATCGACCAGTTCGGTCGTTCCCGAGCGCGCGAGATCCTCGAGTCGTCTTTCGCGCAGTTCCAGGCCGACCGCGCCGTGGTCGGGCTCGCGCGCGAGGTCAAGGATGCCGAGGTCTCCCTGGCCGGCTACGCGGCGTCGATGGCGTGCGATCGGGGTGACTTCGCCGAGTTCTCCCGGATGAGACGCGAGCTCGGCGACCTCGAACGCAAGGGCGACCGCTCCGGCCCTCCGAAGGTGCGCCAGCAGCGTCAGGAGCAGATCGAGTCGCTGCGGCGCAGTCTCAAGCGGCATCCGTGCCAGAGCTGCCCCGACCGCGAGAAGCACGCCCGATGGGCCGAACGGTACGGGAAGCTCCGGCGCCACAGCGACAAGTTGCGTCAGCAGATCGACATGCGCACCGGAACCGTCGCCCGCATCTTCGACCGGGTCGTCGACGTGCTCACCGCGCTGGACTATGTGCACGTCGATGCCGACGGAGCCACCGCGCTGACGGCGGCCGGTGCGACGATGAAGCGGATCTACGGGGAACGGGATCTCCTTGTGGCGGAGTCTCTGCGCACCGGTATCTGGAAAGACCTCGATCCATCCGGCCTGGCCGCCCTGGCCTGCTGTCTCGTGTATGAGCCGCGTCGCGACGAGAGCGGCCCGGGCGAGCACGGACTTCCGCGCGGTACGTTCCGGGGGGCCTTGACGGCGACCCAGGAGCTGTGGGCGCGCCTCGACGATCTGGAGCAGGACCATCGCCTGCCGGGGTCGTCCCCGGTGGCCACGGGGCTTGCCCAGGCCATGCACTCCTGGGCGCGCGGGGCCTCGCTGGACCGTGTGCTGCACGAGGCGGATCTCGCCGCGGGCGACTTCGTCCGCTGGACGAAGCAGACCATCGATCTGCTCGATCAGCTGTCGATGGTCGCCGACGCTCCGCTCGCCACGACGGCGCGCGCCGCCCTCGATGCCGTCCGACGCGGGATCGTCGCGTACGGCTCCTCCTGAATCCGCTCGCCTAGGCTCGATCCGTGCCCGAACGACTTCGTCCTGCCGCCCCGCCGGTGCGACCGCTTCTTCCGCTGTGGGCGGCAGCTGTCGTCGCGACGGCCGCGGGCCTGGTGCTCACGCTCGCGTTCCCCGCGCTGTCGTGGTGGCCCGCGGTCTTCGTCGCCGTGCCGTTGGGGCTGCTGACGCTCATCGGACGGCGCACCGGCGGCGCGTTCACGGTCGGACTCCTCTTCGGCGTCGGCCTGTTCTTCGTGAACTTCTCCTTCACGGCCCGCTATCTCGGGCCGGTGCCGTGGATCGCGCTGTCGACGCTGGAGTCGGTGCTGACGGCGGTCATGGCCATTCCCATCGCCTGGGCCTATCGATGGCTGCCCCGCTGGGCACCCGGCGCCGCAGGACGCCTCCTCGCGCTGCCGGCTCTCGTGGCGGGGTTGTGGGTGTCGCGGGAGGAACTGCAGGGCACGTTCCCCTACGGAGGCTTTCCCTGGACCCGCGTCGCCGTGACGCAGGCGGACTCGCCGCTCGTGCACGTCACGTCGTGGACGGGGATGAGCGGTCTGTCGTTCCTGATCGTGTTCGCCTGTGCCGCGGCGATCGAGGCGGCGCGGCTCGGACGATCCCGCGGTGTGCCCGCCGCGGCGCTGCGGATCCTGCCGGCGGCGATCACCGTCCTGGTGCTCTTTCTTCTTCCCGCCTTTCCCACGACGGATGCCGGCAGCATCCGCGTGGGGGCCGTGCAGGGCAACGGGCCGGCCGGCTACTTCGATCAGCGTGCCGCCTACGACGTGTTCCGCGCGCAACTTGCGGCGACGCGACCCATCGAAGACCGCGACATCGATCTGCTGCTCTGGCCGGAGGGTGGGATCGATGCCGACCCGCTGTCGAACACGTCGGTGCGCACAGCTCTGGACGCTCTGGCAGACCGTGTCGGCGCACCGCTGCTGGTCAGCGGCGTCACCCAACGCGGCGATCAGTACTTCAACTCCTCGCTGCTGTGGAAGGCCGGGGCCCAGAACCCGACGGCGCTGTATGACAAGCGCCACCCGGTTCCGTTCGGCGAGTACGTGCCGGACCGTTGGTTCTACAACATGCTCGCCCCGGATCTCATCGGCCTCATCCAGCGCGAGTACACGCCGGGGACGACGACGCCCATGTTCGAGGTGAACGGTGTGGGAGTCGGGCTCGCCATCTGCTTCGACGTGATCTACGACGATGTCATCCGCGAGGGCGCCGTGTCCGGGGCCCAGGTGTACATGTTCCAGACGAACAACGCCGACTTCCGCGGAACCGACGAGAACCTCCAGCAACTCGCGTTCGCCCGCATTCGAGCCGTCGAGAGCGGCCGCGCCGTCGTCAACCTGTCGACTGTCGGCACCAGTCAGATCATCGGACCCGACGGCCGCACGATCGACGCGCTGCCCGCCGACGAGCCGGGTGCGATGGTCACCGACGTGCCGCTGCGTACCGGTCTGACCCCCGGCATCCTTCTGGGCGATGCCATCCAGACCTTGCTCGGGTGGGGCAGTGTGGTGGCGCTGGCCCTGGTCGGCCTCCTCGTCCGCCGTCGCGCGCGCACGCCGAAGACGCCGACCCCCGAAGGGGCCGGCGTCGAAGCGGGGGAGTGAGCGTCAGGCGCTCAGGCGGGAGTCGTCCGCAGCGCCGCGACGGGCGCGCAGCAGGGAGAGGCGCTCTTCGAGCAGCTCCTCCAGCTCGGGACCGGTGCGACGCTCCAGCAGCATGTCCCAGTGGGTGCGGGGAGCCTTGTCGCCGGAGTGGTCGACCTCGACAACCGAATCGCCCACGCGGAGCACGGCCTCGGCGCCGCACGTGCGGCATTCCCAGGCGTCGGGAAGCTCGGCGTCGGCCGCGAAGGTCATCACGGTCTCGCGTCCGCACTGCGTGCAGACATAGGTGTGGTTGGCGCGCTCATGGAACACGACGCCTTCTTCGCTCTGTAGGCTCGAGGCGCCGAGTCGGATGCCGCGCAGGCTGCGATCTGCCATTGTGTGGTCCTCTCGTCGTGTCAGGTATAACGTGCGGACCTGTGTGCCTCATCCGAACGGCCGTGCCAAATCGCCCTTTCACAGGGGATCCCCAGCCCTGATCAGGGGCGCGAGGCGGTGGCGTTCAGTGCGAGGTCGGCGCGATCGGTGACGAGACCGTCGACGCCGAGAGCCAGCAGTCGATCCATGTCGTGGCGGTCGTTGACCGTCCAGACGTGCACCTCGACGTCGGCGTCGTGAACGAGGCGCAGCAGGCGTGGTGTCACGATGCGCATCGGTCCCTGGCGCTCGGGGATCTGCACGGCATCCACCCCGCGAAGTACGCGTTTGACCAGAGCGCTCGATCCCGTCGACACGGCAGCCAGCAGTCTCGCGATGGTCTCGCGGCCGGCCGAGGTCGCCGGTTCGCCGCCGAGACGACGTGCCGCATCGAGCGCTCGCCTGCGGCGCGCGTCCGAGAAGCTCGTGACCAGCACGCGATCCGCGTGCCCGGCGACCACGCGGCCCAGGGGGCGAGCAGCATCGGGCGACTTGACGTCGATGTTGAAGCGCAGCGTCGGAAACGCCTCGATCGTGTCGGCGGCGCTCGCGAGACCGCCGCGGTCGGCCATGATCTCCGCGAGCTCGTCATGACGCACGGCGGCGATCTTGCGAGGATCGGCGGCCACCCGCAGCAGATCCTCATCGTGGAAGAAGACCACGACGCCGTCGGCGGTCAGATGGCAGTCCGATTCCACATACCTCGCGCCGATCGCATGCGCGGCGGCGAAAGCGGCGACCGTGTTCTCCACGATGCCCTCAGCGTCGCTCGGAACGAAACCTCGATGAGCCAGCACACGCGGAGCCGCGGTGGCGGCGAACCACGGGTGGCTCACGAGAGATCAGTGGGAGGCGTGGCCGTCGTCGCGGGCGGCCTCGGTGCGTCGCCAGCATCCGCGCGCGCGGCGAACGCGCTTCCGAGACCCTTCATCGCCTCCGTGAACTCACTGGGAATGATCCACAGCTTGCTCGACGCGCTGTCGCTGATCTTCGGCAGGGTCTGCAGGTACTGATACGCGAGGAGCTTGTCGTCGGGGCGGCCCGCGTGGATCGCGGAGAAGACGTTCTGGATCGCGGCGGCCTCGCCCTCGGCACGGAGGATCGCGGCCTGCTTGTCACCCTCTGCGCCCAGGATCGCCGCCTGACGGCGTCCCTCCGCCTCGAGGATCTGCGACTGCTTCGATCCCTCGGCGGTGAGGATGGTCGCGCGACGCTCGCGCTCGGCCCTCATCTGCTTCTCCATCGAGTCCTGGATGGAGTGGGGCGGGTCGATGGCCTTCAGCTCGACGCGCGACACCCGCAGGCCCCACTTGCCGGTTGCCTCATCGAGGACGACGCGCAGCTGCCCGTTGATGTTGTCCCGACTCGTCAGCGCCTCTTCCAGGTTGAGACCGCCGACGACGTTGCGGAGCGTGGTCGTCGTGAGCTGTTCGACGGCCGACAGGTAGTTGGCGATCTCATACGTCGCGGCGCGCGCGTCGGTCACCTGGAAGTAGACGACCGTGTCGATCGAGACGACGAGGTTGTCCTCGGTGATGACCGGCTGCGGCGGGAAGGACACGACCTGTTCGCGCATGTCGACGAGGGGTCGCAGGCGGTCGATGAACGGCACCAGGATGTTGAGCCCGGGGGAGAGGGTGCGCTGATAGCGGCCCAGCCGCTCGACGACACCGGAGTAGGCCTGCGGGATGATCCGAATGGATCGGAAGAGAACCACGATCACGAAGATCGCGACCACGACGAGCAGGACGATCACGAAGATCTGACCCACGAACGCTCCGACGTCGACCATCAGTCGGTGCTCCTTTCGGGAGAGTCGGATGCCGCCGGGGAGCCGGTGGCGGGGGAGGAGGGGACAGGTGCCACTTCGACCGTGGCACCGCGCACCGCAGTGACCACAGCCCGGTCGCCGGGAGACAGTGCGGTGGCCGCCGGGGCGAGCTCTGCCGTCCACTGCTCGCCGTTGTCGAGACGGACGAAGCCGCGACCATCGACGAAGGGCGCCGTCACGCGTACGGCCATGCCGTAGAGCGCGTCGACGTTCGTCGGGTGCGGCTGGCTCGATCGGCGCAGCGCGGTGAGCAGGAGCGGGCGGATCGTGAACAGCAGCAGTGCCGACACGGCAGCGGCGATGAGTACCTGAAGCCACCAGGGGCCGCCGAGCAGGTTCACGCCGAGGCCGCCGATGACCGCGCCGGCGGCGAGCATGAGGAAGGTGAACTCGAGGGTCAGCAGTTCGATGATCACGAAGACCACGGCGAGCACGATCCAGGCGATCCAGAGATATTGCGTGAGATCGGGCAGCATGCGCGCTCCCTTCGTGGGTCTTGTTCGAACCCTAACACCCGGCCGTCTCGATGCGGTGGCCAGCCGCCGGGTGTTCGTCGGGCACCGGTTGATAGTGTCGAGAAGGCTGCGGCGACATCCGCCCGGCATCCGTCTTCTTGCAGGAGCAATCATGTCCCAGCCCATCCCCGCCGGCTCCCTCGCCGGACGGACGGCCCTCGTCACCGGATCTTCGCGCGGCATCGGTGCCGACACGGCTCGCTACCTCGCCGAGGGTGGCGCGAACGTCGTCATCAACTTCCGCAACAAGGCGCCGCGGGCCGAGAAGCTCGCTGCCGAGCTGCGGGAACTCGGCGTCGAGGTGCTGGTCGTCGGCGCCGATCTGACCGATGCCGGTTCGGTCGCGGCGATGATGGAAGCCGTCAAGGAGACGTTCGGGACTCTCGATCTGCTCGTCCTCAACGCGTCCGGCGGCATGGAGAGCGGAATGGGCGCCGACTATGCGCTCGTCCTCAACCGCGACGCCCAGCTGGGAGTCCTCGAGGCCGCGCTGCCCCTGCTGCACGACGGCTCTCGGGTGGTCTTCGTCACGAGCCACCAGGCCCACTTCATCCGCACGACACCGACGATGCCCGAGTACGAGCCGGTCGCCTTGTCCAAGCGTGCCGGTGAAGACGCGCTGCGCGAGCGGATCCCCGCCCTCGCCGAACAGGGCATCGACTTCGTCGTCGTGTCGGGTGACATGATCGAGGGCACGATCACCGCCACGCTTCTCGAGCGCGCCAACCCGGGCGCCATCGCCGATCGCCGCGAGTCGGCCGGCAAGCTGTACAACGTGTCGGAGTTCGCCGCGGAGGTCGCCCTCGCGGCCGTCGAGCCGGTTCCCGCCGACAACACGCGTCTCGTCGGAGACGTGAGCTCGTTCGGCGGAGAGTGAGCATGCGTGCCGCAGATATCGCCTCCCTCGTCAGCGTCGGGCGCCCCAGCCTCGCCCCGGACGGATCCTTCACCGTCTTCGCCACTTCGCGTCCCGACCTCGATGCCGACCGCAACGTGGGTCAGATCTGGCGGATCGACCTGCCGGACGGCGCACCGCGGCGCCTCACGCGCGGAGTGTCGGACTCGTCGCCGCAGGTCTCGCCCGACGGCCAGCACGTCGCTTTCGTGCGCGCCGATGCCGACGGAATCCCGCAGATCTTCGTGATTCCGGCATCCGGTGGCGAGCCGGTGCAGACGACCGAGGCCCGCGGTGGCGTGAGCTCCTTCGCGTGGTCGCCCGACGCAGGACGCATCGCGTTCACCGCGCGGGTGCCCGAGCAGGGACGGTACGGAACCGTCGAGGGCCGCTCGGCAGAGGCGGAATCGCCGCGCCGCATCACGGGTGTGCGCTGGCATGCCAACGGTCTTGGCTACCTCGCCGACCGTCCGTCGCATCTCTTCATCATCGATGCCCCCGACACCGGTGCGGAGCCGTTCTATGCGCCCGCGCCGACGGCTGCGGGCGAGGCGGGCAAGGAACGGCGAGTCGGGGCACAGGCGACCGCGCTGACCTCGGGCGCCGCTTCGCATCACGGCGTCGTGTTCACGGCCGATGGCGCTCATCTGCTGACGGTCGTCGACGAGATCGAGGACGATCGTCGCGATCTGCGGACGCCGCTGGTCGCCGTGGCCGTCGACGGCTCGGGCGCGATCGAGGTGCTCTCTCGCGATGCGGGCTACTCCGTCGACGACGTGGGCGTCGCCGACGACGGCACGATCGCCGTCCTGGCATCACGACCGGGGGAGTCCGGCATCGATTTCATCGCTCCGGACGTCGCGCTCTACGTGCTCGAGGGACCGCTGTCTGCGCCCGGGCCGCGCGCGCTCACCGACCCCGACGCCGTCGACCTCGGAGAGGTGGGCTCCCACACCACCCCGTTCGGAGAAGACTTCCTCGTCCAGAACCGCACGCGTGGCCGCGTCGAGCTCCTGCGCGTGACGCGTGCCGGGGATGTCTCGGTGCTGGTCGACGGCGATGTCGAGGTCGTCGGTCACGCGGCGGCGGGGGAGCGCATCGTCTTCTCCTACGCGACGCCGTTCAGCCTCGGCGAGGTGTCACTGCTCGGGTCCGGCCCGCTGACGACGTTCGGTGCGGACGCCGCGGCCCGGGCCATCGTGCGGCCCGAGGAACGGGAGATCGTCGCCCGTGACGGCTATCCCGTGCACGGGTGGGTCGCCGTCCCAGCGGGGGAGGGCCCCTTCCCGGTGATCTTGCAGATCCACGGCGGGCCGTATGCGTCGTACGGCATACATCTGTTCGATGAGACGCAGGTTCTCGTCGATGCCGGCTACGCCGTTGTGTACTGCAACCCGCGGGGGAGCGCCGGATACGGTCGGGCGCACGGTCGGAGCATTCGCGGCGCCATGGGCACCGTCGACATGACGGACGTCCTCGATTTCCTCGACGGTGTCGTCGCCGGCGATGCTCGTCTGGACGGCGCGCGCGTCGGCATCCAGGGCGGGTCGTACGGCGGGTATCTCACCGCGTGGACCATCGCACACGACCACCGGTTCGCCGGTGCCATCGTCGAGCGCGGCTTTCTCGACCCGGTGAGTTTCCAGGGCACCAGCGATATCGGATCGTTCTTCGGAGACGAATACGTCGGCACCGATGCGGAGGACATGGCACGGCAAAGCCCGATGGCCGTGGTGCACGACGTGCGCACGCCGACTCTCGTCCTGCACTCCGAGCTGGACTTCCGCTGCCCCCTCGAGCAGGCGACGCGTTATTACGCGGCGCTGAAGCGACAGGGGACGGATGCCGAGATGCTCATCTTCCCGGGGGAGAACCACGAACTGACGCGCTCGGGACGCCCTCGCCATCGCGTGGAGAGATTCGACGCGGTCCTCGACTGGTGGTCGCGTCACCTCCCGGCCGACTGAGTCACGGCATCCGCCACGACGAAGCGCCCCGCTGCCTCACGGCGAGCGGGGCGCTTCGTGTCGTGTCACTTGCCGAACGAGAAGGCGCGTCCGATCTGGATGATGCCCATGACGACCGCGGAGATTCCGATGAGCCACCACAGCACGACGGCGCCCCACAGCGGCGAGAAGAGCAGCGTGAGACCGGCGATGATCGAGATGATCGCGTAGAAGATCGTCCATCCCCGGGAGGGCGCCAGATCGAGCGTCGAGAGCGCCACGACGCCCTCGATGACCCACATGATGCCGACGAGGATGCCGAGGAAGACGGCCAGCGCGAGTGCGGCCAGGCCGAGGTTGGAGAACGCGACGATACCGGCGACGACGTAGAGCACGCCGAGGAGCACGTGACCGACGCGCGACCACCCGCCCTTTCCGGTTGCGAAGATTCCCATTCCCGCGTACACGAGTCCGGCGACGATGGCGTAGATCGCGATGATCGCGGTCACGACCATCGCGGTCTTTCCTGGCCAGACGAGAATGACGATGCCGAGGATGACGGACAGCGCGCCGCCCAGACCGAGAGCGGTCCGGATGCCGTTGGTCGCCGTCTTCTCGAGGGTAGGTTCAGCAGTCATGGCGGAGCCCTCTCTAAAATCTCCTGTGAGTGGAGATGTTCTCAGGTTAGCGCTGACAGCTCGGTCGTGCGATCCAAGACGCGCCGCACGCGTCATCGGGCCCGTTCTGTCGCTCGGCGGTGCGGAATCCGCCCGTTCGCGCCGGATGAGCAGTGGTGCCGCTCGACCGGCGTCGCGCCTGTGGAGCTTTTGCCGATAATGCACATTATGTCAGAAAGAAGATGGCCCGTTCTCGCTAGATGCGAATACGACACCTGGTACGACTCCCCTGGTGCGGTCTGGAACTGCGGGGTCATGTCGTCCGCGTGGAGGGCGTCGTGACTGCGGCTGCGGTCGTCAGGCTGACATTCCGAATTGCTCCTGACCTGGCTTTTCTCTGCCGCACTTGCGGACGATTCGCGGATAGTGCGAGACTTTCGCGTATTATGCGAGTGTCTGAAGGGCCTGTTCCGGGCGCGGTTCCTGCCTATTTGCGGTCGGGTTCGGCGGTCTTGAATGAGGCTGAGAACGTCTGGGTGGCAATGCTGGATGGGTGGCGGGCGCAGCAGTTCGCACGCAATCTCGCCCCCTCGACCGTGGAAGCGCGCCGGTCGATCGTGCTGCGTTTTCGTGCGTTCGCGGAGTCTTACCCGTGGTCGTGGACGGCGGGGCTGGTGGACGAGTTCTTCATGGAGCTGCGCGGCGTTCGTGGTGCGTCGCGCTCGACGGTGCTGGGCTATCAGAACGCGCTGCGGATGTTCCTGGAGTATCTGACCGATCCCGCTTACGGGTGGAGCGAGCAGTGCTGGGAGCGGTTCGGCGATCACCCGGCACAGGTCTTCCACGACTGGAACACGGCACGGCACGCGTCGGAGTCGATCGCGGAGCCAGGCAAGCGCCCCTACACGCGGGACGAGCTGGAGGATCTCTTCGACTGCGCGGACGAGCGTGTGCTGCGGATCCGACGCGCTGGGGTGAAGGGGTGGGTGCCGGCGTTCCGGATTGCGACGTTGATGAAGGTCCCCTACGCCTGGGGTCTTCGTCGCAACGCGGTGCGTCAGCTCGATTTGGTCGATCTCGCCTCCAATCCCCGGGCGCGCCAGTTCGGCGACGCGGGCATCATCTACGTCCGATTCGGGAAGGCGATGAAGGGCTCTCCCCCGAAACGCCGCACGGTGCTGACTCTGCCGGAGTTCTCCTGGGCGGTCGAGTACTTGCAGCAATGGCGTGACGAGGTCCACCCGCTTTACGCCCCGCCCGGGTCCACGAGTCTTTGGCCGAGCGAGCGCGGCAACCAGATCATCACCGCCGGGCAGATCAGTCGGACGTTCACGGAGGTGAAACGAGAAGCCGGCCTGGACGACGATCTCGACTTCCACTCCCTGCGCCGCTCCTACGTCACCCACCTGGTCGAGGAAGGCTACGACGCGTTCTTCATCCAGCAGCAGGTCGGCCACGAGCACGCGTCGACCACATCCATCTACACCGGTCTCTCCCCCGACTACCGGGCCCGCGTCGTCGACGATGCGATCGCCCGCATGGCCACACAAGCCCTCACGACACAGGAGTGATATCTGATGATCCGACGCGTTGACCACGGCTGGCGCCTGCGGGAGCTGATGGCTGCCCGCGGGATGACCACCATCTCCGACCTGATCCCCCACCTTGCCGACCGCGGCATCACACTCTCCGACTCGCAGCTCTACAGGCTCCTCAGCAGCACACCGGAGAGGATCAACCTCACCTTGCTCGGCGCGATCCTCGACACCCTGGACTGCGCCTTCGAGGACCTGGTCCCCGTGACGGTCACTGCCACCGCGTCCCGCACCCGCGCCACCGGAACCGCGGATGCAGCTGCCACGGTCCGCTCCGATGGAGTCCGGCCCGCTCGCGCGCGAATCCATCGACCCAGTTGAGCCGGCACCGCGTCGATGCCGGCTGCGCACGCTGCGAACGCACCGGCGTCAAGTTCGCAACGACATGGCCCGAGGGACGCATCTGTCGGCGCTGCTACCAGAGAGCCACACGCATCCACGGCACCTGCCCGGGATGCGGCACCAACCGGCTCCTTCCCGGCCTCCTCGACAGCGCTCCCGCCTGCACCGACTGCACAGGGATCCCGAAAGACTTCCACTGCACCCGCTGCGGGCGCGAAGACGAACCCGTCCGCGCTGGACTCTGCGCCCACTGCTGCCTCACCGATGACCTCACCCACCTCTTCGACAACGGCGACGGCGAGATTGCCCCGCACCTGCAGCCTCTGTTCCATGCCCTGACAGGACAGAAGCATGCCCGCAGCGCGAAGATCTGGCTGATCACGAACACAGAGGCCGTCGCCCTGATCAGAGCGCTTGCCCGCGGCGACGTCCCACTCGAACACACCACCTTCACCGAGCATCCCGCCCCGAGCCGAGTGGGGTTCCTCCGCGAGCTCTGCATCGAGCACGGGATCCTCTCCCCCGTCCATCTCGACATCGAAAGGTTCCAAGCCTGGCTGGCACGGAAGGCCGCGCTCGCGCACCCGGACGATGCACGATTGATCATCCAATATGGCCGCTGGGTCCACCTCAACCGCATGAACTATCTCGCCGAGACCGGCCAGCTGAAGAAAGGCACGTTCCTCTCCGCTAAACAATCCACCACCGTCGCGCTCGAGTTCCTCGCCTACCTCCGCGCGCAACACACCACCCCGGCGGGCTGTCGGCAAGCGCACATCGACGGCTGGCTCACCGGCGGCCCCACCACACGAAGCCTGGCCCGCGGATTCATCCGCTGGGCCATGAAACATGGCCACCTCCCCGTCATCGAGATCCCCTACCGGCTCGCGAAGACCACCCCTGTCATCACCCAACAACAGCGCCTCGCGCACATCCAGCAGCTCCTCGTCCCCGCAACATCCCTGCGCCCGCTCGAGCGCACTGCAGCACTGCTGCTCCTGATCCACGGGCAACCATTGGCGCGGATCGCGCGCATGCAGCTCGATCAGCTCCGCATCGACGGCCACGGGATCACCATCCGGTTCGCCGCCGAGCACCTGCGCATCCCCGAGCCCTTCGCGAGCGTCGTCCACGCGCGCATCGAGGACCTCCCCAACCTGAACACCGCAGCCCACCGAGACAACCGCTGGCTCTTCCCCGGTGGCCGCCCCGGCCAGCCCATCCACCAGGGCACGCTGATGAGCCTGCTCCGCGACGCCGGCATCGATCTCCGCGGCACCAAGAACGCCGCCCTCCGCGAGCTCGTCCTCCAGATGCCCGCACCCATCGTCGCAGACTCGTTCAACTACAGCTACACGGTCACAGAGCAACATCGCCGCAACGCCGGCGCCCAGTTCATCGACTACCTCACCAACGCACGCAACCATAAAGCAGCCCGGCCGTGCGCATGCCCCGACTGCTCTTGCACCGACGAAGCCGACATGGGCGCACCCGACGACCGAATCTACGGATGCTGCCTCGCTGACTGCCCCTACGCCCATTCACCAACCGCCTAAGCCTCACGCAAGCGGCCCACCGCCTGGCCCGCGATCAATAACGGACGCTGATGAGGAACTCATCGACGTTAGGCAGATGCGCGTGAATGCTCGCCTCGGCCTGCTCGCGGACATCGGCATGCTCGGCAACCGCAGTGATGATCGCGTCGCCTTCGAGACGGTGGCCGACCCAACGCAGCCGAACCCGCTCCACGCGTTCGATGCCGTCGACATGCTCCAAGGCGTGCTCTGCGCGGTCAAGGAGATCGGGTTCGATCGCGTCCATGAGACGGCGCCCGATGGAGCGGATCGTTCCGAGCAGCAGAATGAAGATCGCAATCGAGATGACGATGCCGACGATCGGATCGGCGAGCGGGAACCCGAGCAGGACCCCGACCCCGCCGATCACGACCGCGAGGGACGTGAACCCATCGGTTCGAGCATGGACCCCGTCAGCGACAAGAGCCGCGGAGCCGATTCGACGGCCGATGCGGATCCGATAGATCGCGACGGCCTCATTTCCCGCGAAGCCGATAATGCCCGCGGCGATCACCCACCACACGTTCTGCAGCGGCTGCGGATGCAGCAACCGGTCGACAGATTGCCAGGCCGCGACCACCGCGGACAGCAGCACCACGAAGACGATGAACAAGCCCGCGAGGTCCTCGGCACGGCCGAACCCATACGTGTATCGGCGTGTCGCAACGCGGCGGCCGAGGACGAACGCGACCCACAGCGGGATCGCGGTGAGCGCGTCAGAGAAGTTATGCACCGTGTCTGCCAGCAAGGCCACCGACCCGCTGAGGAAGAACACCACCGCCTGCAGGATCGTCGTGACGAGCAGGATCACCATGCTGATGATCAGAGCGCGCACGCCCTCGTGACTGGCCTCCATCGCATCATCGATCGAGTCCGCCGCGTCATGGGTATGCGGCACAAACAGCCCATACAGAAAGCCCTTGAACCCGGTCGGTTGGTCGTGGTCGTGGTCGTGGTCGTGGTCATGATCGTGAGCGCTGTGGTCGTGGCCGTGAGCGAGATGATCGTGCGGGTGGCTCATCGGGCATCCTGATCGAGGTGGTGGTGACGGGGGGTCCCGCCGAGGGAATGCTCGGCCTGGAAGATCGCATCGGCCACGAGACGGGACGCGTGCTCGTTCTCGAGCCGGTAGAACACCCGCTGCCCCTCCTGGCGGGTCGAGACGATCCGGGCCAGACGCAGCTTCGCCAGGTGCTGGGACACCGCAGTCGGCGACTTGTCGACCATGTCGGCGAGATGGTTCACGGACAGTTCGCCAGCCTCCTGCAGCGCGAGGATGACCCTCACGCGGGTCGCGTCAGCGAGCATCGCGAACACCTCAACCGCGAGCTCCACATACGGGCTCTCGGTCGAATACCCACACTGCTGCTTATCTGCACTCATACGCAGATACATTACGCTGGTTCCGTGAGCGACAAGACCAACCCCACCACCGCGGCCACACGAACACCGCGCTGGAGCCAGCGTCGCCGAGTGACGATCGTGCTCTGCCTCAACGCGGCACTCATCCTCGGCCTCGTGATCGTCGGGGTGGTCGCGAACTCGGTGAGCGTGCTCGCCGCCGCTGGCGACACCATCGCAGACTGCCTCGCCCTGATCCTCGGCCTCATCGCGATCGCTCTGCGCGACCGGGACCCGAATCACCCGCACGCGCACCGACCGATCGCGATCGCCGCGCTGATCAACGCAACCCTGCTCCTCGTGGTCACCGTCGCGGTGGTCTTTGAGGCGGTTTCGCGGTTGCGCGAAGGGT